>Ga0187872_10002772_pt1 | contig 14950 bp, 11 predicted proteins | sample June2016WEW_16_4_FD_132973 | JGI IMG/M metagenome (GOLD analysis project Ga0187872, IMG submission 132973) | Peatland microbial communities from SPRUCE experiment site at the Marcell Experimental Forest, Minnesota, USA - June2016WEW_16_40 | ecosystem: Environmental > Terrestrial > Soil >...
CTGCCCGTTGGACGTGTTCACATAGACGATGTCGCCGATGATCAGCGGCGCGCAGTCCGACGCGTTGTGCGGGAAGACCCCTAGTTCGTTGATCATGTCGTAGCGCCAGATGATGTCCGCGTCCTTCGGGCCGGGATCAATCGGGGGCGCAGGCCGCTCGGTCGGCTTGCCCTTGTCGAGGATGACGTCTTTGACCACGTAGTGGGCCTCGTCCTTGAACGGGCCGTCGTTGCCATCGGCCATTCCTTTGCTGTCGAGGCAAAGCGCCTCGCAGCGGCTGCTGACCACATACACCCGGTCGCCCTCGCTCGTCGGTGAAGAGAGCAGACCCAGGCTTTCCCAATCGTTGACCTTGCCGGAGGCGAGCTTGGGCACCACGAGTTGCCACAACAGTTCGCCGGTTTTCTCGTCGAAGCACATCAGGATGCTGCGGTCGCCGACGTGCCGCGGGTCGCGCGGGTTCTCGTTGTTCGTGCCGATGAAGACCCGGCCCTGGGCGACGGTGACGTTGCCATAGCTTTGCGAGCCGAGCTTGGCCACCCACTTGAGATTCTCCAGATTCGAGCGGTCGATCTCCTCCGACGCGCCCTTGAACTTGATGTCACCCGATTTCCCGGTCGTGAAATGGTCCGGCAGACCCGTGGCGGGGCAATACATGTTTCGCGCCAGCGTGCCGCCCCATTGCGGCCAGTCTTGCACCTGGGCGCAAACCGCCGTCAACGCCAGGACGCAAAGAGCCAAAGCCGCAAGCGAACCGCGCGCCCGCAAGAGCCCTCGCAGCATGTAACTGTGATTACCTATGTAACTCATGTAACTTATCTAACCCATTGAACTTGGTTCCCCTCAGTCGGGGGTCACCTCCACATTGTCAATATAGACCGGCATGTCCTGCGGTGAAAAGCCGAACAGGCCCGGCGAACCGGCCTGGTGCGCGGTCTTATGCGGCACGGCAATCGTCCACGCCTCCGGTTCCGGTTCCCCGCGCTTCCACGCCTTGGCGCGAACCACGGCCGAGCCGTCCGGGTTCGGGTCCACCCGCGCCTTGAGCCGATACCACACGTTCGGCGACCACTTGAAATCCTCCGCTGCCCGCAGCCGCTCCTGATTCGAGTTCACCTCCAGCTTTTGCTCGTTACCCTTGAGCACAATCAGGTAGTGCTGATTGATGACGCCGACCTCAGACATCTTGCGCTTGTTGCCGTCGCTCATCACGTCCGCCTGGATGGTATAATGGCTCATCTCCGGCGTGCCGATAAAGACCATCGCGCGCTGGAAGAACCGGTTGTCGGTGGTCTTGGCCAGGACCTTGCTCCCATCCTTTTCCCGCACGTCGAACTTGAACCGGGCGCCGATCCACGGCAGGGGTGGATAGGCAAACACCCCTCCGCTCGCGTTCGTCTCCGTTAGGGTGAACGACTCGAAATCCTCCTTGGTGGGGATGTTCGGCATTACCCGACCGCGGATGTAGCCTTTCAAAGCGCCCAGCGTGGCCTCGAAAGCGCCCGCCGAGGGGACCAGGTCTGGAGCCGCCCGCAATTCACCGTTCGCATCGAAAGCGCCCTTCATAGCCGCCTTGACCTTCGCGGTCGGGGGTATGTAGCTCGCCCACGTCACCTGCTTCGCGGGGATAGATTCTTCAACCGTGAAACCGTTGGCGTCCTGCGAGCGCACGCGGAAGGTCGCCTTGTCACCCGGGTGCAGCAGCACTTCCGAAGGGATCACCTGAAGCTGGGTCGCTGGCCCCGGCGCGGGCCACGGTTTTTCCTCCGCCGGGGTGGAACACCCGGGATTGTCGCCCATTGTTCCCCAGCAATAAAGGTGGCGCGTGGTTTGCAGGTAAAGCTTGCCGTTATAGGCTACCGGCGTTCCGAAACAGCGGCCCTCCAGCGCGGCGTGGCACAGCATCTCGCCCTCCTTATCGCCCGGTCGGATGATGTAAAAAGCCCCCGTCGTCCCCGCGTCCGCCTCGCCCGTCGCTTTGGTTGCCGGGTCGTCGAGCATCGGCACATAGAGCTTGCCGTCGGCGAAGAGGGGGCAGGCGTTCCGTTGCTCGATGCCCAGTTTCAGCTTCCACTTGATCGCGCCGCTGTTCGCATCAACCGCAAACAAATCCCCTTTCTCGGCGACCGCGTAGATCGTGTCACCGACGAGGATGGGCGAGGCGGTCGAGGAGGAGATGTCATCCGCCCAGAGTTCGAGCTGCTTGCGTTCGAGCACCACGGGTGCGGCGGCGGCGTTGGCCGGCAGCACGTCGGGCAGCTTGAGCGCGACCATCTGGCCCAACTCGTAAGGCGTCCCGTAGATGGCGATGATCTTGTCCGCATGATGAACGAGCACCGTGGCATTGATCCCGGCGCGGAACAGCGCCACGCGCCAGAGTGGCTCGCCGGTCCGCGCGTTGGCGCACACCACGCTCCCATCGCCCGTGCCGGCGAAGAAGACCCGCCGGCCCCGATACCAGGCAAGTTGCGGATGCGAAAAGGAATTGTCCTTCGGCGGCGCCCCGGGGCTCGACGCCCAGACCAGCGCGCCAGTCTTTTTGTCGAAGGCATAGAAGCGGTCCGCGCCCGGGCCTTGCGTGCCCCAATTGGCGGTGATGCCCCGGGTGATAACGAGGTCGGCATCAATGACCGGCGAAGCCGTGCGGCTGTTCGGAAAGGTCAGCCGCCCGAATTCTTCCATCAGCGAATGCTGCCACAGGACCGTGCCGTCCTCGGAGAACGCCGCCAGGATGCCCTGTGTGCCCTGCATGTAGATGTTTCCCGTCTCGCCGTCAATCGCGGGGCTGGCGGTGGCGTAGCGCAGGTAGATGGTGTCGCTCAGGTAATCATTGTAGAGATGCTGCCAGAGCTTCCGGCCAGTTTCCGCGTCGAAACAGGTGACCCCCTCCTGCAAATCGGCCCCCTGGCCCGCGTAGCCCATCGCATACAGTTTGCCGTTCGCGATCACAGGGGCGGATTGGCCCGGGAAATCCGCCCGCCACAGCGTGTCCTGCGCCGAAACGTGGTCCGGCAGCCCCGTCTCCCGCGAATACCCGCTCTGCTCCGGCCCGCGCCAGCTCAGCCAGCCGCGCGGCGCTCCAGCCGTGCCGGCCAGCGGGCTAAAGCCGGCCAGAACACACCACGTCAGCTTCAAAATCGCGGTGGACGGGAGGGACCTTGCCCACCCTTTTCGTATCGTCATCTTGCGCACTTGACTAAGCACTTAACGTAAACAGACCACGGCGGAGTCACAGAACCCCACGAGAACATGGATCATGGTCTGTGATTTTGCAAATCGAGAGTGCTTATAAGAGGCGTCCGAGGTTTGGCGGGTTTCGAGGTCGGTTCGGTGCTCCCCCCGGAAACCTGGCCCGCACATTCTTCGCGGGCAGCGCGCGGCGTCACTCGGTCACTCTGACCCAGCGCTGGGCTTTCATCTCGAACCGCGGCAGGGAACCCGCGGGAACCAGCACCACCGGCACACGCAGGTTGAGCGCGGTCTGGAAGGATTGCTCGAGCCGACGGGGCAGAGAAGCCCGGCCGGGGCTGTTCGTCGCGGTTTCCACTTCCAACGTGAGCTCGGGCATGGCACGGCGGCAATCGAGTTGGACGCGGTATTCAATGACCTCGGGCTGCGCTCGCACGATTTCTTCCACCAGGCTGGGATAGACGTTCACCCCGCGCACCACCACCATGTCGTCGCTGCGACCCAGGATGCCCCCGTCCAGCGCCAGTTCGTGACGGCCACAGGCGCAGACCGAACGCCGGCGCGGCTTCACCAGATCGCCCGTGCGATACCGGAGCAGCGGCGAGCCGATCCGGTCCAGGGTGGTCAGGACCAGCTCGCCCGTTTCACCCGCGGGCACGGGCTGCTCGGAATGAGGCTCGATCACCTCCGGCAGGTAGGCGGATTCCAGGACGTGCAACGACCCGGGCCGGGCCGGGCATTGGTAGGTGACCGGCCCGACCTCGGTCATGCCGTGGTGGTCGAAGACCGCCGCCCCGGGCCAGAGCCGTTCGATGCGCGCGCGGGTGGCGGGGATGCTGCCGCCGCCCTCACCCGCTACGATCAGCAGCCGCAAGCGGCCGCGCGCCAGGTCCACTTTCTTTTCCCGGGCAACCTCGCCCAGGTGCTGCGCATAAGTCGGCGTACAGCAGAGGGTGGTAATGCCGTTGTCCAGGATGGCTTGCAGCCGCGCGTGGCTCGACATCGACCCGCCCGGGAAACAGAAACAGCCCAGCCGCTGCACCGCATCCAGCGCCGACCAAAACCCGAGAAACGGCCCGAAGGAAAAGGCGAAGAAGAAACGGTCGCGGCGGGTGACGCCGGCGGCGTCGAGAATCTGCAACCAGTTGCCGACGATGTAGTTCCAGCTCTCCGCGGTGTCCAGCCAACGGATCGGCACGGTCGTAGTCCCGCTGGTTTGATGGCAACGCACGTAGGCTTCCAGGGAAAACGTCAGGTTCGTCCCGTAAGGCGGGTTCGCCAGCCGGTCCCGGACCAACTCATGCCGCGTGGTGATCGGAATGATGCGCTTATATTCCTCCAGGCTCAGGCATCCTGGCCCGTGGGAACCCAGTGGGTCTGGCGATAGCCCCTCACCCGCCCTGAAGGGCACCCTCTCCCCATCCGATGGGGAGAGGGATTGGGTGAGGGGGATCAGGGCTGGCCTGCAGGCGGCGAGTTTGCGGGCGTAGAAAGCATTCGAGGGAAGAATCGCCTCCAGCAAAGACCGCAGCTTGCGCAGTTGCAACTGCTCGATTTCCTCAGGCGTCGGAAAGCCGGTGACGAGCGGACCCGCGGGCAGAGACGGTTGACCGACGCCCCACGGCGCTTCGCTGGGCCGGGGAATCGAACTGGCCGTCTCAGTCAACATCTTAACCTTTCAACGTTGTAACCTCGGCTGCAGCGTTTGTCCGGCGGCGGCGCCCCCAAGCGATTCGGCTGGCGCGGCGATGGCAGGCTTGACCGAAGGGGCGCCCGGCGCGGGCTTGTAGAGCGAAACCAAACATCCGACGATGGCGGCCAGCACGATGCCCAGCACAAACGGCCAGGGCAGCTTTTGCCAACCACCGGCCGGCGGGTGCAGCATCAGAGAATAAATCGCGTTCAAGACGGGCGCCCCCGCGAAGACGATGGACATGACCACCGCGGGCGACCCTTTCGCGCCAAACGCCAGCAGCACGCCGAACGCTCCGACCGCGCCCACGATTCCGGCCAGCACCGACCAGGCGACGCCGCCCGGGCTGAAGTTCCACGTCGCGCCTTTGAACCAGAGCACGGCCAGCGGCGCCAGCACGGCGGTGAGGAAATAAGCCACCCCGACGCACAGAAAGGCCTTGTAGCGTCCGTTCACCGGGTCGTGCATCCCGGATTGGCCGGAGTGCAGGAAAGCGCCGTAGAGGCCCCAGCAGCCGACCGTCAACAACGAGAAGAGCAGCCAAGTTGAGCCTTGGGAGTTAGAAGGATTGGATACGATGGTTTCGTTCATAACGTAAAGCAGGTTATCAAGTTGTCGAGCGATGCCGGTTATGTGAAGGCAGGCGCGTCGGGCGCATGGGCCGTTCGCGTCGTGGCCGATCATGGAGAGAGGATGAGTTGACTTTGGCAAGGAAACCGTCACTCAGCATCTGCGGCGGCGCCTGCTGGATCTTATCCGCTATGGCTTTGGGCAACGGCACCGCCTTCATGGCCCCGTCTGCCTGGCGTTCCACACACGCCACCGTCAGCCGCCCGCGCGCCACCTCCTCCAGGCTCGAGCCGTTCAGGCGGCAGAACCGGAATTGGTAGGTGACGCTACGCCGGCCTTTTCGCTCCACCAGCAGCCGGACCAGCACCTCGTCCTCGAAGCGCAGCGGAATCGCATAGTCGCATTCGGCGTGGACGCGTGGCAGGCAGACCGCCAGCCCGTTGCGGGAGTGCGCCACCGAATAGCCCAACGAGCGGAAAAACGCGTGCTCGGCGGACTCCATGAAGCGGAAGAAGTTCGAGAAGTGCATGATCCCCGCCAGGTCCGTTTCGGAGAACTCAACGCGGCGCGTTATTTGGAATTCGCAAGGCATAGCGGGATAAGTCACAGCGCGGCAAAGCCGCAACCAAAAGAGTTAAAGAGTTAGATGGGTTAAATGAGTCAAAGAGTTAAATGGGTTAAATGAGGCCAAGCACTGGCATCGCAGCGGTTTGCTCTACGAGGGGCGCGCCATAGAGCAGCGGTGCGGGCACTTCGGCCGTCTCCGCCACCCCCGCGTAGAGCCGTGAGAAGTCCTTGTTCACGTCCCCGGACAGGCAATCGGTGATGTCCCCCACCAGGTCGGGGTATTTGTCCGTGAGCTTGCGAAAACTGAACCCCGGGTCATAAAATGCATAGACCAGCTTGCGCATGTTTTCGAGGCCCTCGCGCATAATCTGGCTGTACGAAGCGAAGCGCTCCGCCGAAAAATCCTGCGCCTGGAAAGCCTCCGCGATGGCGTCCGCCGCCAGGCTGCCGCTCTTGAGCGCCAGCATTACGCCGGACGAGAAGACCGGATCGAGGAATCCAAATGCGTCCCCCGCCAGCAGCAGGCCATCGGCGGCGCAGTAGCGGGAGCGCCACGAGAATTCGCTCGTGAGGTAGTACGGACCCACCGGCTTGCCGCAGGCCAGGTGCGCTTTGATCCACGCGTTCTGCTCGATCTCGCGCTTGAATATCGCTTCGGGCGCGCGCACCCCGCCCCGCGTCAGGTACTTTCCTTCCGCCACCACCCCGACGCTGATCATGTCCCGGTGTTGCGGGATGTACCAGAACCAGCCCTTCTCCGGCACGTAGGCCACGGTCGTCGCCCCGGCGTCGAGGCCGTGGTCGCGCAACGCTCCGCGGTAATAGGTCCAAACCGCCACTTTGTTCAACTTGGGCTCACGCACCCGCCAGTTGAGGCGCGTCGGCGCCACGGCCTCGCGCCCGGAGCAATCCACTGTCATGGGCGCGCGGAATTCCACGCGCTGCCCGGACTTACTTCGCGCCCGAACCCCGACCGTGCGCCCCTGTTCCTGAATCAGCTCTTCCACCGTCGTTTCCTCGAGCACCTGCGCGCCCTTGGACCGGGCATTTTCCATCAGCATCAGGTCGAACTCGGAACGCAGCACCTGCCAGGTCTGCGCCACTTCCGGCGCGTAGCGCGTCGAGAAATAGAACGGCTGCGAAGCTTTCCCGGAAGACGAAATGAATTGCACGCTGTATTTCTTGACGAACTCCGAGCGGCGCATCCGCTCCAGCAACCCCAGCCGCTTGAGCGGATAGCTCGTGAACGGCAGCAGCGACTCGCCGATGTGATAGCGCGGGAACTTCTCGCGCTCCAAAACCAGCACGCGAAGACCCTGCTCGGCCAGCAATGCGGCGGTGGTGGAACCGGCTGGCCCGGCCCCAATGACGAGCGTGTCGAAAATGCGAGAAGTGATCATAGCAGGCTTAGGTTTGGATGGAGGTCATGCGCAATCGTCTCAAACTTCGGTGATTGGCATCGGTGCGGCTCCCGTTTGCGGGAGTGGTTTGGATTTCGGGTTGGCCGCCAAGCGGCGGCCATTTCCGGTTTCGCAACCGGCGCGAGCACCTCGATCACTTCCGCCAGCAACCGCCGCGAGCCATCGAGCAACACATTCCGCCGCCCGTAAAGGAAACCGAGGCGCGACGCCCCCAGCGCCACCCCCGCATGGGCATCCGATTTGAGCCGGAAAAAGGCCTTGGGCCAACTCAGGTGCGGGATCGCCTCTCCGTGCAGAATATCTCCCAGCGGACGCTGCTCCCCGAGCACCAGCCGGCGGGCTGCCGGGGGAAGCCGGTCCAGACGGATACGAATCACTCCGTACTCCACTGGCCGCGCGTCCTCCGCCAGCCAGAGGATGACCTCCCGTTGGTAGGAATCGTCCCGGCGTTCGCGGCTCAATACCCTCAGCCGCAGCGCCTGGCCGTAGAAGTTTGCCAGCGTGGGGGTCATGTCCGACGAATGGACGAGCAGAGCTTGATAGGGCGGCGGAACCTCCGCCGCCTTGAGTTCCGTCAGCACCGGCGAAGACAGACCTGTCCGCTCGTAAAACCGTTGGAGCAGCGCTGCCCAGGGCGGGATTGGTTGTGGCCGGCGGCTGCCGGCTAAAGTGTTGGTGAACATATCGGCCAGGCTACACTTCACGCATAACGCGCCGTGCGGTGTTCCGGCAGGAAAAACTCGTGCACCAGCCGGTCCACCTCGAGCAGCCCGTCCCGAGTCAGCCGCAGCCAATCCCCCTCGATGGTCAAGGCGCCCCGCGACTTGAGCCGCGCCACCGGCTCGGCAAATTTCGCCAGCACATCCACACCAAACTTGCGTTCAAAGTACGCCCGGCTGATTCGCCCCAGCTTGAACTGCAGCACCAACTCACGAATCAGCCGCTCTTCGGCCGTCGGGGTCAGCGCGCGGTAGAGCGGAAGCTGCCCCTCGCGCAGCCGGGCCACGTAGGGCTCGAAGTCATGCTCGTTCTGGAAGTGCGTCCCGCCGACGTGAGAAAACGAAGCCACGCCCAGGCCAATTAGGTCCGCGCCTTGCCACAGGCTGTCCCGATATACAAACCGCGTCCGTCCCGGGTCTTTCACCGCCGCATAGCCGCTGGCGACGGTGTAGCCCGCCTTTTCCAACTCCGCGAATGCATACCGGACCCAGCCTCGCTTGGTTTCCCAGTCAGCAACCGGCGCCGCCAGCCGTCCCTGCGCCTTCATCTCCTGGTAAATCTGCGTGTTGTAGGGGATTTCCATCTGGTAGATCGTCACGCTGTCGGGCGACAACTCAATGGCCTGACGCACACAGCCCCGCCAGTTTTCCTCCGTTTCCTCCACCATGCCGGCGATCAGGTCGATGTTGATCTGCGCGAAGTCCAGCTCCCGGGCGAAGTGGTAGGCGCGGCGGATCTCACGTGACCGGTGGGCTCGCCCGTTGATTTCCAACACGTGATCATTAAAGTTCTCCACGCCCAGGCTCAGGCGCGTGACGCCAATGTCCCGGATGACCTTCAGCTGGTGATCCGTCAGCGTCCCCGGTTCGCATTCAAACGTCACCTCCTCCGCCTCGTCCCAGCTCAGGATCGACTTCATTCGGTCCGCCAGGCGCTGGAGCTGCGACTCGGACAGGTAGGAGGGCGTTCCGCCGCCAAAATAGACGAACTGCGGCTTGCGGCTCCCGATGAACGGCTGCCTGCCGTAAAGCTCCAGCTCGCGGATCGCCAGTTCCAAATACCCCCGGATGGCAGTGGAATCCTTGTCCGTATAAACCCGAAAATAGCAAAAGTGGCAGCGCTTCCGGCAAAACGGGATGTGCAGATAGAGACCCAGCCGGGTGCCCGGCGTCGGCGGTCGGCCCAATGCGGCCGCCACCTCTCCCACTCGTTCCGGTTTCCAAAACGAGAAGGGGGGATAATTCGAGACGAAATAATTCCCCACCGTCGTTTCCTTCTCCGCCGGCACGGTGGTATGCCGCGGTTCTGCAACTGCTAAAGTCATGATATTTCCTGTTCGCCACGCGCGCCGGCCTCAACGCCCCGGTCCCGCATGCAACACCCCCAGTATCAAACAGGTTAGATAATTTATCAAATTATCATTGCTTGTACCCCAGGCTGCTCCTTCCCGGCTGATTGGGCGGACAGGCGGAGGTCGCCAATAATGTCGGAGACATCAGCGAAGTCGTCCCGGACGACGGCACAGAGCATGTCATGGGCGCGGAGGAGGAGTTCCGGAGCGGCGCACAAGAGCGTTGCCAGTTGACGCTCTTGGTCGTTTGGCCCGTTGGTGGTGACAATCGTTGCGACCGGGGTTTGGCCGTCGAAGAGGGTGAGGCAGTCCGGGGCGGCCTCGCACGGGGTTTGTTTGAAGGTCAATTTCATAGAGTGGTTTATCCGTGAATGGCTGCCACGGCTTGCAGCCGCCGTCGCCAGGGCGGTGGAGCGGGCGCAAGCGTGATCGGTGGAGGATTGCGAGGCGGGGGTTGAGGGAAAGGAATGGGTGCCGGGGGGAGGACTTCCGGAGGACGTTGGGCCATGAAGGCGCTCCAGGACTGCCGACAGTGGGCAGTTTGACAGTCTACTCCCACGCCGCTACCATCCGCCAACGACAACCGTATAGAGAAATGATGCCATGAACACCAAAATCAACCGGCGTGGCTTCGTTAAATCCACCCTCCTCGCTTCAGCCGGATTGCCTCTGGCGCTGAATGCACCACCGGCAGCCACGGCCCAAAACCCCTCATCGCCTCAAGCCGAATCATCTGCCAAGGTTCCGGGATTGATGCCATTGGGCAAACTGGGCGGGCAGGAATTCAGCCGGTTGATCCTGGGCGGTAATCTCATCGGCGGCTGCGCGCATTCCCGCGATTTGGCCTACGTCGGCCCCCTGGCGCGCCGCTACAACACACCGGCGAAAATTAGGGAGACCTTGGAGCTGGCGGAAGCGCAGGGCATTGACTCCTTCAACACTCATGTCCTGCAGGATAATTCGTCCCTCTTCGACCATTGGAAGAACGGCGGCAAAATAAAATGGTTCGTCCAAGTGGGGCCGGACGACGCTGGCGGTTATTCCCAAATCGACCAGGCGATTGACCAGGGCGCAGCCGCCCTTCATGTTTGGGGCGTTGCTGCCGACAGCCTGCTCGGACAAAACAAATTCGAGAAAGTGGGCAAAATGGTGGAGTTGATCAAAACCAAAAAGCGCGTGGCGGGCGTGGCCTGCCACGACCTTCGGGTCATTGTTGAATGCGAGAAAGCAGGAATGGACGTCGATTTCTATCAAAAGACCTTCCACAGTCATGAGTATTTCACCGCTCCCCGTTCTGGAGAAACCGACGTCTGCGGCCCGCACGATAACTCCTGGTGCAGCGATCCGCAGGCCGTCATCGAGGTCATGGCCAAAATCACCAAACCTTGGATTGCCTTCAAAATCCTCGCTGCCGGCGCCATCCACCCGGAAAGAGCTTTCCCCTACGCCTTTACCCATGGCGCCGACTTTGTTCTGGTCGGCATGTTCGACTGGCAGGTGGCGGAAGACGCGGCTCTGGCCCGGCGTGTCGTTCGTATCATCAGCAAGCCCGGTTCCAAACGCACCCGCCCCTGGGATGGCCGCGTCGCTGTGGGTTGAGCGTAGCGGTCGATCCAGGAGGATTTGCTTGCGGGGGCGGCCTGGCACGGGGTTTGTCGGAAGGTCAATTTCATAGAGTGAGTGCTTTATGCGTGAATGGCTGCCACGGCTTGCAGCCGCCGTCGCCAGGGCGGAGGCGGGGGTTGCGGGAAAGGAATGGGCGCCGGGGACAGGACTTCCGGGGGACGTTGGGCCATGAACGCGCTCCAGGCCTGCCGCCAGTTGGCAAAGTGCAGGTGGGTTTCGCAGAAGGTGGTGAAATCGCGGCGGATGTCCTCAGCGCGCGCCAGATTGCGTTGGTAATCCACCCCACGCAAGAATGGCACTATGCAGCTTTGAGGACACTAGAGCGGTTCAGGTTGATTCGTGGCCTTTCAAAACGTTGTTTATGGCATAATTGCTAACGAATCGTCATTTTCGGCGGCTACAGTATTTTTGAAACCGCTCTAGTCGGGGGCGAATCCGCTCGTTCGTACAACGGACAAACCCACTTCTCCGAGCCGACTTGCCCCGACTCTGTTAAAGGCTCGGCAGTGGACCAGATGTGATCGGTTATCCTTTCATTGGTTGGTTGTTTTTGTCTGCCGGACGACTGGAATTGACTGATGCGCCGCCGCCAGCCGCGCTTCAAGCTGGCCGGCCAGCCTGATTTCTTATTCCTCCGTTTGATGTTTGATCTTTCGTATCCGTCTGAGCCGCCACATCTGGTTTCCGCCCCTGGGTTATGAAATCATGGCAACATGAACTCGTGGCAGCAGGCAGTTTTGCCTGCCGTGAAGTCGGCATTACTTTTCAGGGAAGCAACTGCACGCGGTAGAACTGGAACAGGCTGGACTTGGGCGCGGGCCACGAGAGTTGGTTCGTGCCAGTGGTGCCGGTGAACTGCGCCACGGGACTCCAAGCCGTAAAATTGGTGGTAGCCAAAACCTGGTACGTCTCATTGGCCAGGCTTGGCCAGCTAATCAACACATTGCTCCCGCTCTGCGATGCCTTCACGGCGAACGGCGGCACCGGATCCTGGCTGGCGGTAAACATCAGCGCCGTGAGATCGAAACTGTTGTCGTTATTGCTGCCGCTAAACACCACGAAACGGACAATGTCCCCTTTGAGCAGCGACACACTGAAATTGAACGGCGCAACGCCCGTCCCCCCGAAAAGATTGCCCGGGTCGACCGCGTTCGAGGACGAAATGTTGGCCGTGAAGAGCAGGTTCGTGGTGTCGAGATTGCTGACGATGCACACCGCCACTCCATCGCCCGCGTACTGCAAGTCATTGGCCCGCGCAAACGCGCCATTGAGTTGATAAGTGCCCGTATAGCTGGCGGCAAACCCGAGTGACGCCCCGTGATTCGTGTCCGGGTGCATAATCAGCCAGTCGTTGTTTGTGTCCAGCATCACGTAGGGATAAAAATCGCTCCCGTTATAACAAGGCCCTTCGTTGGTCACAGTGCCGTTCACGAACGAGAGGTCTCCGGAGTAAGTAAGCTCGGCCATCAGGTTTGTCGCGCCTCCCGGCGAGCCATCGGGTCGCGTGTCGGGAAAATCCTCGAACAGCCATCCGCTGAACGCAAAATCCGCCGGCATTGCCCAGGTGTTGGTCACAGTTGCGCCGGCTGAAGGCAAACCTTGCAGCACCGTCAGCGGAATCGCAATGGTGTTGTTGGTCGTAACTATTTCCACGAGCACGCCCGTATAGTCCACAATTGCTCCCAAATAATTATCGCCAGCAGGGGCGTTCGTGGGGATGGTCACGAAGTTCGTGAATGTGAATTCCCCCTCGCCCGCCAGCCCGGCCTGATTGGTCACCGCGCCCACGAAGAGGTCGTTCACCGCCACGGTGCTGTCGCCCGAGACAAAAAAACCGGTGGCAAATGCCCCGGCGGTAAACGTCGTTTCATTCGTTACGGTCACAACCACCGGAATTGTCTGTCCAGCCAAAGCGGTGGCTGGTGCCGAAATGGCCACGGGAATCAAATCCGGCGCCTCGCCGTCCAGTGACACTCCCAGATCGAACACGGCGTTGCTCTGAAAATAATTCGTCGCGTCAACTTTGGCGCTTATCTCGATTACGTTCTTGCCCTGGTCGCTCACGACCCGCACGCCGTAATTGGTGGGCCACGCATTCTGCTCGTACACACTGAACTGGTTGATGCGCCGCCACCAGTTCTCGCCCTCGCTTTGAATTTGCAGGTCGTAAATATAAACTTGATAAGCGCCCGTGGTGACACCGAAGAACTCGGTCAGAAAATCAAAAATCTCATAAGAGGTAAAATACTGTCCATTGGCGTCAGGCAACGCGAATCGGTTGGTGTAGGTTGAGCCGGCGAAGGTGATGGTTGCGTCCCATTCGCGGAAGGTAATGTTCGTGTCGAGTTGGTTGGCGCAATTCCACCCCGAGAGATTCGTCACCAGTCCACCCCGGCTCAACTGCATACTGCACTCTACTCCGTTCATGTTCGTCTGCGTAATCAGGTCCATCTTCGTCAGGTTTGGGATTCCATCAATCCAATACGTTTGTTTGGGAAACATGAGCGGCGAACTGGATTGCGAACCGATAAAACCGTGCTCATTGTAATCCGGGATGTCCGAGCGCAGGCTGCTTTGCGAATACAATTCGTTGCCGATCTCTGGCCAGGTCGTGCAAACCTGGTTGGTGAAAGCGAAACCGTCGGCGTAAACGTCGTTCTCCAGCAGGTAGGTTTCATTGGAGACGCCGTAAACGCGGTTCCAGCCGAAAAGTATGGTGATGATCGGCGAAGTGTCCTGAACTACCCTGAATTTGTAGGATGCCGCCACGGCATTGGTCACCTCTTCTCCCGGAGCAAAGTACGCCACAATGCCCGTCTGCGCCCGAACCTCCCCACCACCGACGAGCAACGCCAATAACGCGGGGAAAATGGCTCTTGGCTTGACACGACCCAGGATATTGATGCTGCACGGCAGCGCGCCGGTTTTTTTCAAGATGGCCTGACCGATAGGGCTGTGGCCGGAATCGAAAGCGATTTGAACGTCAGCGGCTGACGTTTTCGAGTTCATAAGGCGTTCTTTTATCAAAGCCGCCGGCGCCAACTTGCGCCAGCGTGAGCAGAGTTGACACACCACCGCCACGAACATTGTTTGGATGTTAATTTTTATCATCATACTGCTGCGCTCTGGGGGTACGAAAGGACGCCTCGAACTGCCCCTGCTCCACAATGGAGGAGGGGGCAAAAATTACCAAGTATGCGGCCTCAAGTTCTCATCTTTAGATTGAACGGTCGGGCGGTTCTGCTCTTTCCGCAAATGGGGTGTTCACCCCATACGAAGTGGATTGCAGGCACTTCAAGGCTTCGAATCCTCGGTGATGGTGGCGAATTGTTCCAGGGCGGCTCCAAGATCGTCCGTGATTTCCTGAGCAATCACGTCCGGCGCTGGCAGGTTCGCGGATTCTTCGAGCGCATCGTCTTTCAGCCAGAAAATGTCCAGGTTCACCTTGTCGCGCTTGAGCAGGTCGTCATAGGCGAAACTCTTCAAGCGCTCGGCTTCCTTCCGCTCGTGCCGGTTCTTCGGATTGTAGCAGGCGACGAAGCCGTCAAGGTTAGTGCGCTTGAGGGTATTTTCCTTGAGCGTGAAATGCAGGTTCGTGCGCAGGTCGTAAATCCACAGCTTCTGCGTCCACGGCTTCTGGCTCATGCCGTACCGAGTCTGCCACGGGTTGTTCGTAATGCAACGCAGCCGAAGACCGTCGGGCCGGTTACCGCTACGATTGGTCGGTGCTCCAGGCCGAGTTCTCCCTGACCCAGGTCTGGGACCCCGCTCTCCAGGGGCGCTGCTTCTTTGAGGAAGTCCTCCGCGAAAACA
>Ga0187872_10002775_pt1 | contig 14941 bp, 14 predicted proteins | sample June2016WEW_16_4_FD_132973 | JGI IMG/M metagenome (GOLD analysis project Ga0187872, IMG submission 132973) | Peatland microbial communities from SPRUCE experiment site at the Marcell Experimental Forest, Minnesota, USA - June2016WEW_16_40 | ecosystem: Environmental > Terrestrial > Soil >...
CAGCCCGGAACGCCTCCCGGACAAGCGGCCGCTGCGGGCGGCAGCCCGCCCAAGGCCGTGAGCAACAAATTCGTCTACGACGCGTCCGCCGAAACCGGCAAACCTCTGACCACTCATCAGTGGTATGACGGCACGCAGCATCCCTGGGAGTTCAAGCGCGTCTGGCATCTCGAACCGTCCCTCACCGATCCCAACACCGTCTATGCCGGAGTCGAAGACGCCGCTCTTTTTCGTTCCACCGATGGCGGCGAGAACTGGCACGAACTCCCCGGCCTGCGCGGCCACGGCACCGGCCCCAAGTGGCAGCCCGGCGCCGGAGGCATGTGCCTGCACACCGTCATTCTCGATCCCAGCAATCCGGACCGCATCTACATCGCGATCTCTGCCGCAGGCGCGTTCCGCACCGATGATGGCGGCAAGAGTTGGAAGCCGATCAACAAGGGACTGTATTCCAAATACATTCCTAATCCCACAGCCGAGGTTGGCCACTGCGTGCATCACATCGCCATGAACCCGACTCGTCCCGGAGTCCTGTTCATGCAGAAGCACTGGAACGTCATGCGCAGCGATAACGCCGGAGACCAGTGGACCAAGATCAGCGGGAACTTGCCCACCGACTTCGGCTTCGTTATCGACATTCATTCTCACGAACCGGAAACGATTTACGTGATTCCCATCAAAAGCGATGGCGAGCATTTCGTGCACGAAGGCAAGCTGCGCGTCTATCGCAGCCGCACCGGAGGGAATGAGTGGGAAGCGCTGACCAAAGGCTTGCCGCAAGAAAACTGCTACGTCAACGTGCTGCGCGATGCCATGGCCGTGGATACGCTCGATAAGTGCGGCATCTATTTCGGCACCTCTGGCGGACAAGTGTATTGCTCTGCCGATGCGGGGGATAGCTGGAATCCCATCGTCCGCGACCTCCCGGCCGTGCTTTCAGTGGAAGTACAAACGCTCGCGTAGCAAACGCCAGGGTGCCTCACCCTTCTCGCGTCTTTTCGCGAGAGGGCCTGCCCTGAGCCTGTCGAAGGGGTGGGGTCTTTGACTTCGCGGTTTTCCGGCTGTTAGCGTCGCATGCGGTTTCCTCCAGGAGAAAAAATGAAAAGAGCATTGGTTGCAGTTGCATTGTTGTTGTCGTTGGTAAATGCAGCAACGACGCAGGAGAAGCAGCCGGCAGCCAAGCCTGGGACTGTGCCTGCGCAAGTCGAGGCGCGAGTACAGAAGCTCTGGGAGGCTTTCAAAAATAAAGACAAAGCCACTCTTTCGGCGATGCCGGATGGCGGGTTCCGCCAGTTCGAGGAGGGCCTCAGCGCTTTCGGTGATAAGAAAACGGAAGTCAACGCCGTGGATGAGTTCGAACTCCTCAGCTACACGCTCAGTGATTTCACCGTAAAATCGATCGGACCGAATGCAGCGTTGGTCACCTACATCGCGCAGTATGAGGGCAAATCCGGCGGCGAAATCTCAAAGGGACATAGCGTCTTCGGAGAGGTCTGGATTCGCGACGGGAATGAATGGAAAGATCTCTATATGCAAGAGACCTATGTGAAATGAAGGGGCTCTGGAGATGGCAGTAACGATTCGAGTCGAGCTTCCGCAACATCTTCGGACGCTGGCGCACGTTGGCCGTGAGGTACAGCTCGAGGTCGAGGGCGTGGTCACGCAGCGCTCGGTTCTCGACGCGCTTGAGGCCAGCTATCCCATGCTGCGCGGCACCATCCGCGACCACGGCACGCAGCAGCGGCGCGCATTCTTGCGCTTTTTCGCCTGCGAGGAAGACCTCTCCCACGAGCAGCCGGACTCCCCGCTGCCCGACGCAGTTGCATCGGGGAAAGAACCTTTCTTGATTATCGGGGCCATTGCCGGCGGCTAGCAGACAAACATGTTGGGCAGAGGCGCCCGGGGATCGAAGCCAGTAGTCTGCGTGATAAGATTCTGCCGTGTCCATCACCGATACTAGTCGCGCGGCGCGCGAGGTCCAACTCCAGGTTCAACGGGCAATGTCAGGCGAACAGCGCCTTCTCCTCGCCTTCGAGATGAGCCTATTCGCCCGGGACTTGGCCGGGGAGCGGATTCGATGCGAGCATCCGGAGTGGGAGGAATCGCGCGTTGCTCGAGAGTTGCTGAGAATCGCCTTCCTGCCGGCTCCCCTCCCAGCACGTCTGCGATGAGCGTCCCGGAAGTATTCCAAAGAATCACGGCGGCGCTCCATCAGGCCGGCATAGCCTATATGCTGACCGGATCGTTTGCCAGCGCACACTACGGCGCCCCACGGTCAACCCAGGACATCGACCTGGTAATCGAAGCAACCGCGGAGCAGTTGCGAACCTTCGTTCAAAGTCTGCCGAGCAATCAATACTACGCAGACTTAGATGCGGCCCTCGAATCTCACCGGCGGGAGTCCTTGTTCAACGTAATTGACCTGACCACCGGTTGGAAGATTGACCTGATCTTCCGCAAGTCCCGCCGCTTCAGTCAGGAGGAGTTCGGCCGTCGTCGACTGGTCCACCTGCAGGGGCTTCCTCTTTTTGTAGCAAGTGCGGAGGACGTGATCCTGGCGAAACTCGAATGGGCAAGACTCTCGAAATCGGAACGGCAGATTGAGGATGTGGCAGCCATATTGAACCTACGATGGGAAGCATTGGAGAGGGCCTACTTGGAACGATGGATTTCCGAGTTAGGGTTGAAGGAGCAATGGAGAGTTGCCCGGCGCGTAGCTGGCCTGTCTGAGGATAGTGGCTAAGTCAAGTCCACGTTTGTGGGTATTCCACGTCCTCGAAAATAGACCTTTCTCCACAGCTTAGTCCGCTGAAGGCGGCATCGCGAAAAGTGCGCTCCGAAGATTCAACGACTTGGGAGCGCTCGACTTTGCCTTTTTGCACAGCATTCTTGCAGGAACATCGGTGCCTTCCCGCGCGGAGAGCGCCTTGCGTCTTTCCAAAGCAACCGTGCATGATGGAGGAGCGATGAGTGACGGCCGCACGAGGATAGTCCGCCCCTGCGTTCGCTTCACAGCATCACTTGTTAAGGCACATGATCCATTCCTCGTCGCGACCCGCACTCCTGGCTCTCTTCGCAGCTGTCATCCTCGTCCCATTGGCGCGCGCCCAGGACAACTACGAAATCCAAGTCTACGGCTCGGAAACCGTGGCGCCGCGTTCCACGATGGTTGAGATCCACTCCAATTTCACGGTGGATGGCAGCAAGACTGTGCAAGACGGCATGCTACCCACAAACCACGCGGAGCACGAAACTCTGGAGCTCACGCAGGGAATCAACGACTGGGCTGAGGTTGGCTTCTACGTTTTTACCAGCATTCAGCCGGGCGATGGATGGCAATGGGTGGGCGACCACATCCGCCCTCGTGTGCGCGCTCCTGAGAAGTGGCAGTGGCCGGTTGGCGTGAGCCTGTCGCTCGAGTTCGGGTACCAGCGCCCCGAATTCTCACCCGACACATGGACGTTGGAGATTCGTCCTATCATCGACAGGAAAATCGGACCCTGGTATCTCTCCTTCAATCCGGCACTCGACCGTTCGTTTCACGGCCCGAGCGTAAATCAGGGCGTCACATTTTCGCCCAACGTAAAAGTCAGCTACGACTTCACCAAGAAGATTGCGGGCGGCCTGGAATACTACGCGTCCTATGGGTCCCTTGCCGGCTTTGACCCGCTTAGAGATCAGCAGCAGCAGTTCTTTCCGGCAATCGATGTAGACTTCGCCCCGGAGTGGGAGCTCAACTTCGGAGTCGGCATCGGGACCACCCGTTCCACCGACCACCTTATCGTCAAGTGCATCGTGGGCCGGAGATTCTCGTGGCCTCACGGAAAAACTGCGAAGCTGAAGCTGGCACAACCTTGAACCGGAAGACCTGAGGTTGGTCACTGTCTCGCACTCTACCCCGCGGGCTCCGTGACCAGCGCTAGTGGAGGTGGCGGCGGATAGAGCACCAGGCTTAACGATCGATACCGCGCTGCGAAAAAATAAATCGCATATGCGGGAAAGAACACAATGGCCGGGACCGCGATCAGTGCTACCAGGTAGAGAAACACCGCCAGCAACATGCATCCCACCACCACTGCCAACGTGATGGTAAACACATTCCACGTCAGACCGGCGGTCTTTCCCGTCAGCACGGCAATAATCCCCAAGCCCGCGGCGGGAATTGCCACGATCAAACCAAGGATCAGCGACGCGATGCCGATGACGATCCCCGCGCCAATCGCCATCACGATTTTCATGCCAACGTAAACGGCGTAGCCACCTTGTTCCGCCTGAATCATAGGCCACAACCGGCGCCAGCCCTCAACCGCGCCGATGTCTTCCAGCGCCATCTGCGGCACCACAAAATCTTTGGTGAACACGTGAACCACCGCCACGGTTAAAAAGAAAACGAACATTAGGAAGAAGACAACGATTCCGCTCAGCACCAACGCCAGTACATGTTCGCGAGGCGGGTTAAACCACCCCATCCCGAAAGCGAAACCGGCGGGAATTCCCAGCAGTATCGCTATTCCTGCAAGAGTGACCAGCATGAAACCCAACTGCCACAGAAAATACTTCCAGCCTGCACTCTGCCTGCGGCTCCATCCTTGCCGAATGCGACATTCTTTGGTCAGCACGCTGTCGAACAGGATGAACCGCATCACGCTGTTGATGTACATCATCACAATCAGGAAGACGACACCCGTCACCACGAGCGTCGCGATGAGTCCGCCCAGAATTGCCGGATCGATTTTCGGAAACCCTTGTTCCATGAAGTGGCGCGAAGTTCCGGTCGAGTGCGGAAAGCTCGTAGGAAAGTTGAAACTTCCGCCCGAGCCCATCTCCCCGGCCAGCAAACCGACGACCGCCAGTCGAGTCCATTGCCCGAAGCGAAACGGTTGCAAGAGTTGCCGTTTGGTGTGCTGGAAGGCGAGCGTGATCGTATCTACGGCAGAGATCGGCAAGATTCACCTCGGCAAAATGCTTCAGGAGCAAGGTACTGCGAAGCGGGAAGCGGAGCAAATCAAATCTTCAGGGCTCACGCGGAAGATGGAGGATAGCAACGCAATGTAATTCCCTTGCCTCGCTTCGCTTGACCAGACAGCGGGGAGCCCGCCCGGAGCGAAGTCGAAGGGCGGCTGTCGCTACCTAATCTGTTACTCGTAACGCAGAGCTTCGACGGGATCGAGCTTCGATGCCCGCATCGCCGGGACCAGGCCGCTGATCACACCCACCACGAGCAAGACCGCAGTGGAAAGGATCACGGTCATCATCGAGATGCGCAGATGAATGTCGCCCTGACCGGAATCGTCTTCAAACAAGGGTCCCATCATAGGCAGCGTCCCGACCGCCCAGGCAATGAAATACGACAACACCACACCAATCGCGCCGCCAATCAGCATGATGAGAAGCGTCTCGGCCAGGAATTGCAACTTGATTTGGCGCTTGCGCGCTCCCAGCGCGCGGCGCAAGCCGATCTCGCGAATGCGCTCGTCCACCGACACGAGCATGATATTCATTACGCCCACGCCGCCGATCCCGAGAGTCAAGGTTCCGATGAAGGTCAGAAGCACTTGCAACCCAATCGTCAGGGCATCGATGACCGGACGAAATTCATCCCGGCCAAACATCTGGAATGCTTTGGGATCGGTGGGTGAAAAATTCTGGCGCGTGGCAACAGCGGCCAGCACCTGCGCCATTGCCTTCTTTTCGAACTGCGGGGCGATGGGCTCAAACACCATCACCGCGGCGTAGCGCGTGTTCCACAAATCGCCCGCCGCCGAATACGGAATCCACGACGATTCGTCGTCGCTTGAGAAGTAGTTGCTGAGCTGAATCTTCCGCGCCATGACGCCAATCACGGTGAAGCGTACGCCGGAGACTTGCACCGTCTCGCCCACTGCCGGGCGTCCACTGAACAATTCTTCCTTGAGCCGGCCTCCCAGGAAGATCACGCGCCGCCGTTCCAGTTCGTCCTCGGCGCTAATCCAGCGGCCTTCCGACGGGACTTCGTTCCGCATCTCGCCATATTCCGGACAGACTCCACGCACCGGCGCTGTGCCAACCATGCGGTCGCCGTAAGCAATGCCCGGACGCCGGACCGTCTCGAGGCACACATGTTTTACCAGTGGAGCCGTCGACTTCACCATGTCCAGATCGGCCTGCTCGAGGACTACCTTCTTTCCGGCGCGCTGGCCGCCCGGCTGCTCGCTGGTCTGCTGTGGCCAGCAGATGACCACGCTCTTGCCGAACGCGTCAAAGCCATGGACCAGAACACTGCGGAAGCTGCTTCCGTAGGCGATCAATAGAGTCACGGTCGCGATGCCCCAGACAATCCCCAGCATGGTGAGGAAGCTGCGAGTCACGTTGCGCTTCAGCGCGATCCAGGCTTCGAAAATGATTTCAATCAACATTTCTTAGAATGAACCTCAAAGGACACGAAGTACCACGAAGTCGCGAACATCAAGGTTTTCCTTCGTGAACCTTCGTTTCCTTAGTGGTTGAAGCTTCTTATCCTCCAGCCTCATAGCGCAGCGCCTCAATCGGATCAATCGACGCCGCTTTTCGCGCGGGATACAGCGCCGCTCCGACTGCGATCGCTCCCAGCAGCGCAGCGGCAATCAAACCCGAACTCCAACTCGGGATCAGTCCGGCAAAAAAGTCGGGCATCGGCAACATGTTCACCAGCGCGCAGAATCCAAACGCCACACCCAGGCCGATTCCTCCGCTCAGCAAAGCGATGATCAGCGCCTCGATAAAGAATTGCCGCAGGATCGTACTCGCCGGAGCGCCAATCGCCTTGCGCACGCCAATTTCGCGGGTCCGCTCCCGCACCGCGACCAGCATTACGTTCATTACACCGATGCCGCCCAGAACCAGCGTCACGATCCCGACCGCTCCCAGGAAGAATTTCATGCCATCGGTCATGGTCTTGAAGGCTTGCGCCTCCTGCACCGTATCCCAGATCGGACACGCTTCCTTGTCGTTGGGATCGTAGCGATGCATGCGAGCCAGCGCCACGCGCACTTCGCGCTTGCAGGCCTCGTGTTGATCGACCGATTTCGGCGTCACCAGCAGTTGATCGAAGGTCTCATCGGTCCCCGGAGGTTTGTCGGGAAAGTCGCGACGCATTGCCGCAAAGGGCACGAAAACTTTATTCACATCCCAGCCGTCATAGCTGGAATCCTGCTTCTTTTTCGCCATCACACCAATGACGGTGTAGGGAAAGTCATTCAAATAAATCGAATCGCCCACCGGATTGCGCCCGGGAAACAATTGCTTGGCCGCGTCGGATCCGAGAAATGCCACACGCCTCGCCTCGCGCATGTCATCCCAGTCGTAGAAACGTCCCGCGCCAACGTCGAGGCTGCGAATGTATCCAAATTGCGGATACGATCCCGTCACCGTGAAAGCGGCATTGTTGAAATTGGAGTGCGTGCGCACAGTGTCTTGCTCGAGCTCTGGAATCGCGTACTCGCAGTCTGGTGAATCGGATTGCACCACCGCGACATCCGGATCTTCCCAGTGTACGACCCGTCCTGCATGGGTGCCGCCCGCCTGCAGGCTGGTACGGCCGTGAAAGACAATCATCACGTCTTTGCCGAGGTTTCGCGCCTGATCCTCCTGGCCCTTGCGCAAGCCCTCGCCGGCCGCCACCATGAGGACAATCGAGACGATGCCCCAGGCAATGCCGAACATCGTAAGAAAGGCACGAAGCTTGTGCGACCAGAGGGTTCGCAGAACGTCGAAAATGAGATCCCGTACCGTCATTACACTTGTTGGACGCGGCCGAGAAGAGAAGGTAATCCCCGCCTGGCTTAGGGTTAGATACGCATCCGCCAGGGATTTTGTTTCAGGAAAAAAGCGGATCAGGAAGGGAATCCCTTTCGTTCGCGGCTGCCTTCGAAAGGTTCAGTTCCGAGTGAGCCTCGACTCGTCATTTTTGCCGAAGGACATCCTTCTCCATCGTAAATGGCGGGGTACCAAATAGATCGTGCGGTCCCTCATTGGTCCGCCGGAATCCGATCTTTCATAAAGCTGGATCGCGGTGTTCAGGAACGGCGTGGTGCTGAGAAATACGCGGCGACAACCTTGGTCCGAAGCCCACTGCTCGACTTGCTGAAGTAATCGAGCGCCGACTCCCAATCCCCTCGCGCTCGGCAGAACGGCCATTCCCCGCATGTAGAGAGATCGTCCCTTCACTACTGCGGCTATAGTCCCCAACGCTTTGCTGCCGCGCAATGCCAGCGAGACCGGGCCTTCGCGCTTGCGGGCCAGGATCTGATCCGCATTCGGTGTCGTCGCCGCAAAGCCTTCCCGAGTGTAGAGAGCTTCGTACGTCACGAAGGATTCGTGGAGCACCCTCGCGATGGCAGGTGCATCCTGCGGCTCCGCTAGACGAATCTGAATCTCCGGTGACGCCACTCTTCTGCGTCCTCAGCAGCCGGTTGACCTTCTGCGCTTCACGCCTTCACGGCAGCCGTGCCAACCCTGTCCATCCACGCGTCGAACTCTTTGAGCGCCAACTCACATTGTGCGCGATGCCGCTCCTTGCGATCGCGAATCTTTTTCTCCAGCGGAGGAAGGAGATCAAAAGTGATATTTGCCGGCTGAAAGTTCTTCGCGTCCGCATGCGCGACATAGTGCGTCAGCGATCCGAAGGCGGAAGCGCGCGGGGCCGGGGCCATCTCGGCTCCGGAAGCCAGCGCCGCGGCGTGCATTCCGGCCAACAGCCCGGTGGCGATCGATTCCACGTAGCCCTCCACCCCGCAAATCTGGCCTGCAAACAAAACCCGCGGGTGCGCCTTCATCTGCAACGTCCCGCGCAACAAAGTCGGCGCGTTGAGGTAGGTATTGCGATGGATTTGTCCGTAGCGCAGAAATCGCGCATTTTCCAGCCCCGGAATCAGCCGGAGCACGCGCGCTTGCTCGCCAAATTTCAAATGATTCTGGAAACCGACCAGATTGTAGGAATCCGCCCGCAGGTTTTCCTGCCGCAACTGCACCACCGCGTACGGCATCTTGCCCGTGCGCGGATCGAGTAAGCCCACCGGCTTCATCGGACCGAAGCGAAGCGTATCGCGCCCGCGGCGCGCAATCTCCTCAATCGGCAGGCAACTTTCGAAGTAATTCAGTTTTTCCCAATCGCGCTCTTCGACCGATTGTGCCGCCAGTAGCGCATCGTAAAAGTGGTCGTATTCCTCGGGCGTCATCGGACAGTTGATGTAATCCGCGGATCCCTTGTCATAGCGCGCCGCCATGTAGACCCGCGACCTGTCGATCGAGTCCGCCTCCACGATCGGGCTGATCGAATCGTAGAAATACAAATGCGGACCGTGTGGAGCGGGCGCCCCCGCCCGCTGTGACCCTGACTCAGTCCGTTCACTCAAACGTGCAATTTCGGAAGCCAGAGCGTCGGACGTCAACGGCCCCGTGGCGATGATCGTCAGGTCTCGCAACTCATCGACCGCGGTCACCTCTTCGCGCCGTACGGCGATGCGAGCCTCCCGCGAGATCGCTTCGGTCACGCGCGTGGCGAAGGTGATGCGGTCTACGGCCAAAGCGTGCCCTGCCGGGACCGCGCATTCCCGGGCGATCTCCAGCAGCAACGAGCCGGCGCGTCGCATCTCTTCTTTCAGCAGCCACGGAGCCGTGTTCTCACTGTCCGACTTCAACGAGTTCGAACACACCAGTTCGGCAAAGTCCTCCGTCTGGTGGGCCGGCGTCGAGCGCAGCGGACGCATTTCGTAGAGTTCCACTTCCAGGCCTCGCCGCGCACACTGCCAGGCAGCTTCAGACCCCGCCAGCCCCGCTCCAATGATTTTGATGATGGCCATTTTCTGTGGTGGCGCCTATTTCGGCTGCCGACGCGTTTTCCGCGGCTCGTGAATGGTCTCGTTTCTTTCCAGCATCTCGACAGATTCCCGAATCTTGCGAGCTCGCGTCTCCGCTTTCTTCGCCGTCTGAATACGAAACAGCACGGCGAACCGATTCGCACCATCGAGAGACTGAAAGAACTCCCGCGCTCGCGGATTCGCACCCAATGCTGCTTGAAAATCCTCCGAAACCTTGGCACCTCTAGGTGAGTCGTAGGCCGTATCCCATCTTCCGGCTTGCTTGGCCGCCTCGACCGCTTCCAAGCCCGCAACCTTCATCCGTCCGCTCACAATCAGCGCGGCCGCCTTGTCGCGGTTGATCTTCGACCAGATGCTCTTTGCCGATCGTGGAAGGAACCGTTGTAGCCACGCCTGCTCGCTTTCGCCACGCTTCTGCCCGTCGATCCAGCCATAACACAAGGCTAGCTCGAGCGCCTCACCGTAGGTTACCGATTGAAGAGCTGAGCCTTTCTTTGCCAGCCGCAACCACAGGCCCTGTGACTTGCGATGATTCTTCTCGAGCCATCCCGCCCAGTCGGCCTGAGTCGGAAATAAACCGATCGGATCGCCCGCGTCGTCGCGCTTCGCTTTATTCGTTTTCTTGCTTTTCAAGGTGCCTTCTCTTCCAGTCGCCGCAGAGTTTCATCGCTGAGAAGCACGGGCCGCCACTGATCGCGGAAGGTCGCACCCAACTGCTTGTAAAAGTCGCTGGCTTTATTGTTCCAGTCGAGCGCCTCCCAGTGTATTCCGTAGCAGTGCTCCTCGACCGCTTACGCGCGACCGCGGCCAGCAGCGCTTCCCGATGCCACATTTTGCGAAATACTTCCCGCACGGCACGAGTCAATCGCGGTTCGCCGCTCTGCGAAGACTCGCCAGTTTGCGGCTCGCGACGGCCAAGTCACTCGCGATTTCTCTATTATGATAAGTGATTAACTTTCTGCGGTGGAGGATTCGATGGCGCGCATCAGCTTGATCAGCCCGGAAGCGGCAAACGCCGAAGTAAAGGAAATCTACCAGAAGACTCTTCGCGGCAAGCCCGGCAACGCCCAGAAAGCGCTGGCACATCGTCCGGAGATGCTCAAGAACTTCCTGCCTTTTTACGCCAGCGTGGGCCGTTCTCTCGACCGCAAGCTCTATGAACTGATCTACATTCGCGTCTCGCTGATCAATGGATGCCACTACTGCACTCAGCATCACGTTGCCTCGTCGAAGCGGGTGGGGCTGACCGCGGAAGACTGGTTGGCGCTCAAGGCAGGAGATTATTCACGTTACAGCGAAAAAGAGCGCGCCGCGCTGATCTATGTCGACAAACTTACGCGTACGCCACACGACATCACCGACAGCGATTTCGCGCCCTTGAGAAAGCAATTCTCGGAACCCGAAATCGTTGACATTCACCTCCTGACGGGCCTCGCCAACCTCACCAATCGCTTCACCGATCCGCTGGGGCTGGAAGTAGAATTTCAGGAAGAAAAGATCTGAAATAGATTGAGAAATTGTGGAATTGACTAATTGGGGAATTTACGAACGGACGCCTCGTCGTGAGTTTCAAATTACCCAATTACCAAATCGGCTAGAGAATTTCCCGCGCATCGCCCACGCGCCTGGTCACGCGTTCGCGATCGAGATACTCCAGCAGTGGAATTGCATACTTGCGGCTGACTCCGGTCAGTTCTTTGAACTTCGCCACGTCCATCTTGGGGGACTTGTTTTTTTGCGCTGCGACTAGGCGACGCAACTCTTCCAGCGCGCTACAGTGAAATACCAGTTCGTCAGAAATTTTGACTAGCACCTTGTCCCGCAGCAGCAGCGTGACAATCTTCTGCGCGCGAGTCTTATCCACCTTGAGTCCCGCGATCACCTCATGGAGCGCGGGAACTTTCAATCCTGCAGCCCCAAAGGCCTCCTCAATTTTCTTCTTCGAATCCGCCTCCTCGTCCTTCATGACCACGCCGTGGCCGGGGAGTCGCACCAGATCGCCCGCAGCCTCGATATTCTTTTCACGGACAAGCAGTTCGAGGGCAGCAGTGAACACTTCCGACGACGCTCTTACCAGCTCCCGCAGCGCTTCCCTGGTAATCCCGCCGACCAGGGAGTTCTTCTTATGAAATGCCGCAACGGTACTCACGATGAATTGCTGGAGCCCAATAATTGCGGGCGCGTGCACGAGCAGATCACCCATACGCAGTACTCGCCCCTCTTTCAATGCTGGAGCGAGTCGAGCGTCGATGAAGTCCCTGGTCCATCCGGTTTCGGCGATCAGTTGCGACATCGAGATCCCGGCGTCACTACGCCTTGCAATCCGGGCTCTCACGATAGATTCCGGATTGCCGGCGGCCAGGATCTGAAGCAAGTTTTCAGGTTCTGGCAGGCGGGGGATTGGAGCAGGATCGAGCACAACGCCACCGCCGATGGTCACCACGGGCGAAAACTGGCGGATGATAAACCGGTCCCCGGGCAGCAAGAGTACTGGCCCAGGAAGCTTCAGCCGCGCAAACGCCTCCGAACCCAGAGCAAGTTGCTTCGTGCCATGGAGCGCGATCTCTGCCACCGTCTCCATCGCGTTGGAATGGAAGTGGACCCGGCTCCGATGTTTCAGCAGATGCGGCGCGGAGGATAGCAGGTTCAACCGCACATCCACCCGGCGCGTGGCTGAAAAGGTTGCCAGCGGAGCCAGTGTCATGCCGCGCGACAAATCTTCCGTGCTCGCGCCCGCCAGGTTCAGAGCAGTGCGCTGCCCAGCGACGGCCGAGTCGGCAGCATGTCCGTGCACCTGCACGCCGCGCACGCGAACCTTTCGGCCAGAGGGAAAAACCTCCATCTCTTCCTCGCGTCGAATCGTTCCCGCCACGAGCGTTCCGGTCACTACTGTTCCAAATCCCTTCATCGTGAACACGCGATCGATCGGCAGGCGCCCCAAAGCCTGAGAATCCCGCGGCTGCACTTCCGCGCCCGCCGCGATGATCGCCCGCTTCAGATCCTCGAGCCCAGCCCATGTCAGCGAACTCACCGCAACAATGGGAGACTTCGGCGGCTCCAGGAATGTCCCGCGCAGAAACTCTTCCACTTCCAATCGCACCACATCGAGCGTCTCGGCATCCACTGCGTCCGACTTCGTGAGCACCGTGATACCGCGCTGCACGCCGAGCAATTGCAGAATGTCGAAGTGCTCCCGCGTCTGCGGCTTGATCGATTCGTCGGCCGCAATCACCAGCAGCACCAGATCGATGCCACCAACCCCGGCCAGCATGTTGCGCACAAAGCGCTCGTGGCCCGGAACGTCCACGAAACCGATGTGCAGTGGCTCCCCCTTCGCGCCCGGCAAATCCATGTGGGCAAACCCAAGATCAATAGTGATGCCGCGGCGCTTCTCTTCCTCAAGCCGGTCGGCATCGATCCCGGTCAGCGCCTTCACCAACGCCGTCTTGCCGTGGTCGATGTGCCCGGCGGTGCCTACGATGATCGATTTCATTAGGAGAATCGTAGCAGGAGACGCGGGGCGCAAAAGCACTTTCCCACGGCTCTACCCACCTGCGCCCCGAAATGCGACAATAGAAGCTCTTCCCATGGCCACCTCCTTGACCTCTGCCTTTTCTCCGGAGACTCTCCGGCAGCATGGCCTCACGCCCGAAGAGTACGAGAAGATCAAGCAACTTCTCGGTCAGCGCGAGCCTACCCTCACTGAACTTGGCATCTTCAGCGTGATGTGGAGCGAGCACTGCTCCTACAAATCGTCGCGCGTGCATCTGAAGCGCCTGCCCACACGCAGCAAACTCGTGCTGCAGGGACCGGGTGAGAATGCCGGCATCATCGACGTAGGCGACGGCTGGGCCTGCGCCTTCAAGATCGAATCTCACAATCATCCGTCGTTCATTGAACCTTTTCAGGGCGCAACCACTGGCGTAGGCGGCATCCTGCGCGACATCTTCACCATGGGTGCAAGGCCGGTCGCGGTGATGGATTCGCTGCGCTTCGGACCCATCACAAATCATGTAGCGACAGCCGCCTCGGCTGCCCCCATACAAACAACTCCGACACAAGCTGAAATCCATAAGAATCATTCCATCCTCGAAGGCGTGGTCAGCGGGGTCGCTTCCTACGGCAACTGTTTCGGCGTGCCGAACCTGGGTGGCGAGACAAAGTTCGAGCCTTGCTACTCCGGAAATCCGCTGGTGAACGCTTTCGCGCTGGGCCTGGTGCGAAAGAACGAAATCTTCTACGCGAAGGCCGCCGGCGAAGGCAATCCCGTGATCTATGTGGGCGCAAAGACCGGGCGCGACGGCATTCACGGCGCGACCATGGCCAGCGAAGAATTCAGCGAAGCTTCGGAAGCGAAGCGGCCGAATGTGCAGGTCGGCGATCCGTTCCTGGAAAAGCTGCTTCTCGAAGCCTGCCTCGAAGCCATGCAGACGGGCGCGATCGTCGGCATTCAGGATATGGGCGCCGCGGGGCTGACGTGTTCGACCTGCGAGATGGGCGGGCGCGGCGGCGTGGGCATCGAAATCGAACTCGACCGCGTGCCGCAGCGTGAAACTGGCATGACGCCCTACGAGATCATGCTCAGCGAATCGCAGGAGCGCATGCTGCTGGTGGCGCAGAAAGGACGCGAGCACGAGGTCTTCCGAGTCTTCGAAAAATGGGGACTCGACGCGGTTGAGGTGGGCAAGGTTACGACCGGCAACAAGCTGCGCGTTCTGGAGCACGGCAAAGTTGTGGCGGAGATTCCGAATCCGGCGCTGACAGACGAGGCTCCGCTATACAAACGTCCGCTGACGCGATGGGAACCGCCGGTACCGCGCGAGATGCCGGAGCATATCAAACTCGGCGGAACTGAGGACTTCACTGCAAATCTGAAAGAGTTACTGACCAGTCCGAACATCTGCGGCAAGCGTTGGGTGTGGCAACAATATGACCACATGGTGCAGACCAACACGGTCGAAGCACCGGGAGCTGGCGACGCAGGGGTAATTCGCATTAAGGGCTCGCCGCGCGGACTTGCAATGGCGTTGGACGGCAACGGGCGCTGGTGCTATCTCGATCCCAAACTCGGCGCCATGCACGCCGTGGCGGAGTCGGCGCGCAAC
>Ga0187872_10002776_pt1 | contig 14940 bp, 12 predicted proteins | sample June2016WEW_16_4_FD_132973 | JGI IMG/M metagenome (GOLD analysis project Ga0187872, IMG submission 132973) | Peatland microbial communities from SPRUCE experiment site at the Marcell Experimental Forest, Minnesota, USA - June2016WEW_16_40 | ecosystem: Environmental > Terrestrial > Soil >...
GTCGTCCATGTTCAAGCCCACGAACCAGCGGAACAGCAGGTTATAGTCGAGCTGTTCCATCAACAGCCGTTCGCTGCGCACCGAGTACAGCGCTTGCAGCAGGAGCGCTCGCAACAACTTCTCCGGCGCGATCGACGGCCGCCCGGTTTTGGCGTACAGCTTGTGGAATTGTGGTTGCAGTCAAGCAACCAAGCAACTCATGCGGCAGCATGTCCTTCTGGTGGAGCCTTCCGGTACCACCGCTTGTGCTTGGTTTCGGCCAGATCGATCCCGCCTAACAGCAGAGAGAGCTCTTCGTGACTCAGGACGACCTTGCCCTGCGCATCGCCGGATTGCGGCCAGGTGAAACGCCCTTTCTCTAACCTCTTGGCACAGACCCAGAGTCCGGTTCCGTCCCAGACGAGGACTTTCAACCGATTGCGCTGGCCGTTGCAGAACAAGAACAGGTGCCCACTCAGCGGGTCACATGACAGCCGATCCCGAACCAAACCGTATAGCCCCTCGAACCCCTTGCGCATGTCGGTGACTCCGGCGGCAAGATAAATCCGTGTGGCTGGGCCCAACCCAAACACGGCTTACGCTCGCTCCAGTACACTCACCAGGCGCTCGAACGTACTCGTATCGAAATCAGGATGTACCTCGATCCGGCGCCCGGCCGACAGAACAACCACCAGCGGGGCAGTTGATCCGTGCTCCGCCGCCGATTTCTTGGTGGCTAATTCCACTGGGACCAATTGGCCGGACGAAGAAGCTGCTCTGCTCTTCCTCCTCCAGCGACGCTTTTGCAGATGACGATTTAGCGTGCCGAAGCTCAAACCTCGAGTGCGGCAAAACTCGCTGCGGCGCATGCCGCTGCTCACAAACTCAGCCACCAGTTGCTGAACTTCAGCTCGTGTGCGCCGCCTAGATCCCGAAACCTTCTGTTCTCCGCTCATCCAGCCACTTGAACATAGACACTCCTCGTCGAACAGGTGTGTTGGTCAGACGCTTACGTTGTAGTTCCCTTAATGCCTCATCGGTCATGACACGAAGAGGACGCAAAGGGTGGTCTTGGGGCACTCGCTGCTCTGGGCTTACGTAGCTAAACACATCCAACTGCTGCTCGTCTTTTCCACGCATGCTTTCTTCTTATCAGGTTGTGCTGTGGAAATAAGAGAGTTTCTTGGTACTGCGTCCGCTTCACATCGAGTTTTTCCGCAACCTGCTAGATTCAGTACCCTCTTTCAGATATGCTAAAAGGGGTGCAATAGGACACATTTGGCAGGTGCTTCAAAATGAAAATCATACTGATAGATCCGCAGGGGCTTTTAAAAGGGCTTAATACTGGCTTAGGCTATTTAGCCAGTTCACTGAAATCTAAAGGTTACAGTGTAGGGGTTTTAGATCTAAATAACAATCGTGATAATGAGGCTGAGCGACTAAAGAAAACAAAAGACGCAGATATTGTAGGCATTTCGATTAAATCTTTCACCATGCACGCAGGGCTGGAGACGGCCAAAAAGGTGAGGGAGATCAGCCCATCTGCGACCATAATATTTGGTGGTCCACACCTATCGGTAGATGGCGTAAACTTCATAAAAGATAATAATATAGCCGACTTAGGATTAGTGGGTGAAGGCGAGGAAGCACTTATTGAAATAATAGAAGAAAAGCCATTTGCGGAAATTGAAGGCTTGATATATAGGAATGAGAAAGGAGATGTGATAAGAAACAAAGACCGAAGATGGAATGCAGAGATAAGCGATCTACGCTTTCCAGATTACCGTTCTTTCGACAGTATAGAAAACATAGAAGATTACCCATTACTTACGAGCAGGGGTTGCCCATATCCATGTAGCTATTGCTCAGTCCCTTTTGTCATAGGCAAAAAATGGAGGGGTCGCACTCCAGATAATGTGATCGAGGAACTCAAATATGCAATGAGGGCATACAAAACAAAGCGTTTCAATATCATTGACGACAATTTTACATTGCTCACGGATAGAGCAAGGGCCATTTGCCAACAATTGATAGATGAAAACCTCGGTTTAGAATGGTCGTGTGTTAATGGCATTAGAGCAGATAGGTTAGATTTGTCCCTTCTCAAATTGATGAAGGAATCAGGATGCGAATTGATAATGCTTGGGGTAGAATCTGGCGACGATCGAGTTTTTGATTTGGTAAATAAAGGCGAGCATTTGCAAAAAGTGAAATATGCAATAACAATGGGCCACGAAGCGGGTATTCGAGTAGGTGGCTTCTTTATACTTGGATTACAAGGTAGTACATTTGAGTCAGATATGCGATCTTTGGAGTGTGCAATGGAAATGAAGCTAGAAATAGCGCTATTCGGCATTATGGTGCCCTATCCCTGCGCACCGGTATGGGATCAGCTACACAAGGATCCTAAAATCAAGTTCCTTAGGGATTGGCAAGACGGCTTCCATTTTGGTGCTGTACCGAAAGTCGTATTTGAATCGGAAGATTATAGCGCTGCAGAACGTGTAAAGGCTTACTACATAACAAATCTACGAATGCTTAATTGGCAGGCCCTAACAGGACAGAATAACCCTAAAATAGGATTTATAAAATGCATGTATCTCGTATTAAGGCACGACCCGCTGCACATGGGTACATATGCCACAATAGTTTTCAAAAGACTAAGGGCAAGGGTGATTAGGAGCAAAGCATCTATTAAGCAGTGCATATGACCTGCCCGAAGTTTTGTACCAAGTGGAATTGACCTGACCGGGAATTGTTGTACCAGGTGGCATAAGTGACTTCTACAAAAGTCACCAAGCCAGGAAATCTCAGAGAATTCCCAACTTGTCGCAAAGGTAGTTAGGTAGCGGCGCGGTGCAACCGATTAGCTTAGGGTTCCAAGCCGCGCCCGGACGCGGGACATTTGTCTTGCCCGTTTTCTGCTTGCGGATTCTGTCGATCAGGCTCAGATAATTGTCGCCCATCTTTTCAACCGAAAATTCCTCGCGGATACGGCTGACACCCGCTTCGCTCATCGATTGCCATCTCTCCGGATCGTTCACCAATGCGAGTACACCATCGGCAAAACTCTTGGTGTTGCCGCACTCAGCAAGAAACCCTGTCCGACCATGCAGCAGGTTCCAATCTGTTACTCCTGGAAGCCGCGAGACCACCGGAACGCAGCCATTAGCTTGAGCCTCCATAGCGATAAGGCCGAATCCCTCGTAGTACGACGGCATGAGAAGGATGTGCGATTCTTGCAACTTCCGGCCAACCTCTTCCGACGATAAGGGGCCCCAGTAGCACACCTGGTCCTCCACCCCCGCGCGGGCGATCTTCTGTTTCAGCTCCGCAAGATCGTCACCGTCTCCGACCACGTCCAGAGAGGCATGCACTCCGGCTTGGTTCAGCTCCGCCAGTATCTGCGGTAAGAGAAAGACTCCCTTTTGCTGCTGCAGGATCCTTCCGGCATAGATCAGCTTTGGGTTGGCGGAAATAGGGAACCGGTCCACTGAAGGGGGGTGCTTGGGCGCGGGAATGCCGTAACAAATCTGAGAGACGATGCCGTCGCCGATTCGGGCAACCACATTCTCCCGCACCTTCGGGCTGACAGCGACCACCGCATCCATCGCCTGTGCGTTACCGCAGCCGCACTCGTACGCGAGGCTGCAATCGTTATGAATGATGCTGATGATGACAATGCTTTGTGGCAATTCAGGAAGCGCCGCAGGTCCGTAACGATCATCCGTGTTGAGGATCAGCACATCGAAGCCCTTCAGGGCCTCATGCACCCTGCGTACATGCGTCAGCCTGTTGAAGGAACTCATGAGGGGAATGCAAATTTCCTGCATTCCCGCCTCGCGCACGCGCGGCCACCACTCGCCGGGCTCTCCCGTCAGCACCACCGTGACCTCGTGTCCATGCTGAAGAAGATGCCGGCCCAGCCTTAGGATAAATACGGACACCCCCCCAAGGAACATATTGGGCACGACCAGCGCGATCTTCATAGGACCTCCTCATCCGGCCCTTTGCGAGATGCGATCAGCGCCTGCCACGAGTTCAGCAGTGGTCCTCCCATCATGGCGCGGTCGGAGAAATACAGCAAGGCCATCAGCAGGGTCATTATAGAGCAGGGCAAGGCAACCCAAGTTCGTATGCGGACTGGAATGGCCAGGCAGAAAATTACCAGCGCAATGGCTGCGATCATGGCTCGCGTGCTGCGAGTGGCCGTCCCTTTGGGAAACTTGCCGTGAAAATAAATCAGGTTGATGTAGTTGAGCGCAATAAAGGCAGCGCCTGAGGCAAATGCCAGCGCCACCGCCCCCCATCGGGCCACTCCGGCCCAGGCAAAGGAGATGTAAAGCAGGCCCCAGCAGGAGTTGAAGGCAGCAGGAGCCCACATGTTTCCCCATGCCTCAATCGCCGGCGCCAATCCGCACATGGTGCATTGAATGGTCACCATAAAACATACGGCAACCAGAACATTGCTGCCAGGGACGTAGGCTGCTCCATAGAGCCTGAAAACATCACGCGCCAGAAACATGAGAAGCGTGGCCGCAGGAAAGATCAGCAACATGATGGCATTCTGTGAGACCACTGTCAGGCGGCGAAACTCCTCGGAACGTGGACCATGGGCGCTTTTGACGGAAGCGAAAACAGGCAACGCCGATTGCACGATCATGATAGGCAGAAACATTAAAAGATTCCGCCATTGCATGGCCGCCGCATAGATCCCCATCTGAGAGTATCCGCTGCGTCGCACCAGCATCGCACTGCATAACCACTCTGCGGGCGCCACCATAATGGCGGCCAGCATCGCGGGCAGCGAGAAACGCCAGAGCACCGGCCATTCCCTTGCACCGTGCAGAGTGATGGGAATGCTATGTTTCTTCGCCTTGCGCCGCGCCATCCAGCAGACCAACACGCATGTCAGCAGAGCCTGTGCGGCCAGTGCCAATACAACACCCTCCACGCCCTTCCACAGAGCACCGGCCAGCACGAGGGGAAAGGCAGTCAAACCACTTGTGAAGTTGATGACGGCGATCGACCGGAACTCCTCCATGCCGCCCAGGGTGCCGTTCATCGCGCCGGTCAGCGAACTCAACGCAATCGTCACGGCGGCAATGCGCAGCAGGGAGGTTAATTCCGGGTGGACCAGGGCTTTGGCTGCCAGCCACGGGGCAAACGCAAAGACGGCGATGGCCGCAACGCCTCCAGCGACAACAGCCGTCAGGTCGGAGATGGCAATGATGTGGCCGGCTCGCAGTGGTTCCCGGCTGCGATATTCGGCGACATGCTTCATGGCAGTCGAGCTAAGGCCAACCGCGGCAAAGACTTGGAACATCGTGACCGTGCTTTGGAGAATCCCCAGCTCACCGAAGGCTTCGCGTCCCAGAAGACGCGCCACACCGATCATGGCAACGAAGGTTAGCCCGTTGCCGATGACAGTCCCCAACGTTGTCCAGCCGGCGGCGTGGGTCAAACGCCGCAACAATGGAAAAGGAGCCAGAATACTCTTTAACGCATCGGCCGGTGCTCGCAGAAATGACAATGAATCTCCAAGATGCCGCAGATCGTGGCCTTACAAGCCCGTCGCGACCTGCCGCAGCGCCTGTAGCGTCTCGCGGGCGCAACGTTCCCAACTGAATTCTGCAGCGCGCTTCAACCCTGCCTGCCGCAGGCTTTGTTGCTCAGAAGGACTTTGCAAAACAGAGCACATAGTCTGCGCGATCTGCTCCACCGATTCGCCGTCGAAGTAGCGCAACACGCCGCCGGAGACCTCCGGCAAACAGGAGCTGTTGGCGACTACGGTCGGCACGCCGCAGGCCATCGATTCGAGCATGGGTAGACAAAACCCCTCGCAAAGGCTGGGAATTACAGTTAGCGCCGCCCCCTTGACCAGGGCTGCGAGCTCGTCTTCGTCCACCGGCCCCGTCAGGACGACGCGCTTCGGCGCAAGGATACGACCGGCCGCCTCCAAAATCGGCTCATATTGCCACCCCTTCATTCCGGCCAGTACCAGATCGAAGCCCAGCTCCGGATGTTGCGCGAGCATTAGGTCGTATGCCTCGATCAGGCGGACCAGATTTTTGCGCGGCTGCAGGGTGCCATAATGCAGAATGTAGGGCCGTTGCAGCTTCCATTTTTCGGTGACACGGTGCCGCAGCCCTTCGTCCACAGGCTCCGTGTTGTATCGATCATGGCTGTGGGACAGATATACCACCGTGATCTTTTCCGGCGCAATGCCCATGTGGCGCACAATGTCGGCCTTGGTGTACTCGGAGTCGGCAAGGATTCTGCAGGCGTTTTGTGCGACCTGCCCAACGAGTAATCGAAACCGCCAGTTTTTGAACCTGGAGTACGAGTTGGTTTTTAAGAATGGGACATCATGGATTGTGACAACATAGCGTGGCATCAGTACAGGCAACACATCCGGAGTTGGTAAAAGAACAACATCCGCTTCCAGACGCCTCGATTGCGAGCCACAGCCGCCATAGCGCCAGAATCTCGGCTGTTCGATCCCTCGGGAGGTTATCGTCCTAAAGGAAGCGGAGTCCTGCAATCCCTCCACCAGCGAACCGTAGTTCCTTCCAACAAGCGCAGTGACATCGCAACCATATTCTGGGGCCAAGGCTTGGAAGTGATGCAGTAAGTGACGCGTGTACTCATACACTCCCCCGCAGTTCCAAGGCGGACGTGTAGCAAAAGTGTCTATGGCGATCCTGGTCATAGCTGTGCTCGTTGCGATGATGCCGCCACCCTCTTGAGCGCCGTCAACGTCTCTCTCGCGCAACGCTCCCAGCTGAATTCCGAGGCTCTCCGCAGGCCGTCGCGCCGGAGCCGTGAGCGCAGTTCCTCGTCCTCCAGCCCAACCCGGATAGCATCTGCGATCTGCTCGACCGACTCAGCGTTGAAGTAATGCAGTACGCCGCCGGAGATCTCCGGCAGGCAGGAGTTGTCGGCCACTACTGTCGGAATGCCACACGCCATTGACTCCACCATCGGGAAGCAGAACCCCTCGTAGGCCGAGGGAACCACCGAAAGATACGCTCCCTTGACCAAAGCGGCCAGCTCTTTTTCCGCCAGAAAGCCTGTGAGAACAACGCGACCGGGACCCTTCACCTCCCTGCAGGCCTGCAGAACATCCTCGCAGTTCCAGCCGTAATTTCCAGCCAGAACCAGATCGTAGTCCGCGGCACGGCCAGAGGAGATCAGGCGGTCATAGGCGCGGACTAGCCGCAGAAGGTTCTTGCGGGGCTGGAAGGTTCCATGGTGCAGGATGTAACGGCGATTGAACGAAAAGCGCTTCCGCAGCGCGGCCTGTTCCTCTTCCACCGACTGTTCATTGTAAAGATCCCGATTGCAGCCGAGATAGGTGACCAGGACTTTTTCCGGGGGGACATGCAAGAGTTCGACGATGTCTCGTTTCGAACACTCGGAGTCAGTCAGCACAAGCTTGGCTGAGTGCACTGCCAGCGAGTACACTGCATAAAGCCGGGCAGTGTAGAGCCAGTTGTACTGGCGGAAACGCAGGAAGGCCACGTCGTGGAGCATTACCACGAATGGCGTGCCGGAAAGCGAGAGCGTTTCCGCGTGAGTGCCGAACACTACGTCGTTGCCATCGCGCTTTATCAGCCGCGCACCTCCACCGAATCGCCATCGGCGCAGATTGTCCATGAGTGGGCTTGAGACAGTTTGGTAGTGCTCCGTCTCCGGCAGTCCTGTGATTTCGGGCGGGAAACCACTGCCTACATAAGTCCGCACATTGACGTCATATTCCTGTGCCAGAAGACGAAAATACTCCAGCATTTTCTTGGTGTACTCAAACATTCCCCGGTAGGTAAATGGCGGTCTTGTAACAATGGTGTCAACGGCGATGTGAAGCATCCCCTAAACTTTCTTCGAGATCCCATCTGGAGTCAAGACGATGTCATGATACCAAACCGTTATCCGGCAGGGTCACACAAGTTGGATAGACGCCGGCCCGCCGGTGCCTGTCGTATACTGCGCCTTCGATGCGAGGGGGGGCTGAACCGCTCTACGTGTGGGCCTTCTCGATGTCGTGGATTTTGTCGACGGGGACGGAGTGGCGGCCTCCGGGCGCGTTGTGCGAAGGGGACGCCTGACTTCGATTAAAGAGATGACGCATTTCTAAACTGAGAGATCGACATGGCGCGAATTGCCATGGATATTCTCTCCTCACGTCCTCCGTGGAACTACTGCGGGCACTACGAAAGCATACGATTGCTGGTCAAATTCGAGTGCGGAGTTTCCACGGTAGCGTTCTGCTGCTGGCTGGTGTTTCCATAGGCGCGGCTTTTGGCTCAAGGTCAGGTATTATCCCGATAGCCTTCCTGTATCATAAAGGTCACTACTCTTTAATTCTGTGCTTTGTTGAACGAACGAGAAAGCAATGATGGAACGACATTCTCGCAGCAGCGTTGTCACCGTCGGAATTCCGACACACAACCGCGCCGACTTGCTCGAACGAGCGCTCCGTAGCGTGCTGGCTCAGAGCTGCCCAGATTTTGAAATCATCGTTGCCGACGATGCTTCGAGCGACGACACTCCCGAGCGGATGCGCAAGTTCGACGACCCGCGCATCGTCTATCTGCGCTCCGAGGTCAATCTGGGCATTGCGCCGAACACGAACCGGTGCCTGGAGCACGCCAACGGCGAACTGCTGCTCATCCTGAACGATGACGACGAACTCGAACCGGAGGCCCTAGAAAAACTCAGCCGGCCGTTCCGGCAGCCGACCGGCGCGGTCACCCCGGAGAAGGTGGCTATCAGTTGGTGTCCCTGCTCGGTGCAGACAGCCGACAGGCAGGTCAAATGGGTCACCGATGCCGGACCCGCCGTCGAGGAAAGCCTTGATCTTGTGGTCGGCTTGTTCGACGGAACGCGCGGTCCACGCTTCTGTGGAATCATGATGCGCACCGGCGACGCCCGCGTGGTTGGAGGCTATACGGTCCGTCATGGTCCCATCCCTGACGTTGGTAACTGGACGCAGGTGGCCATCCGACGCGATTATGTCGTATGCATCCCAGATGCGCTCGCACGTTACACATCACATGACGCCAGTTGCACTGGTACTTCGAAAGCCAAAGCGTGGCAGGAGGCTGGCGAGGCGATTTACGACGATCTAGCGGCGTATTACGAAACGAATGGCGACAAGGCTCGCCTGCGCAAGCTGAAGGCGTCACGTGGCAATTTCGTTAGCGGACTGCTGGTCACGGTGATCATGCAGTCCATGGGCCGGCCCGGATGGGTTCGGCTGGCTCTCGGCGAGTTGCGGCGGGTGCCCCAGTACTTCCTCACCCCGATGCTGTTCCGGCGTCTGCTGGTGGATGGACACAAGTTGCTGCGCAAACCGAAGGCTAGAACAAGAAATCATCCGGCTCAAGTCCTTTCGAGCCGGAGCAACAATCGGGCGCCAAGCATGTCAGAATCAGGCAGCCAAGTTAGGAAGTGAGACTAACGATGAAATCCCCAGCCGACATGAAGATTGTCATGATCGACATCACCAACGCCTGCCATAAGGCCTGCTCGAACTGCACGCGCTTCTGCGGCGAACATCCCAAGCCGTTTTACATGGAGGTTGAGACCTTCAAGAAGGCCGTGGATTCGATGGAGGGCTTTCCGGGCATTGTCGGCATCATCGGCGGCGAACCCACCCTGCACCCTCATTTTTCCGAAATGATGGACTACTACGCGAAAAGAATCGAGGAGCCGCGCCCCGCTGCCTTCCTGCGTATACCCACCACAAACTTCAAGGACTATGGTCGTGTAGTTAAGTACATGCGCGGGCGCAAGCGCGGCCTGTTCAGCTCTTTGGGCGCCGGCTACTACAAGAATTTCGAGGTGATCCAGGATACCTTCCCGTATCAGAGCTTGAACGACCACCGCACCGTCAACACCCATCAGGCCATCCTGGTGACGCGCAAAGAGCTGGGCATCCCCGACGAGGAGTGGTTCAAGCTGCGCGACAACTGTTGGATACAGAACATTTGGAGCGCCACGATTACCCCTAAGGGCGCTTTCTTCTGCGAGATTGCAGCCTCTCTCGACATGCTCTTCGACGGCCCCGGTGGCTGGCCTATCGAGCCCGGCTGGTGGAGGCGCACGCCCGCGGAGTTCGGTGAGCAACTGAACTGGTGCGAGAGTTGTTCGGTGGCCCTCAAGGTGCCGACGATGAACGCGAACGAGGACACGGACATCGTCTCGCCATTGATGCTTGAGAAGCTTAAAAAGGTGAACGGGCCGAAGATTCGCAACAACCAATTTGTCATCCTGGACACGGCCAACTACGATGCCGCCAAGTATGCTGGGCACGAGGCCGATCCGATCTGGTACCTTCCGAAGGATCAGGGGGACCAGGCGCGCGTTTCGCCGACTCACAGCTCTGTGTATCCTCATCGCATTGATGTGGCCCTGATGCAGGGGGAGAGCGAGAAAGCGACGCTCGGTCGCGATCAGTTAGAGTCGCTGAAGTTTACCGACTGGGTGGCCGTCTTCCGCGATCCCGAGGCGATCAACGAAGAGTTTCTCCAGCGGGCCGCCAAGTGCGTTCTCAACCCCGGGTGCATTTACAGCTACGGCAAAACGGTGTGGCTCTTCAACCGCCGGGCTCAAGCGCTACGGAGTTCATCCAGCATCAAACTCGATAACAGTCTGTTCAGCCTCTGGGAAGAGAAGAAACGCATTGCCTTGAAGCGGTACCCCCGCATCGGAGAACTGACTGCCATGCAGCGTCTGGTACTGCGTTCACAGCAAACCTGGCATCGTGCGGCGTTTCTCTTTCCGGTGTTTCCCGCCGGCAAATCCCGGTGTTGAAATGTTGCACGGGACTTATTCGGATGTTGTTGCTCAACCAATAGCTCTCCGGAGACTGGATCGCTTACTACCTCGTCCGAGACTAAAAGCCCCCTGTTGACATTCCCGCCCGATTCCCACTCCTGCCAGCCTTTGGGAAAAGAGAAAGCGTGTTGCCCTGAAAAGCTATCCTTGCATTGGAGAACTGACACTCATGCAGCGCGCGACCCTGCGGTTCCAGGAGGCCTGGCATCGCGGAGCGTTTCTATCGTCGCCAATAATCAGCGGCAGGAAGCCCTGGACACCCTACATGGCATTCTGAAAATCTGGGAAGAGGTTTCCAGCAACCAGAATCAGACTTTGACAGGGGCCTACCCCAAACACCAGATAAAGCCCCACCACCGACGCCAGCGCGTATGTTCCGCGCTGCGTCTTGAAGACTCTGCATCACCGATGCGCAGTCGCGAATTCTGGCGACCGCCAGAGACTGCGCGTTATCCGCGTTCATAGAACATCTCCGGTCGAGCGCGGACGTTTACGAGGTCGCAGTGGGTTGGGCCTCGCTGTCTTGCAATCGGTCGCGCAGTGGTTCACCCGGGCCATATTCGAAATTGATCCTCTCCTGCTCGACCACCAGCGGCCGCTTCTGCACAAGGGTATGGATGGTGCCGATGTATTCCCCAATGATGCCCATAAACAGCATTTGTATCGACATGAAGAAAAATACGCCGATGACCAGTGGGGCGATGCCAACGGAGAAGTGACTCCAAAAGATTAATTTGTACAGGAGGTATGCCAGCGACACCAGAACCGAAACCAGCGCGCCCACAAAACCGGAAAAGGTCACCAGCCGCAGCGGCACCTTGGACAGGTTTGTGATAGCGAGCATCCCCATGTCATAGAGTGAATAGAAGTTGTTCTTGGTGATTCCGCGTTTGCGCTTGGGCTGATGGTACGGAATATCGAAATGCCGAAACCCAGCCTCCGCGATCATTCCCCGGAAGTAGGGATACGGATCATCGAAGCTCTTTATGACTTCCACTACCTTGCGGTCATACAGGCCAAAGCCGGTATAGTTCTCGTAGGTTTCCACTCCCGAAAGACGGTTCACCAGCCTGTAGTATTGCTTGCGGATCCAGAACATCAGACCGCTTTCATCGCTCGCCGCCTTGACGCAGATCACAACCGGGTAACCCTCCTCCCACTTTCGGATCATGTCCACAATCATCTCGGGAGGATCCTGCAGGTCTGCCACAATCCCTATGACAGCGTCGCCGCTGGCCTGATACAACGCGTGCTGAGGTGATCTTATGTGCCCGAAGTTGCGCGTATTCCTGATTACCTTTACGTTCCTGTCCTTAGCCGCTATCTCCTTCAGCTCGTTCAGCGTGTTGTCGGTTGACGCGTTGTCGATAAAGATGTGTTCGTACTGGTAGTCTCCGGCGGCGGCGATGGCAGCGCGAACTCGGAGGTACAGTTCGTGCACATTGGGCTCCTCGTTATAACAGGCTGTGAGGACGGTCAGGGTCTTAGGCATGGGTTGCAGCCTTCTCGTCGAACCTTAGGGATTCGACATCGATCTCTTCGTTCCGCTCATACCAAGTATAGAGGTCCCTGATCGAGTCCTCTAAATCCCAAAACCGATATCCCCCCATTTCCGTCAGCATACGCGAGTTGTCCGCCGAATACTCGGGCCCAATGCCTTCGGTCATGACGGACACACCGGGATTGCGCCCCGACACCTGGGCCGAGACCCGGGCAATCACTCGGGCTAATTCGGATATCGCCACGGGCCGACCAGTGCAGGCGTTGTATGCCTTGTGGCGGGCGTCGTTCTCGATGAACCACATCGTGAGCCTGACCAGGTCTTTGACGTACAGGTAGTCAAACACGATATCCTGCCGGAGGACAATCGGCACTCCTTTGAGCGCTCGGCAGCAGGCGTTCGAAATGAAACGCACGGTATAGTCCTCGTAGGCGCCGAAAACTCCGAACAAGCGCAAATTAACGATTCGGTCGGACCGCTCGATGTGCTTGGCGCAAATGTACTTGGAAAACCCGAGCGCGTCCCTAGGCACGCGGGTATCGAAATACTCTTCTTTCACCCTCGCCGGCAGCCCGGTCTTGTCATACTCGGCGCCGGACCCGAAGTGAATCATTTTTCCGAATCGTCCCTGGTTGCGCAGGAGATTGAAAAACATGCGGCAATTGCGGTCGAGCAGGTCCGGAGGAGCAGCCAGTCGCCGATTCGACCGCGTGGTGGCGGCATGTACGATCACGTCGAAACGGCGCGCGCAAAGATATTCGCGCACCTCATGCTCGTTTAGCAGATCCAGTTCGGCCGAGGAAGGCGCCGACACCTCATACGTGACGGCAAGTTGCTCCGCCAGATTTCGTCCAATGAACCCCGACCCGCCGGTAATGAGTATGCGCATTATGCAAGCGTCCGGACGCGGGCCGCTGCCGGCGTCTCTCGGAGCAGCGATTCGAGTTGTTGGCGGGAGGTTTTCATGAGAAGGCGAATCCAGTTCCTCAGTGGTCTCCGGCGTTGCCGGTTTTGGCTGGCGGCCCATTGCTGCTGCCGGCAAGTCCGCGCGCGTAGATGGCGTCCTTGAGCGACGGAATGTTGCCATAAGGACTGTCAATGGCGTCGATCATGATGGGCTGATCTTTGGGCACGGCTTTCAGGATGACTTCGCCCCGCATTAGTTCGCGGCAGGAGATCTGCCCCTGCTGGAGGGGAACGGCGAGGTAGACGTCTTCGTCCTGGAGAATGTGGCCTACGGGGAGATCGCGGCTGGCGTAGACTCCGCGGACTAGGGCGTCGAGGTAGGCGATCTCATTTTGGGGAGGGAGACGCTTCTGGGTGCCGGGGGCTCCGCACATGCTCTTGGCGCGATGGAAGGCTTTGAACCAGGTGTCGACCTGCTCGGGGAGCGAGCAGTAGGGAGAGACGGTCATGCCGTCGGTCTGGATGTCGACGTGGCGCTCGAAGGTGCGCGCGCCTTTGGCGTAGGCCATGAGCATGGAGGAGGTCCAGTCGTGATACTCGTGGGTGGAGAATCCGATGACGTGATTGGGATAACGATTGCGGAGAAAGTCGATCTGATTGAGTTCGAGGTCGCGATCCTCGGTGGGATAGAGCGAGACGCAGTGGTTAATGGCGAGCGGAATATGACGATTGTCGAAGAAGGTGACTAGGTCGTCGATGTCTTTAAGGGACGAGCCTCCGGTGGAGACGATCATCGGCTTCTTGGTTTTGGCCATCTTCTCGATGAGAAGCCAGTCGTTGCAGTCCGAACTGGCGATCTTGAGGATGGGGATGCCGACCTCGCTGCAGAATTCTACCGACGTCTCATCGAACGGAGTTGCCATGGGGATGCAACTGGCGGCGCGGATGGCTTGGACTAGCTTGGCATAGTCCGATGCATGGAGGCGCGTGTCCATGGTCTTCTTGATGTAGCGGATATCGTCGCGGTGGCGGAAGTCCTGGTGGATGAAGCTGTCGACGTCGCGCAATTGCAGCTTGATGGCAGCGCGGACGTTATTGAAGCGCACGACTTGCGCGTAGGCGGCGATGATCTTGAGGCCGCGCTCTACGTTACCCAGATGGTTGTTGGCCAGCTCCAGGACAAACAACTCATCAAAAATATCCGCACCGGTCATGACTTATTCTCCCTGCTCGCTGTCTTTTGCTAGTTATCATTCTAGCTATCCTTGATGATGTTAGATGCCAGTTCGTCGGGGTCGAGGAAGGGGTACATATCCTCGAGGGCCGGCGTCACGATCTTGCCATCGGGCAACTGCTTTGACTTAGTACGTGGTTCGAACTCCTGTTTCGGGTCTAGCATGACTTCGATCAGCGCCGGGCCGGGCTGGTCGAGCGCGGCCTGAACTTGAGGCATGTCGGCGGCGCGATCAATGCGCATGCTGGGAATTCCATAGGCGCAGCCAACTTTCACGAAGTCGGGGAATGAAACGCCGCTGGAGGGGCCTGCGCCGGTGAAGCGTCCGAAGAAATTGGATTGGGTGGCGCGCATCGAGAGGTAGCCGCCGTTGTTGAGCACAAAAAGTTTGACTGGAAGCTGGTGGTGCTTGATGGTTTGCAGCTCCTGAATATTTAACTGGAGGCTGCCGTCTCCAGCCATGCAGATGACCCTGGCA
>Ga0187872_10002777_pt1 | contig 14939 bp, 13 predicted proteins | sample June2016WEW_16_4_FD_132973 | JGI IMG/M metagenome (GOLD analysis project Ga0187872, IMG submission 132973) | Peatland microbial communities from SPRUCE experiment site at the Marcell Experimental Forest, Minnesota, USA - June2016WEW_16_40 | ecosystem: Environmental > Terrestrial > Soil >...
CCGGAGGAAAGCGCCTATTTGGACCGCGTGCGCGCGGAAATCCGGCGGCGCACGGCGCAAAAACGCGCCGCCAATCAGCCCACTGGCACCAATGCCCCCGCCGTTCAGGCGGATTGGAGCCGCTTGGTGCCGTTGACGGATTTGACGAACACCTACAAGGGCCAGGATGGCGGACTTTATGGCGGCGGCAAGAATGAACCGCCCGCGGCGCACCGATCCGCCTGGTTGAAGGCGTGCGCCCAGGTCCAGCCGTTGGGTGCGGGGGGCCATCCGGCCCGGGACGGGAAGATCGTGCTGCTCACCGTGGGGTTCTCCAACACACACCTGGAATCGGAAGACTTCGTGCGAACCGGCTCGGCTGCCCCGCAAAAAGCACCGAGCGTCGTGCTCGTGGACGGCGCTATCGGTGGACGCGCCGCGGTGATGTGGGCCTACGACGGCAGCGACCGGTTGCCCCAGGCAGAGCAGGAACGGCTCGACCACGAGATGGACGTGGTCCACATGGCCAAGACGCATCGGGGTGGCCGCCGGGTGCCGGAGGAAAAAGACACCTGGCCCACCGTTGAACTCCGGCTCAAAGAGGCAGGCGTTACGCCGGCCCAGGTCCAGGCGGTGTGGATGAAGCACGTTGAGGCCGGCGCGGCGGCGCTGGGCGAGTTCCCGGCCCACGCGAAGGCGTTGGAAGCGGACCTGGCGGACATCCTGGTCATTGCGAAGCAACGCTTTCCCAACCTGCGGGTGGCGTTCTTTTCCAGCCGCACGTACGGTGGTTGGGCGAGGCCGACGGCCGGCAGCCCGGAGCCTTACGCGTATGAAACGGGCTTTGCCGTTCGTTGGCTCGTGCAGCGGCAGATCAACGGCGATCCGGGGCTGAATTGGAACCCGGCGCGCGGCGAGGTGAAGGCGCCGGTGGCCGTCTGGGGCCCGTATTTGTGGGCGTGCGGCGACCGGCCACGCAAGACAGACGGACTGGTCTGGACGGAACAGGACGTGCGCTCCAACGATCACATGCATCCCAGCGAAGCGGGCTGCCGGAAAGTAACCGAACAGTTGCTCAAGTTCCTCAAGACCGACCCCGGGGCGCGGCTGTGGTTCCTCAAGCCTGGCGCGTGATGGAAGGGAGCATCTTATACGGTGCTTAGGAATGCCTGTTTTTCCGCCACGACCTTTGCCGCTTTTGCGTATCCCTCTGGCAACTCCATCGCTGTTTCTCTATCAGTACCGCCTTTTGGTTCGCTATTCGGGCAGTTCCTTCAATCGGATGTTGCGGAAACTGACGGTGCCGTGATCGCCTTGCAATAGAATTGGGCCGGGTTGGTCCATGTTGCGGTCCAGTTCGCCACCGGTCGCCCGGTCGCATTGCACATTGTCGTGTATCTTGACGCCATTAAGGATCACGGTGATCCGATCGCCGATGAGGGTTACTTCCGCCGTCTGCCATTCTCCGCCCGGCTTGGTCACAAACTGGTCGGGAGCCTTGAAACCGTAGATGGCGCCATTGCCGCCTTTGGTCGCTTTGCCCGATTTGTAGTCGCCCAGGATTTGAATCTCCTGGCGGCCGCGCAAATAAAAGCCGCTGTTCGAGCCGTCGGGCGTCATGTACTCGTAGCGCACGACAAAATTGCGGAATTTCCGTTCTGTCAACAGATCGACGCCGTGCTGCCCGTGTTCGACCGTGTTTTTGAGGATGCCGCCCGGCTCGACGGTCCAGGAATTGCGGGCATTAGGGTGGCGCAACTTCCAGCCAGTGAGGTCCTTGCCGTTGAACAGGGGTTGAAAATCCTTTTTATCGTCACCGGCGGCCAGAGCCAGCGAGGCCGCGGCCAGTACGGCCAGTGTGAACAGATGCTTCTTCATAAGACCCCTAGTATGTTTTCAACCCTTCCAGCCGTCAAGCAGGGTGAGCCGGGTTTGGAGGGCGTGGATCAGCAGCCCAGTGGTGGGGAATTGACAGACGTGCTTGGCGATGAAGGCGTGCGCCAGCCAGGTGCGCGAACAGGGCGGGCGACCTTCGCCGCACCAATCATACTCGTGCTCTCAGGTTAAAAAATAATTTGAACAGCCCGCCGCACGGGTGTATCATATATTCAGAGCGACAGAAGATTTCGCTGTTCGTTTAGGGTTAGCATAGGGGTTTTGCTTGTAATGCGGTTCGAACAGCGATCGAATAGTTGGCCGCATTACCCTTCTGAGCGCCTGGGTGAAGGCGTATAAACCTCGTCACCACTAAGAGCCGGATGCGAATCCGGCTCTTTGTCTGTACGAAATCGGCGTTGCCTGGGGGGCAAAATGTGGCTAGGCTTAGGCCGATGAAACACCAACTCGACTTCGAAAAGCCCATCGCGGAGCTGCAAAACAAGCTGGAGGAGTTGAAGAAGCACCCGGAAACCCACTCCCTGGACATCAGCGTCGAGGAGGAAGTCGGCTTGATCGAGAAGAAGCTGGAAGAAACCCGGCGCCAGATCTTTGCCAACCTCAGCGCGTGGGACCGGGTCAAGCTTGCCCGGCATCCGAAACGGCCTTTCACGCTGGATTATATCCAAGCCGCCTTTGCCGACTTCAGCGAGTTGCATGGCGACCGGCTGTTCGCGGAGGACCGCGCGATGGTTGGCGGCTTTGCCCGGCTCGGCGGGCATAAAGTCATGGTCATCGGCACCCAAAAGGGCCGGGACACCAAGGAGAATATCCTGCGCAACTTCGGCTCCGCCCATCCCGAAGGCTACCGCAAGGCGTTGCGGCTCATGCGGTTGGCGGACAAGTTCCGGCTGCCGATCATTACGCTGATAGACACATCGGGGGCTTATCCGGGCATTGGGTCGGAGGAGCGGCACATTGCCGAGGCCATCGCGGTGAATCTCCGCGAGATGATGCTCCTGCAAGTCCCCATCATTGCCGCCGTCATCGGCGAAGGCGGCTCGGGCGGCGCGCTGGGCATCGGTGTGGCGGACCGGGTCTTGATCCTGGAAAACGCCTACTACTCGGTGATTCCCCCGGAGGGCTGCGCGGCGATTCTGTGGAAGGATCGCTCGGCGACGGCCAAAGCCGCCGAAGCGCTCAAGATCACGGCAAAAGACCTGCTGGAGTTGGGGCTGGTGGATGAGTTGATTCCTGAACCGCTCGGCGGCGCGCATAGCGATCCCGTCACCGCGGCCCAGACTCTCCGGGAGCATCTGCTCAAACACCTCGAACAGGTCCAGGCCCTCTCCGCCGCCGACCGCCTGAAGCAACGCTATGCCAAATTCCGCGCCTTTGGGCATTTTGCGGAAAAGCAGCCCGTGGCGGCCGAGAAACTTGCCGGGTGAGACAAGGCGAACTCCAAAGCCCGAAGTCCCGAGTTGAAATCAGAATGCTCTATCCCTTCACCTTCCGGCCCATCTTCAAGCAGCGCGTCTGGGGCGGACGCGAGCTGGAGCGCCTTTACCACAAACCGCTGCCGCCCGGCGTGCCGATCGGGGAATCGTGGGAGATCAGCGACCGGCCGGGCGACGTCAGCGTCATTGCGAATGGGCCGCTCGCGGGCAAAGACCTGCGCTGGCTGATGGAGAATCACGCCGCCGACCTGCTGGGCGGTGCCCAGCCGCAACGGGGGCGCTTCCCTCTGCTCATCAAGATCCTCGATGCCCGGGACAAGCTCTCTTTTCAAGTTCATCCCCCAGCCGCGCTGGCGGCCGCCCTCGGCGGCGAACCGAAGACCGAGATGTGGTACGTTGCGGAGGCCGCCCCGCGAGCGGAGCTGTATGTCGGCCTGAAACGCGGCGTCACCCGCGCCGAGTTCGAGCGCAAGATCAAGACCGGCACAGTGGCCGAGTGCTTCCATCGCGTGAGTGTGCGGCCGGGAGACGCCCTGTTCCTGCCCAGCGGCCGCGTTCACGCGCTCGGCGCGGGGCTGGTCATCTTTGAAATCCAGCAGAACTCGGACACGACCTATCGTGTGTTCGATTGGAACCGCCCTGGCCTGGACGGCAAACCCCGCGAATTGCACGTCCCCCAATCCCTGGCCAGCATCGACTTCAACGATTTCGAGCCATCGCTGCTGCCCCAGGCCTTCGTCCAGCAGGGCGCGCAACCGGTGCGGCTGCTCGTGTCCGATCCTCTTTTCACCGTCGAGGCCCGGGAGGCGAGCGTCGGCGCGAGCGTGCCGCTCCAGCCGAACAAGATGCAGATCATCGCGCTGCTGGCAGGTCACGTGCAGGTCCGCGCCGGGCAGGAAACCTTCCCTATGAACCTTGATTCGCCAGAGAGCGGCCGACGATTCCCCCTCCCCATGAACCCCGGTTCGCCAGAAATCTGCCGGCGGTTCCCCCTCTCCCCTTCCGAAGGGGAGAGGGCCGGGGTGAGGGGTCCGTCTTTGCCTGGGGGTTCAGGGGCGCAAAGCGCGTCAAATGGTCCGAGCATTCTCTCCCTGGCACCGGGCCAGTTCTGCCTCGTCCCGGCCAGCCTGGCGGAGGTCTCGTTGCGGGCGGAGACGCCGGCCACCTTTCTTCGCGTTGAAGTGTGAAGAAGTTTGTCCAAAGCTGGGCGATTAACACCCTGGCGGTGCTGGTGGCGGTTTATATCGTGCCGGGCATCCGCTTTAAGGATGAGAGCCTCTGGACGCCCTTGGTGACTTCGCTCGTCCTCGGCATTCTCAATGCCTTCATTCGCCCCATCCTCATGCTTTGGGCTCTGCCCTTGCTGATCTTCACCCTGGGCCTGTTTCGGCTCGTGATCAACGCGCTGCTCCTGTACTTCGTGAGCTTCCTGCTCGGGCGTTACTTCGAAGTCGATAGCTTCCGGGCGGCCTTCCTAGGCGCGCTCGTCATCAGTATCGTTTCCCTGCTGCTGAACCTGCTTGCCGGCAGCAGCCGTTCCCACGTCCGCTTCGAACACCAGCGCCGTCCGCCCGGCTCCGACCGCGGCGGCAGCGGCCCCGTCATTGATATCTGATGAAGGGTGATGGGTGATTCGTGACTGGCCACTGGTGACTGGTGATTGGTGATTGGTGATTGGTGATCGGTGATCGGTAGTTGTCCGCCAATCACGCATCACGCATCACGCATCACGCATCACCCTTCGCCAACCCGGTATGCCGCCCGCAAGCACTTAATCCCGCGCGCCTGGAAGTCCTTCTCAAAGTCCGTCAGCAAGGCACTCAGCTCGGCGGGCGTGTCCACCGGGCAAAACGCGGGGTCGGCGGCAAATACGCCGGTCATCTGCTCGAAATAATTCTCGTCGTCCGTGCGCAAATAAACCGTGCCGCCCGGCGCGAGCGCCTGCCGCGCCAGCGCGGGAAACCGTTGGTTGATGAGCCGGTGGCGGCGATGCTTCCGCTTCGGCCACGGGTCGGGAAAGTAAACGTGCAGTGCGACTGCCGACTGCGGCGGCAACAGGTATTCGAGAAAATACGACGACTCAATGCGCACCCCGCGCAAGTTCGTCAGCCCGGCGCGCCCGCCTTTGCGGTCCAGCTTCCGAATTCGGCCCAGCAGCCGCTCCACCCCGATGAAATTATGCCCTTTGTGCCGCCGGGCATATTCCACCAGAAACGAGCTGTCACCGCTGCCCAGTTCCACTTCGAGCGGCTGGTCTGCGGGAAAGAGCTTCGCCAGGTTGATGCGCTCCACGATCGAGGCCAGGGGATAAATCAGGCTGGAGCCTTCACTGGCCGAAGCCGTCTCGGGTTGCATGTCGCAAGCTACCAAATACTCGCGCTCCGCGGCAAGCCGTCCCCCCAACCTGGCCGACCCTGCCCCGTGTGCCGCCAGCCCTCCAAAACACAGCCTTGCAGCAGCCCGCGGTCAGGGTGTAGCCTTCCGGGCCGCAACAAACAACATGACTTATGAACACTAAGAAAAGCATCGAACTGTTGAACAAGGGCGTGGCGGATGAACTCCAGGCCGTTCACCAATACATGTACTGGCACTTCCACTTGGCCGATCAGGGCTTCGGCCCGCTGGCGGCCATGTTCAAGCGCATCGCGATCCAGGAAATGGGGCACGTCGAGCGCCTGGCCGAGCGCATCATCTTCCTCAAAGGCGACGTGGAGATGGCGGCGGCCGGCCCAACCGAGCAGGTCACCGACCCCCAAAAAATGCTCGCCCAGGCCGCGGCGATGGAGCGGGAGGCTGTCACCGTGTACAACCAGTTCGCCCTGCAAGCCGGCCAAAATGCCGACGCGGCGACCAAGCAGGTCTTCGAGGCGCTCGTCAATGACGAGGAAGGCCACTACGACCAGTTCGACAAGCAACTGGAAAATATCAAGCGCTTCGGCCTGAGCTACCTCGCGCTCCAGTCCTTCGAGCCGGCCCCGGCCCACCCGCCGGCAACAGAAGAATAGCCGGACCCCGTCCTGCGGCCATCAGCCTCGGCGCAGACGTGGTCCGAAAAACTCCTCCGCGCACCATCCGGGGACCCTCCGCCAGGCTGCACGCCAGCCAGCCCGGACAGGTTCAATCAGCGCAACTCATCCACTTCCGGCAGCAGGCCGGGCGGGATCAATTTGACGACTCGCGCGTGAGACTCGCATATCCGGATAAGGTCCGCCTTGTCCTTCGCCTTCTTGGAAGCGCGGCGTTGCGGGTCAGCCAAGGCCCACAGCTTCCCTTGCACAAGGTCTTCCAGAGCGGCGACCGGCAGGCGCACGCCAAAGACCTCTCCCATCACCGCCCGGGAGGGGAATGCGCGATAACGTGGGTCGAGGGTGACCCGGACGCGCAAGCGGCTGCCGGGCAGTTGGGCATTGAGTGAATGGGGATGCTCTTCGACCTTGAACCCTCGCTCGCGCAGCGCCGGCGCCGCTTGGGCGTGGCCGGCCACCGCGAAATCGGCGTCCAGCGTGACGACGGGTTCCACATAATGGTTGACGGCCAAACCGCCGATCAGGCAAAAGGGCTCCCCCGCAGCCTTTAGCGCCTCGGCCACAAGTTGGAAGTCGTTGTCGTGACCGGTTAACCCGGCGAGGAATCGTTCCGAAGTCATAGGGAATGATATAACACACATCCGGCAGGAGATAACAGCCTTAACTTCAAGAACCGGCACGTCAAGTCCGCGCTGTCAAGTCCACGCTTGTCTTCTTTGCGTCTCGTCTTTAGCCTCGCGCTGAAACTATTGGCAACGCATGAAACGATCATCCAAAGAATTCTTCCCTGGCATATCCAACATTCAATTCGAAGGCCCGGCCTCAAAGAACCCGCTGGCTTTCAAGCATTACAACGCCGACGAAGTGGTCGCCGGCAAGCCGATGAAAGACCATCTCCGGTTTTCCGTCACCTACTGGCACACGATTCGCGGCCAGTTGGCCGACATGTTCGGCGTGGGCACGGCCGTTCGCCCGTGGGAGGACGGCACCAATTCGATGAAGATGGCCGAGACGCGGGTGCGAGTGGCCTTCGAGTTCCTCGAGAAGCTGGGCGCCCCCTTTTATGCCTTCCACGACCGCGACGTTGCGCCGGAAGGCAAAAGCCTCCGCGAGACCAACCGCAACCTCGACGCCATCGTGAAGGTGCTCAAGGACGAGCAGCAGCGCACGGGCGTGCAATTGCTCTGGGGCACGGCCTGCCTGTTTGTGCATCCGCGCTTCGCGCATGGGGCAGCCACAAGCTGCAATGCGGACGTTTTCGCCTATGCCGCGGCCCAGGTCAAAAAGGCCATCGAAGTCACGCACACGCTCAATGGCGCCGGCTACGTCTTCTGGGGTGGGCGCGAAGGTTACAGCACGCTCCTCAACACCAATCTCAAGCGGGAGATGGACCACCTCGGCAAGTTCCTGCATTTGGCCGTCGATCACAAAAAGGCCATCGGCTTCAAGGGCCAGTTCTACATCGAGCCGAAACCCAAGGAGCCGACCAAGCATCAATACGATTCCGACGCCGCAGCGTGCCTGAACTTTCTGCGCGAGTACGACCTGCTCGGCGACTTCAAGCTGAACCTGGAGACGAACCACGCGACGCTGGCAGGCCACACGATGCAGCACGAGTTGGAGGTGGCTATCGCTGCCGGCGCCCTCGGCTCGATTGACGCCAACACCGGCGACCTGCTGTTGGGCTGGGACACCGACCAGTTCCCCACGAATGTCTATCTGACGACGGAGATCATGCTGTCCATTCTCAACATGGGCGGCTTCAAGACCGGCGGCACGAACTTCGACGCCAAGGTGCGCCGCGAGAGTTTCGAGCCGGTGGACCTGTTCTACGCGCACATCGGCGGCATGGACGCCTTCGCGCGCGGCTTGAAGATCGCCGCAGCCATCCGCAAGGACGGGCGCTTAGCCAACTTCGTGAAGCAGCGTTACAGCTCTTGGGACAGCGGCATCGGGGCGAAGATCGAGGCGGGCAAGGCCGACTTCAAGGAACTCGAGGCTTACATGCTCCGGAAGGGCGACGCGACGCCCAACACCAGCGGCCGGCAGGAGTTCCTGGAGAACCTGATCAACGAGTTTATCTGAGCGGTAATTAGTGACGGGTGATCGGTGATCGGGTCGTGATAAGAAAAGGGGCGGCTTCTCAGCCGCCCTTTCTCATATCGATTGTGCGAGAATTAGATTGGCTTCGGCATCGCCGTCCAGGCGCCTTGCTTCTGGCTGCTCTTGACGCAGGTTTCGATGAAGGCGATGCCCATCCAGCCGTCTTCGACGTTGGCGTATTTGGCGCCGTCGCACTTGAAGGCCTTCCCTTCTTTCCACTTGCGCACGTCAGCCTCGAAGCAACGGTGCAGCCGGGCGAAGGCGTCGTGGAAGGCTTCGGGGTGCCCTGCCGGAATCGTCGGCTCGGCCATCAGATCAGCCGGCACGTCTTTGGGCAGGAAACCGTCGCCGGGGCTGACCGCGCCGCGCCAATAGACGCGGTCCGGCTGGCCCGGCAGCAGGATGGTGACCGCCTCAGGCTCTTCCTGCACCCAGCGTAGTGTGCCTTTGGTGCCGGCGATTTCAATGCCGAGGTCGTTCTTGTGGCCGATGCAAATCTGCGATGCGCGCACGAGGGCTTTGCCGCCGTTGCTGAGCTTGCAATAGATGGTGAAATGGTCGTCGAGCATGCGGCCTTCGACGAAGGTCTCAAGCTGGGCGCTGAGTTGCACGACTTCCAGGCCCGTGACGTAACGCAGTTGCATCAGGGCGTGCGTGCCGATGTCGCCGCCGCAACCGGAGCCGCCGGCGCGCTTCGGATCGACGCGCCAGACCGCCTGGGTCTGGCCGGTCGCTTCGAGCTTGGTCGCCAGCCAGCCCTGGAGGTAGTAGCTGTCCACCCAGCGCACTTCGCCCAGCAACCCGCTGCGCACGATGTAGCGGCTGAGGCGGCTGATCCAGTGCCCAAGGTAAGTGTGGGCCACGCCGAACGGGATGTTGAGCTTGCGAGCGGTCTTCACGAGGTCGTCGGCCTCCTTGAGATTCAGGCACAGCGGCTTTTCGCAGAAGACCGCGATGCCCGCTTTCATGGCCTTCATCGCCGGATCGTAATGCACGAAATTCGGCGTCACGATGAGGATGTAGTCCAGCTTCTGGTCTGCGGGCAGGGAGGCGTTGGCGGCGATCATCTCGTCGTAAGAACCGTAGCCCTTGATGGGATAAGGCCAATGGGCCGCCTCTTCCAGGGCGATCTTGGGATCGGGGAAGAGCGCGCCCGCCACCACGCGCCGGGTGCCGTCAAAGTGAATGGCTCTCTGATGCGGATGGACGATGAAGGCGCCTTTGCCGCCGCCGACTAAACCGACATTAAGGGGTCTGTTGGACATATATGATTCTCCTGTCTTTGTGATTGGTGATCAGGCTACTGTCTGTTGTTAACGTTTGTTTCTGCCAACCAAAACTTCCGCGCAGGTTAGAGGGCTGCCGGGCTGAGTTCAAGGCCAGATCGTCACAGCTTCACCCAACTGCGCGTCTTAACCGACTCTTCCACGGCGGCCAGAACGCGCTGATTCTTCAGGCCGTCCTCGAAGGTCGGGTGCACGGGTTTCCGGTCCACGCAGGCGTTTACGAAATCAGCGACCGTACGAACGGAAGCATATTCGTAACCGAGCAGGTGGTCGGCCCGCCCCCACTGGCCGACATACGGGCGTGCGCCGCCCGGCTGTAAAACCAGAATATCGCGGAACCCCTGCCGATCCGGCAGGCTGGCGGTATCGCAGAACTTGAGCCGGTTCATGTCTTCTAAGTCAAAGCAGAGGGAGCCCTTGGAGCCGTTGATTTCGATGGCCAGGTGGTTCTTTCGTCCAGGCGCATACCAGGTCGCCTCCAGATTGGCCAGCGCGCCGCTTTCAAAACGCCCAATGAACAACGCTGCGTCATCAACAGTCACCTTGCCCCGCGGTTGAACGGGCTTGTCCGCCGGGGTCTGGCCGGCTTGGGCCGCGCTTGCTTTGCCGCCTTGCACCTTCTTGCGAGCGGGTTTAGGCGCCTGGTCCTCGGTGGCGCCGGCCCCGTCCAACAAGGGACGCTCTTTGATGAACGTATTCATCATCCCGCAAACTTCCTTGAACTCGCCCACCAGATACCGTCCGAGATCAATCAGATGCATGTTGAGGTCGCCCTGCGCGCCGCTGCCGCTGATGGGCTTTTGCAACTTCCACCAAAGGGGAACTTCCGGGTCCACCAGCCAGTCTTGGGCGTACCTGGCATAATAATGACGAATCTCGCCCAGAGCGCCCTCGGCAATCATCGTTTTGGCCTGCGCCAGGGCGGGCACGCGGCGAAAGTTATGGCAGATCATGTGGACGACCTTCGCTTTTTGGGCGGCGGCCAGCATGGCTTCGGCCTGTTTGACGTTCAACGCCAGCGGTTTTTCGCACAGCACATGCTTGCCGGCCCGGGCCGCGGCGATGGCGATTTCCGCATGTGAGTCGTTTGGCGTGTTGATATCCACGACATCAATCAAGGGCGATTCCACCACCTCCCGCCAATCGGTTGCCGCGTATTGCCAGCCCAGTTGGGCGCGCGCCGCCTGCACTCCGGCGGGGTGGCGGCCGCAGATGGTGTGCATTTCGAGTTTGGCTTTCAGCGGAAAGAAATAGGGGGCCTGGCGCCAGGCATTGGAGTGGGCCTTGCCCATGAAGCCGTAACCGATCATCCCGACCCGGAGTGTTTTGGCCATATAAAGTTGGGGTTGAATTAGCTGCCGCGGCCTTTATAGTGGCCGCGGTTATCCAAGTCAACAGCTTATGCCTTTTGCCATTGTCGAAATTGCCAAACTTCTGGGAGGCGAAGTCCTCGGCGACGCTTCGCTGGTTCTCAACGGCTTTGCTCCTGCGGACCGCGCCCAACCGGGCGACCTCACTTTCGCCGAGAACGAGAGTTATTTCGCCCGGGCCGAGCAGAGCGCCGCTTCAGCGATCATCGTCGATGGTCCCGGCGTTTCCAGCCGCAAGACCCTTATCCGCGTGCCCAACGCCCGCATCGCTTTTGCGAAAGTCCTCCCGCTATTCTTCCCGGAGCCGGCCTTTGCCGCTGGCATCCATCCCACAGCGATTGTGCCGGCCAGCGCCCAGATTGATCCGACCGCCCACGTCGGCCCGTATTGCATCCTGGGCGGGAAGGTGCGGATCGGCCCGCGCTCGGTGTTGCAGGGCCTTAACCATGTCGGCGCCGATTGTCTGCTCGGCGAGGACGTCAACCTCTTCCCCAACGTCACGCTCTACCCACGCACTGAGGTGGGCAACCGCGTGCGCATCCACTCCGGCACCGTCGTTGGCTCGGATGGATTCGGCTACGTGCTCGATAACGGCATCCATCAGAAGGTGCCCCAAATCGGCAATGTGATCATCTGCGATGACGTGGAACTTGGCGCAAATGTGACGGTTGACCGCGGCGCGCTCGGACCGACCATTGTCGGCAAAGGCACCAAGATAGATAACCTCGTCCAGATCGCGCACAACGTGACCGTGGGTGAGCACTGCATCATCGTCTCGCAAGCCGGCGTCGCCGGGAGCACCAAGCTCGGCAACTACGTGATTCTCGGCGGCCAGGTCGGCCTTGCCGGCCATCTGAAAATAGGCAACCGCGTCTCCGTCGCCGCCCAGTCCGGCGTGATGAACAACATCCCCGACGGCGAGAAATGGATTTGGACGCCCGCGCAACCCGACCGGCAAGCCAAGCGGCAAATGATCGCGTTGCAGCAGTTGCCCGAGTTGTTCCGCCGGGTTAAAGCGCTGGAGAAGCAACTCGGGCTTAAACCGGAGCCAGCCGCTTCGCCGAAACCGGGGCGCCCCGGGTAAACGCTGCGATTCAACCCGCCCGCGGGCCCCGATTTCGAGCCCGCGCCAGGGGTCGCCTACGGCTGCCAGATCATGTCGGCAACGGTCTTGCCTGCCGGGATGAACGGCAGCACGTGTTCGGTATAGGGCACGATCACGTCGAGCACGTACGGCTCGTCGGCGTCGAGCATTCGCTGGACGGCCGCCCGCAAGTCTTGCTTGAACATGACCCGTTCGCACTTTACGTTGAAGCTGTGGCAGACGGCGGTGTAATCGGGATAGATCTGCTGCCGATTGTCCGGGTCGCCCAGGTAGGTATGGCCGCGATTGCCCTTGTAGAATTTATCTTCCCACTGCATCACCATCCCGAGGTGCTGGTTGTTCAGGATGATCGCCTTGGCGGCAATCTTCTCGATGTGCGCCGTGGCCAGCTCTTGGATGTTCATCAGGAACGAGCCGTCGCCGTCGATATCGACCACCTGCCGGTTGGGGAACGCCACTTTCACCCCGAGCGCCGCGGGATACCCATAGCCCATTGCCCCCAGGCCCGCGCTCGTCAGGAACTGCCGCGGGTATTTGAACTTATAAAACTGCCCGGTCCACATTTGGTGCTGGCCCACGCCCGTAGTAATGAGGGCCTCGCCCTTGGACAATTCGTACAGCATCTCAATGGCCATCTGCGGCAGGATCACTTCGCTCTCTCTGCCTTTCAGATGGTCGCGCATGTGCTGTGACTTCATGACCTCTTCGGTCACCAGGTAGCCGAACGGCGCTTTGGCTTTCCACGCCTCAATCTGCTTGTGCCAGGCCGTGAACCTCTTCTGAATTGGCCGCTCTTTGATCATCTCCGCCAGGCGTCCCAGGGCGAATTTGACGTCGCTGATGATGGGCAGGTTGGCTGGTTTGTTCTTGTTGATTTCCGATGGGTCGATATCGAGGTGAACGATGGTTCCCTTCTCGCAGAACTTATCGACTTTGCCCGTCACGCGGTCGTCGAACCGCACGCCAAACGCCAGCAGCAAATCGGCTCCGGGCGCCATGCTCTTCATCGGGTCGGTCGGGGTCTTCCGCGGCGCGAATTCGACGTTCACCGCCCAATTGGCGTAGGCCGCCCCGTGCATGCCCAGCCAGCGCAAGGACAGCGCGTGCGTCTCCGGAAATGCCCCGCAACCCATCAGCGTCGTCGTGACCGGGATCTGCGCCGCCATGGCAAACTGGCGCAACTCCTCGCTCGCGTTGCCCGTGATGATGCCCCCGCCGACGTAAAGCACCGGCCGCTCGGATTTCTCGATCAGGCCGATGATCTCGTTCAGCTCCAGGTCGGTCGCCCGCTTGTCTGGGTGATAGCCGCGCAAGTGGACTTCCTTCGGAAAGACCGGCTGCGTGCGCGCCTGCTGCACGTTCTTCGGCAAGTCGATCAGCACCGGGCCGGGCCGGCCGCTCTGGGCGATGTGAAACGCCTCTTTGACGATGCGCGGAATGTCGTTGATGTCGGTAATCAGATAGCTGTGCTTCACCACCGGCAGCGTCATGCCGTAAATGTCCGTCTCCTGAAACGCGCCCTTGCCGATCATCGCTTGGGGCACCTGGCCGGTGATGGCGATTAACGGCACCGAATCCATGTAGGCGTCGGCGATGCCCGAGACCAGGTTCGTCGCGCCCGGCCCGCTGGTGGCCATGCACACGCCCGCCCGCCCCGTCGCCCGCGCGTAACCGTCCGCGGCGAAGGCACCCCCCTGCTCATGGCGCGGCAGCACCGTGCGAATCTTCTTCGAGCGCGTCAGCGCCTGGTGGATTTCCATGCTCGCGCCGCCGGGGTAGGCGAAAATGGTATCCACCCCTTCGCGTTCAAGGCAGGCCACGAGGATTTCGCTGCCGGACATCGTCGGGCCGAGTTCCGCGCTCGGGCCGGCCGGCGCTTTCTTGCTGGTTTCAGTTGTCTTGCTCATATCTTACTTGCGGTTGTGACTGGCTTGCCGCGGGCGCACAAAAAAACCCACGACCGTCCGCCAGCCGTGGGTTCTTGTCGAAACTCAATTCACCTTCGACAACCGCCAACGGCGTCGCCAACTACGACGACGACCAGCGCCACTTGTCGAAAATTCACTATCATTGCTGCCAATGTAGTAAATCCCCCCCGCCGAGTCAAGCCCCTGTTCGACAGCCCCTGTTCGATACCAGTCGGCACCAGTCGGCGGGTTGACTTCCCCGGCCAGGGTTTTATAGCATGGGCAAATCAGTCTATTGTTTATGATAACTCATGCTCTATTCCGACTTCCAGCCTTAAGCGTTCTCCTCACCCCAACTTTGCTGCCCGCCGCGGAAGCGGCGCCGACCGCCACCTGGCACGCCCAATCCCTGGGCCAGGCGCTCGCCTATATGCTGCTCTTCGCGGGAGTCGGCATTGTGGCGGCGATTGCCGGCTACAAGATTTTTGACAAATGCACCCCCGGCCATCTCAACAAGGAAATCCTGGAGCACCGCAACGTCGCGGCGGCCATCATCGGAGGCGCGGTAATCCTTGGGGTGTGCATTATTATCGCGGCAGCGATGCTGGGCTGAAGGCGTTCAGCGCCCGTGAAACGAAGCCGGAGCATACGGCTGGTGTTGATCGGCGGCCTGTCCGTCGGGGCGCTGGCCGGCTGCGGACCCGCCCAGCCGCCGCCGCTCAGTTCCGACGCCGTCTATACCAACAACTGTTACGTACCGGGCGTGGGCTACTACCATGCGCCGTTTCGAGCCTGGTATTCGTTGCCGTACAACCATTTTGATCCGCAAAC
>Ga0187872_10002779_pt1 | contig 14932 bp, 15 predicted proteins | sample June2016WEW_16_4_FD_132973 | JGI IMG/M metagenome (GOLD analysis project Ga0187872, IMG submission 132973) | Peatland microbial communities from SPRUCE experiment site at the Marcell Experimental Forest, Minnesota, USA - June2016WEW_16_40 | ecosystem: Environmental > Terrestrial > Soil >...
CGGCGCCACCGATACCGCCGGTCACGGTGATGCTGGACGGCGTCGGCGGCATGCATGGAGTGCTGACCAACGCGGGCGGGGGCAGCACAGGGTAGGTGGAGGGAGGGTTCAAACTGCTGTTAAAGGTGACCAGGTCGGCGCTTCCAGACGGCGCAATCGAGATCGCATAAATGTTGTTGGGACCCTGATAGCTCGCCGGCAGATTCAGGTTATAGCTTTCAAGCTCATTGATATTTGCCAACAGACGGCTGGTGGTCTCCCAAGGCGCCGAGAAGACGTAAAAGCCCGGGACGTTTGCCGTGACGATACCGGTTACCACGGTTTCGTTGGCCCCTTCTTGGTCACTGAAATCAAGACCTTGACAATCCGGGCAGGGGAGCGACGGCGTAGCCACTCCGCTGGGTACGGATGTCAACGCGTACGATACATTGATCGGGTAGTTGTTGCCGGTATAGAAGGTCCCGCCCACAGCGTCACTGGAGAGAGTGATCTGGTTGAGAAGGGCGAACTGCTGAATGGTCTCCAGTGCTACCATATCGGGGTAACTGCCTCCCGAGGTGGTTTGCGTATGGGTCATCGGTTCGAGTGCATAGATGCCGGTTACATTGTTCATTCCCAATACGTCCTGTTGAAGGAACGGGGCCATGAGGAGCGACCGCTGTAAACCTTGACTGGTGAGGTTGGTCGTGATGGGATTGACGTCACCGGAAGCTTGGTAAGCCAAATCCTGGCTTACCACGAAGATCAGATTAATATTGTCGGCGCTCAGGGGAGCCGGATTTACCGTGATGGTCAGGGCCGCCGTGGTGCTGCCAGTCGAGTTGGAAGCCATTACCGTGTAGTTTGCCGTGGCGGCGACGGCGGTGGGCGTTCCGCTTATGATACCCGTGCTGGCGCTTAGGCTCAGGCCCGCCGGAAGGGCCGGGCTCACGCCGTATGAAGCCACCGCTCCGCCGGTGCTGGTGGGGCTGTCCTCCGTGATCGCTGTCCCTACGGTGTAGACCGCCGTGCCGGTAGTGTAGGACAGGCCCGCCGGGGCCGCGACATTCACCGTGATGCTCAGAGACGCCGTGGTGCTGCCGGCCGAGTTGGATGCCGTTACCGTGTAGCTGGACTTGGATGTTACGGCCGTAGGCGTTCCATCAATAATACCCGTGCTGGTGTTCAGGCTCAGGCCCGCCGGAAGGGCCGGGCTCACACTGTACGAGGCCACCGCTCCGCCGGTGCTGGTGGGGTTGTTCGCCGTAATCGCCGTCCCCTGGGTGTAGACCGCTGTGGCAGTAGTGTAGCTGAGCGCGGCGGGCGGCTGAACAACAGCGCTGGTACTGCTGCCGCCTCCACATCCGCAAAGAAGAAGGAATACGGCCGTCAGAGAAAGAGAAAGAATCATCAAAGTTAAAGGTCTGGAAATCCTATGGTGCATGTTCATAGATCGATTCCTCGTATTTCTTGATGGCCCAAGTATCGGGGCTTGCGGAAGAGAACCTTTGCCATCAACGGAGGCCTGGCTCGAAATAGGCCGGTTTTTTTTAATCTGTGGATTGCCCTCGCATCTCCACCCCGGCAGAAAGCATCGTTGGAACCCGCTCATGATCCGCCTTTTGGCCGTTGCTAAAATTGCGGAGCCGTGGCCGGCAGCTTGGCGGAGTTGATGCCTTCGCAGAGCGCGTTGTCAATCGTCAGATTGCTATTAGAGTCAAGCGTCACCCTCCAGATCGTGTCGTAGTCGTCGCCCGGCCAAGCAGGCGCCGTTTGGGTGCTGCCGTAGCTCTTGAGCAGCGCATCTACAATCGCTGGGAAGTGGTCATGCTCCCACGCCAGCAGCACGGTCTGACCGGAGAATGCGCAGCAATTGAAGAAAAAACCACTCGTTAGCTGGGGGGAATCTGGCGCGAAAATTTCAATGTTCGCAACCAGATTCAAAGGCAAGTTATTGGCGATGACATAGGGTTCCACGGTCAGTGAGGGCCTGACATACGGAAAGTACGAATATCCGTACGGGATCACCTGAGCGGGGTCGATCGAATAGACCTGGGTGGGGCTGATCTTGCCGGCCAGTGCGTTGGGAAGATCCAGCGCCCGCCATTGCCCCGCAGCGACCATGTTGCCGTCATCCCAAAGGGTAGTCGGGTGCGCCTCTGCGTGCCGGATAAAATAGACAATTTCGTCGGTGTTGAATCCTTTCGAGGGCGGCGGAATGCTTCCGGTCGTGGGGATGCTGAAAGCTGTCTGCGCAGTGCATGGACTGCTGACCACCCCCGGCGCGGGCAGTACTGGGTAGGTGGAAGGCGGGTTCAGATTGCTGTTGTAAGTAACTAGGCTCGCGGTTCCCGACGGCGGAATCGAGATCGCGTAGATATAATTCGGACCCTGATAGCTTGCCGGAACAGTCAGATTATAACCTTCGTCCAGATTGATATTTGCCAACAGGGTGCTGGCGGTCTCCCAAGGCGCCGAAAAGACATAAAAGCCCGGGGCATCTTCCGCGATGATACCCTTTATGACGCTTTCGTTGTCGCCATTCGGGTTGTTCTGGTCGTTAAAATCGAGACCCTGGCAGGAGTAGCAGAATAGCAACGGCGCAGCAATTTCACCCATGCCCGCGAACCCGAACCCATACGAGGCATTGAGGGGGTAGCTGTTGCCGATAAATTGGGTCAGGCCGCCAGTGCCAGCGGGCAGAGAAATCTGGTTGAGAAGGGCGAACTGCTGAATGGTCTCCAGTGCCGCCATATCGGGGTAATTGCTTGGGGTTTGCAGATGGGTCATCGGCTCGAGCGTGTAGATGCCGGTTACATTGTTCATCCCCAATACGACCTGTTGCAGGAACGGGGCCATAAGGAGCGACCGCTGTAAACCCTTATTGGTGAGGTTTGCCGTGCTGGGATTGACGTCCCCGAATGCCTGGTCCTGGTAAGCCAAATCCTGGCTTACCACGAAAATCAGGTTGATGTTGTCGGCGCTTAGCGGAGCGGCGTTTACCGTGATGGCCAGGGTTGCGGTGGTGTTGCCCGCAGAGTTGGAGGCCGTTACTGTGTAGCCGGCCGTGGCGGTGACGGCCGTGGGGGTCCCGCTGAGGATCCCCGTTGTGGTGCTGAGGCTCAGGCCCGCCGGTAGGGCCGGGCTCACACTGTATGAGGCCACCGTTCCGCCAGTGCTGGAGGGGCTGTTAGCTGGGACCGTCGTCCCCACGGTGTAGACCGCCGCACCGGTAGTGTAGGACAAGCCCGCCGGTGCCGCGACCATCACTGTGATGCTCAGGGACGCTGTGGCGCTGCCGGCTGAGTTGGAGGCCGTTACCGTAAAGGTGGCCATGGCGGCTGCGGCCGTGGGGGTTCCGCTGATAACACCCGTTATGGTGCTCAACACCAAGCCTGCCGGAAGGGACGGACTTACACTGTATGCGGCTACCGCCCCGCCACCGCTGGTGGGGTTGTTCGGCGTGATCTCCATCCCCTGGGTGTAGACCGCCGTGGCAGTAGTGTAGCTGAGTGCCGAGGGTGGCTGAAGATAGATTGGAGCGGGGCCGCCACCGCACCCGCAGAGAAGGAGAATTACTGCTGCCAGAAGAAGACCAAGCCATTGAATGGACCGCATAATTAGCTCCTTTTCATATCATGGCGAGGCGCCGGGCCTGCGCCGCCCCCTTCCCCCACGGGAGGAAAGCACAACCACATACAACTGGACTTCGCCGCCATTAACTTATTGCCGATGAAAAATAGTTTTGACTTTGGGGGCCAAAACATCCTCCGGGTTTGGTGCTACACACACGAAATTCGCGGCGACTTCACTATCACCTGTACCTGTGTACTGAGCATATTGCGGATAAGGACACAGAGGGCGGGTCCTGCTTATGGGCAGAGCCGACCCGGATACAAGGTTCGAAGGATTGTTAAATGAATTGCCGGCAGTCATGGAGTCGGGGGCTGTGTCTGCTTCCACCCAACTAACAATCGCACCAAGTGGATCAAAGCTGTCGAGGGCATAACTCCCGCCAGAGCAGTGGTTCATTCCGGGAATCAGGAAGAGTCTGGCGAAGCTTCCCGTATTTGTCCCATACTGGGATGACAGGCGGCCATAATAACTCACGGTGTCATACATCGAGAACACAGGATCGCTCTCGCCGTGAAAAAAGATTATCTTACCATTGTGGGCTGTAAACGTATCCAAGTTCGTCGAGGTTGCCTCCATATAGGCTACGGCAGATTGAGTAAATGTGGAATTGGTGGCATTCACTGCACCATTCAGATCGTCCATCGTCACATTGAACAGATTCAGAGAAGGATTCGGTGGCGTTGAGAAGAGATACATCGCTGACTGAGCCCCCTGCGTTATATTGTCAGCAGGAGTTTGCGGGTACGTAACGGGGGCATACACGGGTTGCGGATATCCAATGGGAAGATACAGAGGATACAAAGAAGGGTAGAAACCAATCGGCCACATCAACCATTTAATGTCGCTGATTCCCACGTCATACGGCCAATCCGAGTAGAGTGCATTCATCTGGGAATCCACGGGCCCCGCGAAGACATTCTGAATTGCCGCGATCTGCGCAGGAAGCAGGCAGGTCGGGGTTTTCGCTGCCGTGCACTGAAGCTGGGTGATCGTGGCCGGGTTAAATGCCTGCTTGCAGGCAGCGGTATTAAAGATCATTTTATCGGTTAGTCCATCGAGCGAATCACACGTCTGAAGCACGAGTTGCGCCACAAGCGCCAAGTCCGCCTGGCTTGCGGCGGGGGGAAGGTTGGGGTTCCCATTGATATCATAGGTGGGTCCGGTAGTTCCGACGGCCAGGGCTGCCTGGGCAAATTGTTGAGTATCCCAGGCCTCAGCGATGGCGGCATGAGGAAGGCGGTAGCCAGGGTCCCCCGCGACGATTCCGTCGAACATGTCCCCCCAGCGCTGGCTGGCAACCATGGCTTCCCTCCCTCCGTTGGAACAGCCAAGATAGTACGAGTAGACGGGGCTAATACCGTAGAACGACGTCAGGATGGACTTCGCTATGGGAGTCATGGTTCCCGTCTGCTGATAGCCGTAGTCGTTCCTGGCCTGAGGATCGTATCCAAACCCATCATTCTGGTTGGGTCCGCTCGTATTGGAGGTATGGCCCGAATTTTGAGTTATAACCGCGAAGCCGCGATAGAGAGCGGGCGGGAAAGCGGTACCCCCGCCGAGAGTGGCGCCAACAGCCTCTGCCACCACACCGTCATTCCCGCTGCCTCCTGTGAAAAAGAAGTCGCCGTTCCAAGTGGTGGTAGGCATCCTCAGTTCAAACGAAATGCCATAATTGGGATCCGATGCAGTTGCTGGGGTCAGGTTGCCATACTGATCCATAGCTGGTGCCGGGACTCCAAGGCGCGGATTCACGATGCCTTGAACCAGACAGTGCTCAGGTAAAAGCCCCGCACCGGGATAAAGAGTGGAAGGAGTGGAGTTACCACTAACTAATTCTGCTGTGGTGATCTGAGCATTAGGAAGAACAAGTTGGGCGATGTTAGCACAATCCATCGCTGGTCCTGTGGGCACAACTTTAGCCGCCGTGATGGTCAGCGTTGCCGTGGTGCTGCCGCCCGTGTTGGAAGCCGTTACCGTGTAGCTGGCGGTGGCGGTGGCGGTGGCGGGAGTTCCGCTGATGATACCGGTGGTGGGACTCAGGCTTAGGCCCGCCGGAAGGGCCGGAATCACACTGTACATGGTCACCGCTCCGCCAGTGCTGGTGGGACTGTTCGGCGTGATCGGCACGCGTATGGCATAGATCGCCGTGCCGTTCGTGTAGCTGAGTCCCGAGGGCGCCTGATCATTCACCGTGATGCTCAGGGAAGCCGTAGTGCTGCCGGCCGAGTTGGAAGCCGTGACTGTATAGCTGGCTGTCGCGGTCACGGCGGTGGGTGTTCCCGTGATGACACCAGTACTAGTGCTCAGGGTCAGGCCCGCCGGAAGGGCCGGGCTTACACTGTACGACCCCGCCGCTCCGCCCGCGCTGGTCGGGCTGTTCGCCGTGATTGGAGTTCCTTTGATATAGTCTGCTGTGCTGGTCGTGTAAGTGAGATTAAAGGGCGGCTGAATATATTGAGGGGTGGGGTTCGAACCCCCACCGCAACCGCAGAGAAGAAACAGTATTGCGGATAAGAAAAGACCGAGACATTTGCTCGAACGCATATAGGCCTCCACGACTGCCAGCACGGCAAGACGGCGCGGCGTTTCGCCCCGTCCCACAAAGGGACAGCCGATCTCCGTGGGCTGGACGCTCTGGGCTGTAATTCTCCCGAATTGAAAGTGCTTGTCGACTCGCTGCAAAACTCTCCAGATCTCGCTTGAAAGGCCGGCGGCAGGGAGGGGTGAATGGTTAACGAACTGCTGCTCCTGCGTATTCAACCTTGGAACCGCTGGTTGAGCAGCCGCCTTTTGAGCAACTGTTCAACCTCCGTAACTGGGTTCTCCTTGGAACATACTCGATTCTAAACGGATGTCTATAGTACTACCGTACTCTTGGGAGAGCATCAGAACGTGCGTAGCCTTGGCAGCCGACTCAGAGTCCGCGGTGCGGCACTACTTCACCGGGAAGGTAGAAAAACGGCCGCACAGGAAATGGGACCACTCGACTTGAAGTGGATTGAGGCCTCTTCTGCCGTGAGCTCGAAGTGCTCGTCGGAGGCAAGTTCGTTAGCCAACGCTGAGGCAGGCCGACAAACTGTCCCGATGGCATTGCGACTTCATGTCCCTGAGCGGACAATATGCGGCAACCCGTCAACTTATTAGAAATAAAGGTCTGGAAAAGTGGCCTTCTCGTCGGCCGATGGGACCGCGCACCGCGAACATCGACAGAGGTTGCCGGGTGCCGTGCGCCGCCGGGAGATCAATGTGGTGCTGGTCTGGCTCCTCGATGAACTCACGGACCCACGGGTCTCTCGCCGAACGAAAAACAAAAAGGTTCGCGCGCATCGTCTGGCCAATTCTGAAGAGTGTCAGATAGTCGATCCGCGCCGAGGGGTCGAGTGAGTAGTAGGTAACCGAATCAAAGTCAAAGGGGTGCGATTAAGGTGCGGCGATCGTAAATCCGAAGACAAAGGACTGGTCTTCCTGGATCAAATGGCGCCGCAGTCGAAGGTTGGCTTGGATCTCGCGGCTGACCCCGGAAGCCAGCACGACCAGTCGCGATGGAAGCTCCTGAAATGGATCATGCAATCGCCGCTTCTTTCTTTATCCCAATTATCTCTGAACCCGAGAGCCAATCGCGCCCCGCCGTGGTAACATCCACTGCACTTCGGGACGAAATCACCCGGGCAGGGATTGCCCATCCCTTGATGCCGCGTGAGCGAAGAACGCTCGCGAACCGCCCTTGACTGAGCTTTCGGGGCCTGAGCACCGAAACCACGCCGGGAAGGGAAGAGTAGTATACCTTCCCGAGGTAAGGAGAGTTGATGAAACCAATGCTTTGTGCGAATCAAGGACGAAGTTCACTGCGATACTTTGTACTATTGTTCGTCGTCACATTGACGCTGGGTTTGAGTTTTGTTTTGCGCCTTGGAGGGGCGGACCCGCCGGATGATCTTACTATTCGGGTGGGAAAAACAGTGGAAATTGCAGCTTCGTATAACTATTGCTGGTATCCGACCGTGCATCGGTTTCCCACGGGCGAAATAATTACGACCATGCGCATGAGCCCCGACGAAACAAGCCCGGAAGGAGAGTTTTCCGCTTATAGCCTTTCCAAGGATGGAGGGGAAACGTGGAGCCGGCGTTATCCGATGGGAGCGGGCGCCAACATCGATGCCGCGTACACCCAAGTGCCTGGCGAAGACGGGGCAATCTGGGCGCTGGGAGCTGGCTTTGCCTCACTCGAACCCTACCCTCCCGGCCAGAAGACAGATTTTCACGTTACTCTGACGAGATATTCGCGAGGGGGAATGGAAGTTCAGCAAATCAGAGATGCGAGGGTTCACCTTTCCGAGCCCGTGCAATCCGTACCCGTAACACTGTTTGCCACCAAGGAAAAAGACGCATCCCAACTTCGCAAAGTTCCTGAGGCCCAGCCCTACGGAGCAATTATTGACGGTCCGGGCGGCGAATGGCTCAACACGTTCTACTACACAGCAGAACGCCGTCCACGGCAGCACCGGCTGGTTTTGATTCGTTCCCTTGATCACGGCCAGACTTGGGACGAACTCGGGCTAGTTGCCGCCGTGCCGCCCCAGGAGAAGCTCGCGCCTTGGATGGGCAACGATGGGCCGGGTGAAGCGGGGCTGGTCCGGCTGTCAGAAAGCCGTTTGTTTTGTATCTTTCGAACCGGCGGAGACAACCTCGGTGAGGCATGGTCCCTTGACGACGGCAAGACGTGGAGCCCACCGGTTTCCACCGGCCTCAAAGGTGTGGCGCCCCACCTCAGACTGTTGAGCAACGGTTTGCTGGCCTTTACGACAGGGCGGCCTGGCCCGGTAACCCTTATGTTTAGCTCCGATGAAGGGAAGAATTGGGTTGGAACCACTACTATCTTCAGCGGGAAAAGCACCCGTTACTCCGACTTGATTGAGGTGGAGCCCGGCAAACTCCTTGTTGTGTACGACAGCGTTCCCTATTGGTGGGGTCCCATCCCGCCCTCCGACAAATTCTCTAAGAATGCCATCTGCGGCACATTTGTTGAGGTTCGCAGGCGATGAGCCGTTTTGTGGCACAGGCACTCCTGCCTGTGCAGGCGCAAGCTCTCAGCTTGTGCAGGCACTCTCAGCCTATACATACACAGGCACGTAGGTACACGCTCTCAGTGATTACAGACACAGGCGAGAGTCCCTGTGCTATAGATGGAAAACTCATGGAACGAACGGTGAGCGTCCAAGAACGAACGCGGCCTGATCGTTGAGCCCCAGGGGAACGACCGGCCGGAAAACGGAGTGGGCATCGTTTCCGAATATCGCCGCAGCACCCTGCCCTCGGAAATGACCGGGGCCATCGCGAAGGCGCCGATCCTGTTGATTCACGGCGAGGCGGACAACAACTCCGGCACGTTTCCTATCCAGTCGGAGCGCATGTACCGCGCCATCAAGGGGAATGGCGGCTCGGTGCGCTACGTCACCCTGCCCGATGAAGCGCATGGCTATGCGGCGCGCGAGACCATCGAGCACGTGTTGTGGGAGATGCTGACCTGGTTTGGCCGGTACGTGAAGAATGCGCCGCCCGTCGCCCCGACCCCCAAGTGAGGCCGGCAAGAGAGTGCGCTAAATCTCGTGGGGTCATCGGGCGTCCAAAACTAGCACCCAGTCGTTGGCTCCCGTGCCGTTGTCGTCTGGTGACCGCAGCCGTTGAGTGCCGTGGTGGGCGTAGGGGGAACCATCGATTTCGACAAAATGTCCATTCGTGGGGTTGTACCAACGAGCGGAGATTGGCTTCGCGAACCCATCCAGCGCGACGGTCAACTCACGTACGCCCTTTCCGGTCGAGGGAATATAGGTAATGGAAAGCCTTCCATCGGCGGTTGATGCCGTGAGAGCGGTAGCGGTGTCGCTGCCGTATCCTTCGGTCAAAATGGAGTGGTTTACTTCCGGCGCCAATTCCTGCCACGGCAGGTGGATGAACAACTCGCGCAGGAGAGCCATATCGCGAGAGCCTGCCGCGCCCAACGCTTGCCGCCAGGGCAGCTTAAACGGAAACAGGGTTGGACCGTCGAAGTGCCAGATGGGATTATTGCCGAAAAATTGTCCGCAGGCGCCCGCGAGCATGGCCCAGTAAGCCTGCCGCCGGATCAGGTCCGGGGTCGAATCGTGCTCGTCCTCGTAAGTGGTTTCTAGCAGCACAAACGGGTGCACTGGTTTTCGGACATATTGTGCCAGCAGCGGGCGATACAGCGTTTTTTCGTACCCGTAAACCGTGTTGATGGCCAGCCACTCCTGCTCGCCAAATGCCGTCACCGCTGAACTCTCCGGCGAGTGGTGGGCCGTCATCACATGCGTCGGGTCTTCCTCGCGGATGGCCGTCGCGAGTTCATTCACCACCCATTGGTCGGGCTTTTCCGGCGTGTAGTCGCCGCCTAGTATCCAGACAATGTTGGGCAAGTCCTTGAATCGCTTGCCGATATAGGTGCCGTAGGCGCGAAGTTTCTCCCTGCCGCCCGCCTTGATTTCGCGGAAGAAGCCCTCGTCGCCGCCGCCGTAGCCGAGGTAGGCGGGAGCGAGCCACACGACCATTCCGTGCTCGCCGGCCTGTTCAACCACCTGGTGGGCAAAGTCGAAGTAGGCGTCATTGGGAGTGGAAAAGTCGCCCGGGGTCTTGAACGGCGCCAAGCCGGTCAGCGTATTCGGTGCTCGTGTTGTGAACTTATGCTCCAGCAGGTTGACGATCAGCGAGTTGAAGCCTCGCTTTTGGCGGTCCGCCAGATACGTTTCCCGGTCCTTTTCATTAAGTTGGACGATCAGCGACCAGGGCGAATCGCCCACCACCAGGAAAGGGTTTCCCTTCTGGTCCACCAAGTATCGGCCATTGCCGCTCACCTTTAGAAGGAGGTCGGATGCTGGCTCGCTCGATGCCTTCGGCGCCGCTGCGCATCCGCGCCCCGCCGACCACAACACCAATAGGCTCAATATAAGTGCGGTAATCCACCCACGAAAACTGATCTTCATTTTATTCCGCCTTCGATGGAGTTATTCTGTGCTTCCGGCTTGCGCGCCGGCAGAGGGGTCGGGTGCTAACCGGACCAGCAGTTTGCCGAAGTTCCGGCCCTGAAGCAATCCCTGAAAGGCGGCGACGGCGTTTTCGAGGCCCTCGACCACATCCTCGCGATACTTCACCTTACCCTCCCGCAGCCACCGGGACATGTCCCGAACGAAATCATCCTTTTGCGCGGCGAAATCGCTCACGATGAAGCCCTGGAACCTCAGCCGCTTGACCAGAATCGCCCCCATCAGCACGGGAACGCGATCGACTCCCTGCGCGAGCGCGGCCAGGTTGTACTGCGAGATCAGGCCGCACACGGGCACCCGTCCAAAGGGATTCATGAGCGGGAGAACAGCATTCAGAACGCGGCCGCCGACGTTCTCGAAGTATACATCCACACCTTTGGGACATGCGGCTTCAAGATTCCGGGGGAGCGGCGGGCTGTGATGGTCGATGCAGGCGTCAAAGCCCAGCTCATTCACCACGTACTCGCATTTCCGTTCTCCCCCGGCGATGCCGACGGCGCGGCAGCCTTTGATCTTGGCGATTTGGCCCACCACCGAGCCCACCGCTCCCGAGGCCGCCGCGACCACCACGGTCTCGCCCGCCTTGGGCTGGCCGATGTTCAGCAGGCCGGTATAGGCGGTCATGCCCGGCATCCCCATCACCCCTAAAGCGGTTGAAAGGGGAGCACGCGCGGGATCAAGCTTTAGCAGAGACTTTGCCGCCGCCACCGCGTATTCCTGCCACCCCGTGTAGGCGAGCACAAAGTCTCCGGGCGCGAAATCGGGCGACCGCGACTCGACCACCGCGCTGACCGTCCCACCTTCCATCACCTGCCCGATCTCAACCGGCGCCGCGTAAGAATACCCTGCATTCATGCGCCCGCGCATGTAGGGGTCGAGCGACAGGTAGATCGTGCGCAACAACACCTGGCCATCTCCGGGCACGGGCAGATCCACCGCCTCGAGCCGAAAGTCTTCGTCGCGCGGTTCGCCTTTGGGGCGCGCCGCCAGAACGATTCGCCGATTCTTGTTCTCCTGTATCAAATGCTCCTCCTCACGCGGACCCGGCCGGATGATCTCATTCGGGTTGCGGCGTTCGATCCATCATAGACCGGCAAACCCTTGCCAGTCAGACAATTTCGGGCACTACGGTTAGTCCAACAGTGTTTACTTAGCGGACGTTTTCATGTGCACACTTGCGAAGCGTCTTGGATTGCGGTAGCAGCAGCTACCGCCTTCCGTCTTCGGTTCATACGGCAAAGGCGCAAGGGAAGGCGGTAGCTGCTGCCGCAATCCAAGACGGGCTTCGCCCGCAAGCAGAATCCCTAATCAGCGATAACAGCTAAATGAACGGTATTGGGGTTAGGGGCTCGGGATCAGGGATTCGGGGTTCTGGACTATCTGTTAGCTGTCGACTGCAAGCAGTTAGCCGGTTCCTGTCTACCTGCTCAGTTTCTGCCGTTTGGCCTTGCCCACACCTGCGGTGTTTCGCCCGCGCCGGGCAACACTTCTGAAATGAAGCATGGCGTGCCGGAGGAGGCCATTCGCCTTGGTCTGGTAGCCGGGCCCATCGGCTTTGAGCCAGGCAATGACATCCGCATCCAGGCGAATGGTGACGGGCTTCTTCCGGGGCCGATAAAACTTGCCGATTTCCGCTCCGCTCCAATCGAGAACCGGGGGGACCTCCGAAAAATCAATGTCTTTGTCCTTTTTTGCCGCGATGGCGCGGATGTCTCGTTCCTGCTCCCGAGTGAGTTTTCTCATAGGCGCTCCTTTCGTGCGACCCGGCGGCGCGAGGGGAGATGATGCGAATGATTTCATCCTCGTTTTCCTCGTAGAAGGTATGGACGACCAGTAGAACCGAACCCGGCCCTATGGCTCCAACCGTTATCCAGCGCTCCTCATCCTCACACCGCCAGTCACGCTGGGTAATCGCATAAGGGTCGTCGAAAACTAGAACAGCAGTCTCGAAGTCAATATCATGCTTGCGACGGTTTTGGCGGTTCTTGTGCTCGTCCCATTCAAATCGCATAGCGTGCCGCTACCAAAATAGCATAAGGACTCGAATCCTAGGTGTCAATATAATTGTACGTACATCGCGGCCGAGATGCGGGATTGGGGATTCGGGTTTCGAGGCTCGGGATTCTGAAATCTGAAATCTCGAATATTGAATCTTGAATCCGCTTCGTCCACTGTTACCGCGTCGTGCCCCAGCCCGAATGACGACGTGCGGGTGCCGCTGTGGTGTCCGGCATGTGAAATGCCTATGGACAGAGAGGTACTGACCGGTGCCCGCGCCACGTGCTGGGCGCTAGCGAAAGTATGGGCTATGGTCCCAACCAAAAAAGGCCGGCTGCCCTTGGCTGGCAATACCATCCACGACGGTCTTGATTCTATTTACATCAATTGTTGCCATTTCGCCAACGAAGATATCTTCCGGATGCGTGGTCCCCGGAATGACAACCCTTCCGTCTGGCTCAGCTAGGAGGTAACTATTCGGCACCGTGAGGTAATTCCACCTCTCGATCTGACCAACAAACCCACACTTCCTGGCGATTGCTTCAAGCCCTTCGATGGAATTGAATACCTCCTTGGCCGAAATGGACTTCCCCGATAGGTTTCCCCGTGGTGCTTCAGTCATAAGAGCCCAATGGTCCACGTTGGCCACCGCAAGGTCCCGACAAAGGTGGTCCACCCCTTCCAGCGTTTCCCTTGACACGACGGTATTCACCGCAGAACTACGGTGAAGGCGATGGAGGCGGCGGATCGGGGCAAGGGGAAGCGCTTCAAGTCTGCCGGCGCCCTGTTTAAGGACTTAGGGATTTGACCACGCGAAACCTGATTAGCGGCACGCAATTCCAGCGTGACGTCAAACTCGCCAAGCGGCGCGGCAAAGATATGTCGAAACTGCGCGAGTTGATCTCGCTGCTCGCCGACGGCAACCCGCTTCCGGCTCACTATAAGACCACCCGCTCGCTGGAGAATGGAAGCACCACCGCGACTGTCACTTGGAACCTGATTGGCTGCTGATTTACAAGATCGACGGTCACGACCTCTACTTGGTCGGCCCAGGAACACATTCGGACTTGTTCTGACCATCGAGCAAATAGCAAGCGTAGCGCGGGCCTTGATTCTGCCTCATCTCTAGGGGGATGCTGCGATTGCCGGGTTCGCGACGGCAAGCCCCGTCTGTTGCGCCGCGGCGAGTAGTTCCTCATCCGAGGCAACTAAGACGAGGGAGTTTCCGGTCCCAGCCAGGGTGTCGTTCACGCCCAAAGCCGTAGCCAAATGGACTGCATCGGCGCCACGCAGCTTATAGCTTCGTGCCAGCCGGAGAGCACGATCCACTACTTCCTCAGTCAGAGGAAGTCCAGCCAGGTCTCCCCAATCCTCTTCCAGTTGTTGCTGGAGTCTGGCCAGTTTCTCTTCATCCAGTTTTCTGGGCACCTGTTGGCGGGCCAGGGCGGAAGTCACCTCGATGTGACCCAGAACTGAGCTTGCCAAGAGATCTCCGCTCTGGAACAGCCGTGTCATCCAGTCGCTGCCCGGCTCCAGGAAATAGCGCTTCAGCCAAGCGCTGGAGTCCAAGTAGAAGAGGGTCACCGACGCTCCTGAACCAGCCTTTGGGAAGGCATCTCACCTTCAACTTTGAGCGACTCGACAGGTTTAAATCGCGGTGGCCAATGGGCAGGCAGCTTAATGCCGGGCAAGCTCTTAAGCCGTTCACGAAGGGAATCATTGGGCGCCGAGTCATTTCTCCGCATCAGGCGGTCGGCCAACGCTTGCTCCAGGATTTCAGCAGCAGAGCTTCCGGGGTTTCGAACCAGAGCGTCGCGCAACAACTGTTCAGCTTGTGGTGTGAGGGTAACCTGCATGAATCGAGTATAGCTCAGGCAGCGATTGAACGCACCGCAAATCTCTTGCCCAAAGGCACGGTCAGCGCCGCTCTGCCACGTGGTTTTTCCAAAACATCGCGCCACATGCCTTCGCCCAATTTCTCCGCGTCGTTGGTGTAAATCTGCGCATCGTAGCGCCCGCGTGAGAGAGAGACATGCACCAGCCTTTCTCAGCGCCTCTGCGTCTCCGCAAAGGAATCGGCCTTACACCGGTCGGCAAAGTTGCGTAACGCGGCTCCTTTCAGAAAAAGATAGAATGGCAAGTCAGTTTCGAGCGAAGGTCGTCTGGCGAGATAAGAGATGAAACTGGTTTTTGCCGCCGCAACCAACTCTGATGCAGCCGTGCTCGCGGCGCTTCACAGCGCTGTTGCCGGGGACCTCACCCGC
>Ga0187872_10002783_pt1 | contig 14915 bp, 9 predicted proteins | sample June2016WEW_16_4_FD_132973 | JGI IMG/M metagenome (GOLD analysis project Ga0187872, IMG submission 132973) | Peatland microbial communities from SPRUCE experiment site at the Marcell Experimental Forest, Minnesota, USA - June2016WEW_16_40 | ecosystem: Environmental > Terrestrial > Soil >...
AGGCCCGGCGAACAGGTCTTCGTTCAAACCCGCCAGCACCGCCACGGCTGGGAAGGCCCCGCCGCCACCCACAGCGCCCTCGTCCCACCCACACCAGCCCCCCAACCGCCTCCTAATCTTAATCCTAATCTTAATCTCGCGCGCCGCCGCGCGAGCCACTGTGCGCCCCGCCCTCCCCATTCCGCGCTCCGTACACTCCCCCTCCATTCCCTGCCCTCGCCCCGTCCCCACACTGCCTGCACAAGGGAAATCCCCATTTTACCCGCTCCCACCGCCCCTTCGCGCGCGGTGCAGAAGTGGGGCTGGGGAGAGGAGGGGCGTTTGGGTCGAAGCCGGCGCGAGATTCCACCAGATCAGACCACTCTCGGGGGCAGTGCGCGGATGCGCCCTTGCGGGCCGGGCGCGGCTCGCGCTCCGGGGGCGGTTTGCGGAGTAGCCGGAAAGCGGCGGAAATGCCACTGGCGCGACCTCTGGCGCGGCACTTAGCCTGAAAGAGCGGCAGAATTAACGCAAAGACCCAAGAGGCAAAGACGCAACCGAACTGCGCGAAGCGTTTGGACTGCGCGGAGCTTGCTCCCGCTTTCGCACCACTCCCGCCTTCCGACAGCGCCAGCAAGCTGGACGCACTCTATTCACTTCGCGTGGCAGTTCATCCACCAAGATGCCCCGTGCCCCAAACAGTCACGAACCGCCCGGCAAATCCAGTCGCGCGAATTCTCAAGGGGACGGCGGATGATTCTCCTTCGCCGTGGGGAGAAAGCCGGGTTGAGGGAGACTAACCGACAAATCTTTTGACAAGTTCAGCCTGCTGTTGTGCTGTTCGTTGAAAGCCACAATTATCCCAAACACGGTCAAAAAATGGAGCGAGGATGTCCCAAGCAGGTTTTCCATAAGCTGTTAATTTGCTCTGCCAATGCACGTCATCCCGAAGTGATCTTCCTATTATTTGACTAATTCCTGCTGTAATCGAATAACCCTTGATTCCAACCAGGCCGGCTTCGATTTTCAGCGGAACTGGAAGTTGTAAATGTGTTTGAGCAAAAATGAGGTAGTTATGGAGCGCTTTAACAAACACTTCTTCCAAATAGCCGTTGGCGATGTATTTAACATCCGGATTGCTTTGCCCGTGCTGTTGCAGCCATTCGCGCTGGCGGTCGGCATTTACGACACAAGCATCAACGCCCCAGATTTCACGACTCTGGAAAAGTTGAGTAAAATGCCACAACTTGTTGTCTCGCGGCGACTCGCAAACTATTGCTCCAAAAATATTTCTATCCGGACCCCAATCGCGAACTCTGCCCATTGGGTGAAGATTGCCATTGGCGGCAAGAGTTCTTGCTTCGAGTTCCGAACCGATTGGGGGTACGCTAACTGACGGATAAAGGCGCAAATATGCCGTCCCTGCGTCTGGGACAATAAGTTTTTCCGAATAGTCGCCAAGAAGGTCTGTCGCCTTGTCGAAAAAAACTGCTGCGTTCTTTGTTGGCTTTTGTGGAACAAATTCTTCAATGGGATCACTCGGGGAAGAATGTTTTGTAAGAATCAAACCGATGTCTTTAACAAGTGTTTCAACCAGCTTTTCAAATTGATCCTTCTTGTCAGCAGCAGATGAATCTGCGAGCTCATAAGTTCTCGGGTGAAGAAGATGACGTAGATCAAACGGAAGCGACTCGGCGACCGGACTGCCGTAGGCAGTGTTCATAATTCCGACCAATTTGAGGTGAGAATGGCATCGAAGTGCGTAACCCCATTCAATCAGAACATTTGAGTTTGGAAACTGACGGGGTTTCCCTGATGCGTTCGTGAATCCATTTTTGGATTCGCCAACGAAAGAAAGGTCAGCAACGAAAGCTGCACAATCCTCAATCTTTTGCAAAATAGTGTCAGCAATCGGTGGAGAACCGGCAACGCCTTGGGTATCTTTGTCGAGTTCCACTGTCGCATCTCGCACTCGCAAAGCCTCCTCAAGCACCGCGTCTGAATGCAATCGCTTCAGAGCTTCGTGAAGCGCATCTTCGATGAAACTTCTATTGAGGTTCGATGGAGAATCGCTTTGCCAAGAATAGAAGACTGTTAATCGCTTTGCCATAACCTTTCCCCTCTTACGCCAGCTTTCTAGCAATCTGTTCGTCAAGGATTTCCTGCACGGTCAGGGGGATGACGACGGCGTGGTCGTCTTTGAAGAAGCGGTCAATCTCGCGCAGGGCATCGTCGGTGTAGTCGAAGGCGACAAAGAAGCCTTTCTCGCGCTTGCTGCGGCGCATGGCGGTCTCGAAGGAGTCAATGTCCGGGCGGCCCACTTTGTCTTTGTGCTTCACTTGGATCGGATACCAGCGCTCCTGCAACGCCAGTTCGTGCTCCTTGAAAGGCACTGGCTCAGCGCCCACGGGGAAGATGCGCCCGTCAATCCCCTTGTCGCCTACTTGCGTCTTGTTCGGGATGCCGCCCAGCGCGATGACCGCCCAGTTCTCGAACTCGAACGGCGGAATCGCCCGCAGCTTTTGTTCGGTCCACGGCAGGCCGCGCACCACGAAGCCGCGCCCAATTTTCCAGAGAGCCTCGTCTTCGGGCAGGCCGCACACATCCCGCAGCCGCTTGGCCATGACGCGGCAGGCGGTGGGCGAGATGTCTATGCCGATCCATTGGCGCTTGAGGTTCTGAGCAGCAACCAGCGCCGTGCCGCAGCCGCAAAAGGCATCAAGCACAATGTCGTTTTCGTTGCTGCTGGCCTTAACGATTCGCTCAAGCAGGGCGAGCGGCTTCTGTGTTGGATAGCCGAGCCGCTCGGTGGCTCGAGCGTTAATTGGGTCTATGTCATCCCACAGATCTTGTAGGGGGACTCCGGGCATTTCGGTTGTGAACTGCATCAGTCTCGGCATGCCTGTTTTTCGGTGAACTAGGCGTCCCTGTTTCCAGAAACCAACGAGGTTGTCCTTGGAGTAAGCCCAATACCTTCCCCCGTACGGCTTCACCACACGGTACTCCCAACCGGGCTTCGGAACTCGCCACTCATCGCCGAGGTCTGGGACCCAACGCTCGCTATGGCCGCTACGCTTGACGCGCCATTCATATTCAGTATCTCCGCCCCCTTTTGCAGCAGTGACGTCGGTCTCCTTATAGCGGCGGCCATCGGGTGTGCTATGCCGGTATTCCGAGGCGATGTGGTGCGCGCTGTAGGCTTGGAACTGAACGTTCCAGGTCCACTCGTCACCTCCCGTGTAGAAGAAGAGGTAGTCGCAAACACGTCCGTATTGAGCCATGCCCTGCTTCGTATCGCTGTGAGCGTGGCTACGCTTCCACACGATTTCATTCCGAAAGTTGTTCTCCCCGAAAATCCGGTCGAGCATGACCTTGACGTAGTGGGAGGCGTGCCAGTCGCAGTGGTAGTAGAAGGAGCCAGTGGGTTTGAGGACGCGGGCGAGTTCAACGCAGCGGGGGCGCATGAACTCGATGTAGGCTTGGGTGCTGGCGTGGCGGTCCTCGAAGGCGCGTTTCTCTTTGGTTTCGCCCCAGAAGACTTCGTAGTTGCGGTTGGAGTTGAAGGGCGGGTCAATGTAGATGAGGTCCACGCAATGATCGGGCAGTTTCCTAAGCTGTTCGAGGCAGTCGCCGCAGTAGATGACGCGGGTGTCCGGCAGGGCGGAGGGCCGGCTGGGCGGTTGGGGCGCGGGCGGGTCTTCCTTGAGCCGCGCGGCGGGGCTGGGGGCGTGAGGCGGATACGAGACGTCTTTCCTACGCATGGCGCGAGCATAGAGGGGTGTGCCGCCGGCGTCAATGCGCCCGTCCGCGCGCCGGGCTTGGCGGGAGTATCAGCGGTTCAGCCGCCCGCCTCGTCAATCCCCTTCGGTACGTCTCGGGCCGCCGGGCCAAGGTTTGCGTTGCAATTGGGGGCGAGCTGCGGGAGACTAGGCTCCCTTAATTCGGCACCTGAGCAACACCGATACAGCATGGAAACCAGAATCATCGGCAAGGGTGAGAGGCGCGTGGATGCCCTCGGCAAAGTGACGGGGCGGGCGAAGTTCGCCGCCGACTACAATGCCGGACACCAGCTTTACGGCAAGGTGCTTCGTGCCGCATACCCGCACGCGCGCATCCTGGGCATTGATACGGCGGCGGCCAAACGGTTGGAGGGGGTCGAGGCGGTGCTGACGGCGCAGGATATTCCAGGCGAGAAGGTGATTGGCATTGTGGTGAAGAACCAGGCGATCCTCGCGTTCGATAAGGTGCGTTACCTGGGAGACGGGCTGGCGCTAGTCGCCGCGCGGACGCGGGAAATCGCCGAGGCGGCGGTGAAGCTGATCAAGGTGGAGTACGAGCCGCTGCCGGTGGTTTCGGACCCGGAGGCGGCACTCGCGCCGAACGCGCCGCGGATTCACGGGGAGAACAACACGTTCGTGCATCACAAGGTGCGCAAGGGGGACGTGGAGAAAGGGTTTGCGCAGGCGGATTTCGTCCTCGAGCGGAGGTTTCGCACGCCGTGCATCGAGCATTCGTACCTGGAGCCGGAAGCCGCCCTGGCGGAACCAGCCGAGCATGGCGGGGTGGTCGTCATTGGCAGCGTGCAGAATCTGTTTTCGAGCCGGCGGTCGGTGGCGGCGGCGCTGAAGCTGGACCTCAACCGGGTGGAGATCATTCAGGCGACGCTCGGTGGGTCGTTTGGGGGGAAGGATGAGGTGATGACCTCGATGTGCTGCCGGGCGGCGCTGCTGGCGCTGGCGACCGGCAAGCCGGTGAAGATGGCCAACTCGCGCGAGGAGTCCATGCTGGAATCGTATAAGCGGCATCCCTACGTGCTGTATTACAAGTGGGGCGCGAAGAAGGACGGGTCAATCACGGCGATGGAGATCAAGTGCATCGCGGACGGGGGCGCGTATGCCTCGATGAGCCCGTTTGTGACGTGGCGCTCGGTGGTGCAGGCGACCGGCCCCTACTATTGCGAGAACGTCAAGACGGACGTCTATGCGGTCTATACGAACAACAACTACACGGGCGCGATGCGCGGGTTTGGCTCGCCGCAGGTCAACTTCGCCATCGAGTCCATGATGGACGAGCTGGGGGAGAGAGTGGGCAAGGACCCGCTGGAGATTCGATTGCAGAACGGCTTCAAGGACGGCGCGGTGACGGCAACCCAGCAGCGGCTTACGCACAAAGTGAGTCTGACGGAGGTGCTGACGAAGGCCGCCGAGGCGGCGGATTTCCGGGCGAAGTGGAAGAAGTATCGCAGGGCGGCAAAGGCGCAGGGGTACCTCGAGCCCTGGGTTGGACCGCGAGCCGTCCCGGCTCGCAGCGTGCAAGAACAGTCCAGGGTGCTCGGAACATCAGATCATCCGGGAGCCGTCGTGGCCGCTGCGAGCCGGGACGGCTCGCGGTCCGGCAAGGTTGATGGAGCGCTGGCTGCGCCGAAGAGGCGGGGAATTGGGCTGGCGTGCAGTTACCGCGGGGTGTCGCTCGGGGCGGAGGGTGTGGATGCGGCGGGGGCGATTGTGTCGGTGCAGACCGATGGGAGCGTGATCGTTTCTTCGGGCATCACCGATATGGGGCAGGGGGCGCAGACGCAGATGTCGCAGATAGCGGCGGAGGTGCTGGGGATTTCCATGGATCGCATCCGGTTCCTGAAGACGAACACCAGCCGCGTGCCCGACTCGGGGCCGACGGTAGCTTCCCGCGGGACGATCATGGGCGGCTCGGCGGCGAAGAAGGCGGCGGAGATTGTCCGGGCAACTTTGCTCGGGGCCGGCGCCGAGATGGTGAAAGTCGCAGCGGACAACTGCGAGCTGGCAGACAATTACCTGGTTGAGAAGCGGAGCGGCAAGCGGTTGGCGTCGTTTACGGAGGTGGCAGCCGAGTGCTTCCGCCGCGGCAAGGCGATGCACGCTTTGGGCTGGCACAAGGCGCCGCCCACGTCGTGGCATGAGGAGGAGGGCAAAGGCGAGGCCTACTTTACATTCGTTTATGGGGCCAACGTGGCGGAAGTGGAAGTGGATACCGAGACGGGCAAGGTAGATGTCCTGGGATTCGTCTCCTGCCACGACGTTGGGAAAGCGATCAATCGCAACTCGGTGCTGGGTCAGTTTTACGGCGGCGTGGCGATGGGCCTTGGCTACGGGCTGCTGGAGGAATTCGATTACGAGGAGACGGTGCCGAAGCAGCTTAACTTCGACGAGTACCTGATCGCGACGGCGATGGACGTGCCCAACATCAAGGGCATCATCGTGGAGAACGAAGACGCCGCGGGACCGTTTGGGGCCAAGTCGGTGGGCGAGCCGGCGAATGAATTGGCGGCGCCGGCCATCGTGAATGCCATTTACAACGCCACGGGCAAGCGCATCTGCGAAATCCCGGCGACACTGGAGCGGGTGCTGCTGGGGCACAAGTTGACGCGCAAAGGGGCGCGCAGCTCGGTGCGGAAGGACGTGCTGGCGGGCGATTCCTGCAAGCTTGGACGTGGTGACAAATGAGGGCCTTTGATTATATCGCCGTTGAGACGATCGCCGAGGCGTGCAGCGTTCTGGCCGGGCACGGGCCGGAGGCTGCCATCCTGGCGGGCGGAACGGATTTGCTCATCGAGCTGCGGCGGGCCACAACGAAAGCGCCGAAGGTGGTGCTCGATATTTCGCGCGCGCCGGAGTTGGGCGGCATCGGCGAGGCTGACGGCAGCATTACCATCAAGCCTCTGGCGACGCATAGCGAGGTGGCGCGGTCGGGCCTGGTGCAGAAGTTTGCGCCGCTGCTCGGGTCGGCCGCTTCGGCGATCGGATCTCCGCAGATCAGGGAGCGCGGGACGGTGGGCGGCAACATTATGAACGCGGCTGCGTGCGCGGATACCGTGCCACCGCTCGTTGCGCTGGGCGCGACGGTGACGCTGCAATCGAAAGGGGGCTGCCGGGAGCTGGCCCTGGCCGAGCTGTTCGTCAAGCCGTATCAAACCAAAGCGAAGCCGGACGAGCTGTTGACGGCCATTTGCTTTCCGAAGCTTGCCCCGGCTGCGCGCAGCGCCTTCATCAAGCTTGGCCGGCGGAATGCCCTTTCGATCTCCCGGATCAGTGTGGCGGCCGTCCTGCAAATGGGCAGCGACGGAAGAATCGTTGAGGCGCGCATCGTTCCCGGCGCAGCGTTTCCGACGTGGAAGCGGGTGCCGGCAGCCGAGCAGATGCTGCTGGGAAAGAAGCCAACAGCGAAGTTGTTCGCCGCCGCCGGGCAGAAGGTTTCCGAGGAGATGATTAAAGCCACGGGCCGGCGCTGGTCCACCGAATACAAGGAACCGGTGATTGCGGTGCTGGTGAGGCGAGCGCTGGAGCAATGCGCTGGGGGCGTGTTGCCGAAATCGTCCGCGCCTGCAAAGGTAGGGCGCGCTGTCCCCAGCGCGCCGCGGCAGAATGCCAAGACCCGCACCTTTGGGGATTCTTCGCACGCTGGCGGCGCGCTGGGGACAGCGCGCCCTACCACCGAGGCGTCCATCACCACCACGATCAATGGGCGTTCGCACACTTTGACGATCCCCGCCAACCGCACGCTGCTTGATCTGCTGCGCGACGACCTGGGCTTGCTGGGCACGAAGTGCGGCTGCGAGATTGGCGAGTGCGGCGCATGCACGGTGCTGCTCGAGGGCAAGCCGGTGAACTCGTGCCTGGTCCTCGCGCCGCAGATCGATGGGCGCGAAGTGGTGACGGTGGAGGGGTTGGCGCAGGACGGCAAGCTGCACCCCTTGCAGGATTCATTTCTGGACCATGATGCCGTGCACTGCGGCTTCTGCACGCCGGGGATGTTGCTGAGCGCGAAGGCGCTGCTGGACTGGAATCCACGGCCTACGGAAACGGAAATCCGAACGGCTATCTCCGGCAACCTCTGCCGGTGCACCGGCTACCAGCAGATCGTGCAGGCGATCGAGAAGGCGGCGGCCTGGAGTCGCGCGAAGGACGCGAAGCCGCAAGCAAAGGTTAAATGAGTTACATAAGTTGCATGAGTTGAGAGGGGATAGCGATGAACACACTGAAGACACAGCTTGCTGAACTCCAAAATCTAAGAATCGGCACGCATGGCAAAGATTTCCTGCTGACGTGGGAGAAGACCGACGACGAGATCCGCGCGCTCACGCTCATTGCCGAGTGCTTTTATGCGATGCACAAAGCGCGCAAACCGTTTCGGGTGTTCGAGACCGGACTGGCGGTGTCCATCTTCCGGGACAAATCCACCCGGACGCGCTTCAGTTTTGCCTCGGCGGTCAATGCCCTGGGCCTGGGCCTTTCGGAGCTGGACGAGGAGAAGTCGCAGGTCGCCCACGGCGAAACGGTGCGCGAGACGGCGAACATGATCTCCTTCCTGACAGAGGCCATCGGCATCCGCGACGACATGTTTCTGGGCGAGGGGAACACCTACATGCGTGAGGTCGGACGAGCGGTGCAGGAAGGATTTGAAAAGGGCGTGCTGCATCAGCGGCCCAGCGTCATCAATTTGCAGTGCGACGTTGACCACCCGACGCAGGCCCTGGCGGATTTGATGCAGATGAAGCTTCATTTCGGGTCGCTGGAGAAGCTGCGCGGGAAGAAGATCGCCATGACTTGGGCCTATTCGCCCAGCTACGGCAAGCCGCTTTCGGTCCCGCAGGGGATCATCGGCCTGATGACGCGCTTCGGGATGCAGGTGTCGCTGGCTTACCCGGAGGGGTACGGGCTCATCCCCGAGGTGGTGGAGTTGGCAAAACAGAACAGCCGCAAGAGCGGCGGCAGCTTCGAGGTTGTGTCCAGCATGGAAAACGCCTTCGCGGGCGCGGATGTCGTCTATCCGAAATCGTGGGCGCCGTATCAAGTGATGCAGCGGCGGACGCCCCTGCTGCATAAAGGCGATAAAGAGGGGCTCAAACAACTGGAGAAAGAATGCCTGGCCAACAACGCGAAACACAAGGACTGGGAATGCGACGAGAAGAAGATGAGGCTGACCCAGGGCGGCAAAGCGCTCTACCTGCATTGCCTGCCGGCGGACATTTCCGGTGTGAGTTGCGCGCAGGGTGAGGTGTCGAAGAACGTCTTCGAGAAGTGCCGCATCGGCACGTATCAGGAGGCCAGCTACAAACCCTTTATCATCGCGGCCATGATCTTTATGGCGCGGTTGAAGGACCCCGTCGGCCTGCTGAGGAAGCTCACCGCGGCTTCCGCGAAACCGTGAACTCCCCTGGTCACCTCGGAGGAAACCCATGTCTAAAATAATCAAACGCCTGTATCCGGAAGTCATAAAGAAGACCGCTCGTGAACGGATCGGCATTCTAACCGGCGGCGGCGATTGTCCCGGGCTGAACACAGTCATTCGGGCCGTGGTGAAGTGCGCCTCTAAACGAGGCTGGGACACCATCGGTTTTCTCAACGGCTTCGAGGGTCTGCTGGAGCCGCTGCTCTACCGCCCGCTCGATTACAAGGAAATGGACGCCCTGCTCTTCGTCGGCGGCACCGTTCTGGGCACGTCCAACAAGGGCCGGTTTGCGGCGAAGACCGGCTTTGGCGAGGCTAACCGCATCCCGCGCGAAATCCTCGACCAGGCCAGGGCCAACTTTCAGAAACTGGGCTTGCGCGCCGTGGTGGTCGTAGGCGGTGACGGCTCGCTGGCGAGCGCGCAGCAACTCTTCGAACACGGCGTCCCCGTTGTCGGAGTGCCCAAAACCATCGACAACGATCTCGAAGCCACCACGCTGACCTTCGGCTTCGATTCCGCCGTCGCGTGCGCCACCGACGCGTTGGACCGCCTGCGCACAACCGCGCAAAGCCACGACCGCGTCATGGTGCTCGAAGTCATGGGCCGCTACACCGGCTGGATTGCGGTGCACGCCGGCATCTCGGGCGGCGGCGATGTGATTCTCATTCCGGAGATTCCCTTTCGCTATGAAGACGTGTGCGCGAAAATTGCCGACCGCGAGCGCGAGGGCAAACACTTTACCCTCGTCGTGATCGCGGAAGGCGCAAGAGAGCAGGGGGGGGACTATGTCACCGCCGGCAGCGCCGAGCAGAACCGCGAAGCCCGGCTGGGCGGAATTGGCGCCGTCGTGGCCGCCGAAATCCAGAAGCGCACCGGCAAGGAAACGCGTGTCTGCGTGCTGGGCCATTTGCAGCGCGGCGGAGCGCCAACCTCTTTTGACCGGCTCTTGTGCACGCGTTTCGGCGCGCGGGCGGTGCAGCTCATCGCCGAGGAAAAGTACGGCCACATGGTCGCCCTGCGTCCGCCCGACATCATCCCGGTCAGGATTTCCGAAGCGATAGGCCGCCTCCGCGCCGTCCCGCCCAATGGCGAAATCGTCCAAACCGCTCGTGCCCTGGGCATCAGCTTTGGGGATTAGCGCCCGGCTTCTTCCCGGCCTGGAGACCGACCCACCAGGCGCCGGCTCCAGCGAGGACACCCAGCAGCAGCCCGATCAATACTCCCAAGGTGATATTTAGTGGCTTATTGGGCCACACCGGCCTGAAGCCCGGCACGGCACGGTCGAGGATCTCGACGTGAGGGCCATTGGACGTGGATGCGGCAGGGGCGGGGAAGTTCCAATGGTCCCGGTAGGCCACGGCAATAGAGTTTGCGATTTTCGCGGCTTCGTCAGGCTTCTCGCTGTAGATGCGGATTTCGATAACGCTCGTGTTGAGTACGGGGCGCAAATCCATCCTCGCCCGGAGCAGGGCCATCGTTTCAGAGGTCTTGAGCCGGTCACCGTTAGCATACTTCTTGCCCCATTCCTTATTCAGGTCGAGGTCGTCGATGGCTTTGCCAAGGACAGCCTCGGACTGGAGGACTTCACATTCATTCTGGATAAAGTGTGGATCAAAGATGCCGGACGCGCTTTGCGGCGCGGTTGTCCCCACAGCGTTCGACGAGTTAGGCCGTAGCACGATTCGGGCTTTGCTGACAAACGACTCCGGCAGTATGAAAGTGACGAGAGTGGAGGTGATGACTACCACCAGAAAGACGCTGGTAAAAAGCATCCGGGAGACCGCGAGCAACCCAGGCCGCGCGCGCACGGTTGACAACACATTCTGCCAGATGGATTCCGGGGAGCCGGTCGGCATTGCCGAGGGGCTTGTCCGCCCCGCATAGACGCCGATCAGCAAAAATATGTAGGTAACCGCCCGCAGTACGGGACCAATAAAGTGAGTCGCGGCAGCACTTCCCACCGCTTGCCCAATTCCCACCAGCGTACAAGTGAAAATGCCCAACGCGAACGCCCCCGCCGCCCAAAGCGACGCGGTCGGTGCCTTCCGCCAGAACCGAAGCGCAATGATCAGGCCCCCCAGGCTGGCCAGCAACACCGGTGCTTGCGCGAGGATATAATTGGGAATTTCCCGGGAGAGGTTCGTGTCATTCATAGCTCACAGATGTTTGTTGGACAGAGCCACACTCCCGATCTGTTCAAAGTGGCTCCTCGTCCTGCCGCCACTTTGAGCCTCTCCCACCGATTTTCCAAGCGCCGAGATTCACCTTGCAAGCAAAGCGTCTTCTGACACAGCTTCCCTGAAAGACGTCTTCGTAACGAACCATTGAATATGCAAACGAACCCAGTATCTATCACGTGGTGGATGTCCAATGCGATTACTTGAAGGAATCGCTGGGCAACGTCCGCACCGAGGCTGCCGATATGGCTGCCTTGGAAGCCTCGATGGCAACGATTGCGGAGAACGTCCCGCCCACCGCGCTGGTCCTGTCACAGGCCCGGGGCGGGTGAGCATGGGCCGCAGTGCGCGGCATGGAACCAGCTATTTTATTCTCGATGCCGGCCCGACGATCTGACTCATGTTTATGATCAAACGCACTGCCTTCCTGGCCTTCCTCGTAATGAATGCCGCGGCGCTCGGCCACGCGGCGGGAACCAACCTGGTCGCCAACGGGTCCTTTGAGCAAAGCCAGAGCAAGGCCGGCGTGCCGGACGATTGGTCATCCGCCGGGAACCGGGCGATTCACCAACAACTCACCCTGGACACGGGGCGCGACGGCAAGCGGTGCGCGAAGCTGGCCTGCACCGAGTTCAACGGCGACGGGCCGGACTTCCACGCAATGATTTGCCAGACCGGCAGGATCAGTGTCCGCCAGGGCCAGTGGTATCGCATCACGTTCTGGGCGAAGGCCGAGGGCATGAAAGGCGGGTCGGTCGAGTTGGCCCTGACGGACACGCGCCGGTGGGAGAATGCCGGGCTGGAGGAGGTGTTCTCGCCGGCAGCGCAGTGGGAGCAGTTCGAGTTTCTGTTCCGCGCCCGGGACGATCTGCCGGCCATCGCCAGCCGGCTGCAATTCTGGTTCAAGGGCACGGGGACATTGTGGCTGGACGACGTGGTGCTGGCCGAATCGGCCGTCGGCCAGCAATGGTTCCCGCAAATCTCCACCGACGGCGTGAAGAACTTCGTGCCGAACAGCAGCTTTGAATGCGGTACGGCAAACTGGGGCAGCTTCACTTACGGCCTCAGCGGCTGGGCGGGCAACCTGTACCGGCTCGAAGGTGAGTCGGATGGCGCCGTGGCTCAACACGGGCGGCACAGCTTGAGAATCGCGCTGACGCCCAAGACGCTGCCGATGTTCTTCTTCGATTACTACGAGCCCGTCCAGCAGCCCGTGCGCCGGGTGCTGGCGGCCAACCAGGGATGGTTTCGCGTCAACCCCGGGGAGAAACTGACGCTCTCGGCGTTCCTCCGGGCCGATGCCGAAGGGGTGGCGGCGCAACTGGCCGCCAACGAAGCGCCCAGCCATTTGCTGCGCAAGCAGGTGACGGTTGGCAAGGAATGGCAGCGGCACGAGTTCACTTTCACCCCGACGCAACCGTTCCTGTTCATCGCTATAGGGCTGGATCTCGAAGCGTCCAGGCGAGACGCCGCGACGTTGTGGCTGGACGCGGTGCAATTGGAGCGCGGCGACCACGCCACGGCCTACGAACCGCGCCAACCAGTCGAATCGTTCATCGAGACCGGCACGACGGGGAACATCTTCACCAACGCCGCGACGGGTCTGGCGGTCACCCTGCGGGCGTTCAACAACACGGAGCGGGAGCAAACCGTGCGCAGCAAACTCCGAGTGACGGATTTCTTCGACCGCGCCGTCGTGGCGACGGAGCCGGTGCTGCGCGTGCCGGCGCACCAGGACGCGAGCCTCGCCCTGCGGAACCTGTGCCGGGGCCAGCAGGGTTTCTTCCGCGCCAGTTGGACGACTGCCGCTACCGCTGGCCCCCTGTCTAATCAGGCGGAAGCGGTCTCCGCACTGCGTTGCGCCCTGATCACTCCGGCGGGCAAAGAGCTGGCGGACTCGCCGCTGGGCTTCAACCACGCGTATCCCTGGGACTTCCTGGTGCGGCTTGCCCGTCAAGCCGGCATCCTATGGTGGCGCGACTGGTCCGCCAAATGGCAGACCGTGGAGCCGGAGAAGGGCAACTTCGATTTCACCGCCGCCGACCCGCAAATCCAGCGTGTGCTCAACCTGAATAGCCAGGTCGAGGTGTTGTTGCCCTTCCCGTCGGCCAGTTGGTCCACAACGGCACGGGCTGAAGAGGTGGAGAAGGCTGCGGGCAAAAACGCTTACCTCCGCGAGCGATTGCCCCTGAGCTACGCGCCGACAGACTTGAACGACTTCGGCGCTTATGCGGCGGAAGTGGCACGCCATTACGCGCAAAGCCGGCCCCGGCCCGTGACGCACTTCCAGGTTCTTAACGAGCCGGTTTATACCGACTACGCCCTGCCGCGGAAATTCGGCTACACACTGGCGGATTACCTGCGGGTGTTGGAGGCCGGCAGCCGCGCCCTGCACGCGGCCGACCCGCAATGCCGCGTGGTCGGCGGTATCAGCGCCAACCTCACAGCCGGCCTGACCCGCGACTTCGTGGCCCAGGGCGGGCTGCGGTTGGTGGATGTGTTCGACCTGCACATGTACGACCCGGCACGCCCGGCCGGCAGCTTTGAGGAGCCGTTCACCGCGCTGGAAAACCTCATGCGCGCCCACGGCGGACCGAAGCCGGTGTGGATCACGGAATGGGGCTGCTACGCGGACGATGATCCTCCCTGCGTCCCGCAGACGGTCGGCGACGCGACCATGAATCGCTGCCGCTGGCCGAGTGAGCGCGCCGCCACGGAAAACATTGTGAAGTTCACCGCAGTGTCATTCGCACATGGGGTGCGGAAGATTTTCTTTCACGCGGGCACATGCGGCACCATTAACGGGCCGGATGCCGGCGGCGTGCTCTTCGCATACGGCGGCGCGCCGCGCAAAATGTATGCGGGCGTCGCCGCGCTGACACGCCTGCTGGGCGTGCCCGACGAGTGCGTAAAGATGGTGCTCACCGACGGGCTGGCGGCTTACGTCTTCCGGGTCAAAGATCGGGTGGTGGCTATTGCGTGGTGCGAAGCGGGCCGGTCACGAAAGCTGAAGTCGGCCGCAACCGTCCAGGCTTACGACATCATGGGGAACGGCCTCTCGCTTAAAGATTCGGTGCTGGAAGAGTCACCCTTGTATTTGGTTGGAAAGTCGCCGGAGGCGGTGTTGGCACCACTGTCGAAATAAGAAGCGGCTGCAACTGTCAAATGCGCGGCCAAAACCCGCCTGACGACGTCCTTGTCGATCTCAAGGCCGAAGGTTTTCGCCACTTTTTGGGCCTTGCCGTAGCCTGCCATCGTTTGTGATAGGAACCGGGGATTCTGAGGGAGACCCGGCGTAACCCGTTGATTCGGTTGTAGAGTAGGCGGGAGAGGATGGGTTGAAAGGCCCAGGGCCAATGACCAACTCTCTCCCGCCCCTCATCGAACCGAACAGACGGATTTCCCATATTCGGCTCTCCGAACTCATTCATTGGGCAGCTTTCCAAGCCGCCGTGCTCGGCAGCGCATAGAGTCCGTATTGCGTGTGCAGGCGCTCATCGGGGTAGGCGTTCCACAGACCTCGCGTGCAGGCGTGTTTGCGCCAGATCCACCGAC
>Ga0187872_10002784_pt1 | contig 14908 bp, 14 predicted proteins | sample June2016WEW_16_4_FD_132973 | JGI IMG/M metagenome (GOLD analysis project Ga0187872, IMG submission 132973) | Peatland microbial communities from SPRUCE experiment site at the Marcell Experimental Forest, Minnesota, USA - June2016WEW_16_40 | ecosystem: Environmental > Terrestrial > Soil >...
GATGATGGAAGCATAAACAATTGCATGTCCTCGATTCTTGCTCAGAATAGATCGTTTGAAGAACATAAGGGCGCCGCTTCCAACGGTCAGTTGAGCCCCCTGGAGGCTGAAGCCATTGGCCTTTTTGTTCAGCTTAACCGCATGGTGGGCCAGCCTAAGTCGTTCGCTAAAGTTTATGGGATGCTCTTCATTTCCACTCGCCCGATGCCCCTCGAAGACCTCATCGAGCGACTCGGAGCCAGCAGGGGATCTGTCCACCGAGCACTTCGCTTTCTCCGCAAGGCCGGCCTGCTGCGGATGGTCTATGTCCCCGGTGATCGCCGCATGCACTACGAAGCTGTGGCCGAACTGCGCCCAATGGTGATTGGATTCGTGCGCGACCAGATCCTGCCACAACTCGCGAACAATGAGAGCCGAATCGAGCGGCTGGCTCAGGTCGTCCGTAAATTGTCTGGAGAGCAGCAAGGTCAGTTGAGCGGCAGAGTCGCCATGCTTGAGCGCTGGGGGAAGAAGAGTCGAAACCTGTCGCTGATAATTCTGAAACTCTTGGGAGGCTGAGCGCGAACACAAGGCGGAACCGGCAACAGGTTGTTCTCGCTCGGCGATAGGCCGGGCTGCTCCTGGGGCCACGGGCGGGCGAGCGGTGGGATACGGTGAAGGCGAAGGGCCGAGAGATGGCCAGCCAAATTAGTCTGGATAGCGGAGCGTTAATCGGCGCGAGGCAAATCGCGTTGCGAATTGATGGGGCGGAGCTTTATCCACCCGAAGCCATCCAGCAGGCTCGTTTGCGGTTCACCACGAGTCTGAAATCGTAAATCCACCCTCCGTTCATGCGTTCCGAAACTGACAAGGCCAAGCTGCAGGCGTTCATGGCGGCGCTGGGGCGGTGTGTGCAAGGGCCAGGGCGCATTTATCTGACAGGCGGCGCCACCGCCGTGCTGTATGGTTGGCGAGAGATGACCATTGACATCGACCTCAAACCCGACCCTGAGCCGCCGGGGTTATTCGAGGCGTTGGCGGTTTTGAAAGATCAGTTGGACATCAATGTGGAGCTGGCCAGTCCGGACGATTTCATCCCCGCCGTTCCCGGCTGGCGTGAGCGGAGCCTCTTCATCGCCCGGCATGGCCCGGTGGAGTTCTTTCACTACGACCCCTACGGACAGGCCCTGTCCAAACTGCAACGCCGGCACGACCGCGACCTGCAGGACGTCCGCTCCATGTTGAGCGAGAAGCTGATCGCCAGGGATCGCCTCTGGGAGATGTTCACCCTGATCAAACCGCAACTGATCCGTTACCCGGCGATTGATCCGGCCTCCTTTGAAACCGCGGTCCTGGAATTTACGCAGCCTGGCTCTCAACTCTCAACCGGTTGATGTCTCGGGATGATCTCATGACGGGCCTTCCCGGAGAGGCGCTCTTGCGGGAGGGGCTGGCCGATTTTGAGTCTGGAAGATGCACCATCTCCGCCTGTCTGGTGGGCATGGCCCGGCCGCGGTTGCGGCGCGCCGGATTGATCACAGGGGCGCTCGCCAGTTCCTTCCCCGAACCGGAACGGCAACTGTATCGCCTGCTCCGGCAGAAGGGCGGCGACGCCTACTCGCGCTACAACGCCTTGATCCGCGAGTTGGTGAGCTTTGAGCAGGCCCTCGACCGGCGAGAAAAAAAGCTGCTGCCCCATTTTGCTATATGAATGTGTCCTTGTTGAACTATGAGCCGACCGTCCGGCTGCGCATCCGCAGCGGAGAGTTCGCCAACGCCTCGGAATACATTCGTCATTGCATCCGGGTTGCGGAGCTGGTTGAAGCACGTTCCGGTCCGCGAGGCGCTAGTTTCGCCACGCGGCAGGAGTTGGAGGGCCTGTTGGATGACGGCATGGAGAGTCCGGGCGCACCGGTCACGGCCAACCGGAAGCGGCTAATTTACCAACGTGCCCGGACATGACCGGGTGCATCCTGCATCGCGCCTGTTCGGCTGAGCACAAGGCGCGCGAGGCGCAGGGCTCTTGGCGCTGCGCGTCGCGTTCCTTGCGCCTTGCGCCGCGCGCCCCGCAGCTCTGACCTCTGATCTCTGCCTTCCAATTTCAGGTTTCAGGTTTCAGGTTTCAGCTTTTCAACCTTTCAGCTTTTCAGCGTTTAGATTCGCCCCGTAGTCAGTGGTCAGTGGTCAGTAGTCTCACAGTCCTGTTGTCCGTAGTTGTGAATGGGCCTTTCCCAAGTTTCACTGAACCTTCTGCAGAACAGCGCATTTCTAATCTCACCCTATGTTCAAAGATAAAACCTTGCTAATCACCGGCGGCACCGGCTCGTTCGGCAATGCCGTGGTGCGCCGATTCCTGGACACTGATATTGGCGAAATTCGCATCTTCAGCCGCGACGAGAAGAAGCAGGACGACATGCGGCAGGAACTCCACAACCCAAAGCTCAAGTTCTATATCGGGGACGTTCGGGACCCTCGAAGCATCGGCAGCGCCATGCGAGGCGTCGATCTCGTCTTCAATGCCGCCGCGCTCAAACAAGTGCCCTCCTGCGAGTTCTATCCCCTGGAGGCCGTTTACACGAATGTGCTGGGCACCGAAAACACGCTGGAGGCCGCCGTTGCCAACCGCGTCAGGAATGTGATTGTCCTTAGCACGGACAAAGCCGTTCATCCCATCAACGCGATGGGCATGTCCAAGGCCCTCATGGAGAAAGTCGCCGTCGCCAAGTCTCGCAACCTGAAGCCAGGTAAAACGACGATCTGCGTCACCCGCTATGGCAATGTGATGGCCTCACGCGGGTCAGTCATTCCCCTCTTCATCAGCCAGATCAAGGCCGGCCAGCCGCTCAGCATCACCGACCCCGACATGACCCGGTTCATGATGTCCCTGGACGACGCCGTGGACCTTGTGCTGTTCGCCTTCAAGCGCGGCCAGGGTGGCGATACTTTCGTCCAGAAATCACCCGCCGCCACGATCGGGCAACTGGCCCGCGTGCTGAAAGGGATCTTCAATGCCGACATCGAGGTGCGGGTCATCGGCACCCGGCACGGCGAGAAAAAGCATGAATCCCTCCTCACCCGCGAAGAAATAGTCCGCGCTGAAGACCTGGGGGACTACTACCGCATCAGTTCCGATACCCGCGACCTCAACTACTCACTTTTCTTCGAGAAAGGCGAGAAGAAGGTAACTGCCCTCGAAGAATATACCTCCGCCAACACACACCGTCTCAGCGACGAGGAGTTGCGAACGCTGCTGCTCAAGTTGAACTGCATCCAGGAAGAACTGGAAACCCACGCGCCACACCAAACCAAACCACGCGGCAGCCGTGTCGAAGCCTAAGAAGTGAAAACCATCCTCGTCACCGGCTCCAGTGGGTTTATCGGTCGCAACCTCTGCGTCGCGCTCTGCCGCAACCGGGGGTTTGAGATTCTGCAGTTTGACTTGAACGAGGCTGCAAGAAACCTGCCACAACTTGCCGCGCGAGCCGACATGGTCTTCCACCTCGCCGGTGTCAATCGGCCCACGGAGGAAAAGGAATTCACGGAAGGCAATGCTGTCCTCACCCGGCAGCTCTGCGCCGCGCTGGAGTCCGCTGGCCGCCGGGCGCCGCTCGTCCTCAGTTCTTCCCTCCAAGCGGAGCTGGACAACCCTTATGGCCGGAGCAAGAAGGCTGCCGAAGATGCCGTCCTCGATTACCACCAGCGCACCGGTGCCCCCGTCTATATCTACCGTTTCCCGAACGTCTTCGGCAAGTGGAGCCGGCCCAACTACAACACCGTCGTGGCGACCTTTTGCCACAATATCAGCCGCGGCCTGCCCGTCCAGGTCACCAACCGCGCCAACCCCCTCCGCTTCGTCTATATTGACGACGTCGTCCGCGCCTTCCTCGAAATCGCTTCCTGTGCCGAGCACGATGCTGCCGCCACCCGCCACGAGGTCCGGCCCGTCCATTCCATCACCCTCGGCGAGTTGCACGACCTCATCCTCTCCTTCCACCAGGGCCGCCGCCAGGGCCTCCTTCCGGACTTGTCCCATGCCCTCACCCGCTATCTGTACTCCACTTACATCTCGTTCTATGACCCCTCCGACCTGGCCTACCCCGTGGAACTCAAGACGGACGATCGCGGCTGGCTGTTCGAACTGGTGAAATCGCCCCATGCCGGCCAAATTTTCGTCTCGCGCACGCGCCCCGGCATCACTCGCGGCAACCATTACCATGACACCAAGAGCGAGAAATTCTGCGTCATCCAGGGCGAAGGCGTCATTCGCTTCCGCGACATCCGGGGCGGGGACGTGCTCGAATACCCCGTCAACGACCGCGAAATCCGCGTGGTGGACATCCCGCCCGGCTACGCCCATTCCATCCAGAACACCGGTTCGGCTGACATGATCACCCTTTTCTGGGCCAACGAAATCTTCGACCCCCAGCGCCCCGACTCCTACCCGGCACAAGTGCTGCGCCCGGCCTGAGGGTACGTAAGAAGGCAGAAGGCAGAGGTCAGAAGGCAGAAGGCAGAATCGGGGTGCGAGATCAAAAACGGAGGTGACGGATGTCAGAGAGGATCAATTCTGCGAAGGAACTGGTCGTGTACAAAAAGGCTTACGAACTGGCGATGCGGATTTTTGAAGTCAGCAAGCGCTTTCCGCCCGAAGAAAAGTTCGCCTTGACCGGCCAAATTAGACGCTCATCGCGCTCAGTCTGCCTCAACTTGCGAGAGGCTTGGGCCAAGCGCCGGTACGAGGCCCACTTCGTCAGTAAACTTACCGATTGTGACGGTGAAAACGGCGAAACGAACTCATCTTTGGATTTTGCGAGAGACTGCGGTTACATAGCAGCCCAAGAACACCGCGAGTTAAGGTTTTCAACGGAAGAGATAGGCAAAATGCTCGGCAGCATGCTCCACAAGCCAGGCTCGTTTCTGATCTCCGATCTCTGACCTCTGCTCTCTGACTTCTGTCCTCTGATGTCTGCCCTCTGACCTCTGACCTCTGTTTATGCTTAAAGTCATGACCATTGTCGGCACCCGCCCGGAGATCATCCGGCTCTCCCGCGTCATCGCCCTCCTCGAACAGGTCACCCGCCACGTCCTGGTCCATACCGGCCAGAACTACGATTACGAACTCAACGACATCTTCTTCAAAGAACTCGGCGTCCCCAGGCCCCGCCACTACCTCAAGGCCGCCGGCCGCAACGCCGCCCAAACCATCGGCAACACCATCGCCCGGGTTGACCTCGTCCTCGAAAAAGAACAACCCGAAGCCGTCCTGGTCCTCGGCGACACCAACAGTTGCCTCGCCGTCATCCCCGCCAAGCGCCGTCAAATCCCCGTCTTCCACATGGAAGCCGGCAACCGCTGCTTCGACATGCGCGTCCCCGAGGAAATCAACCGCCGCATTGTGGACCACGTCAGCGACATCAACCTCTGCTACACCGAGCACGGACGCCGCTACCTCCTGGCCGAGGGCCTGCCCCCCGATCGGGTCATGAAGACCGGGTCCCCGATGAAGGAAGTCCTCGACTTCCACCGCGGCGCCATCGAAGCCTCCGGCGTTCTCCAGCGGCTGAGCCTGGAAAAGGGCCGCTACTTCACCGTCAGCATCCACCGCGAGGAAAATGTGGATAACCCCGCTCACCTGAAAAGCCTGATGGCCGCGTTGAACGCGCTGGCGCGGCAATACCGCTTCCCGCTCGTCTTCTCCGTGCACCCGCGCACGCGCAAGCGCCTCGAGGCCGCCCGCCTCAAGCTCCACCCGCTTATTCGCGCCCTGCCCCCGCTCGGCTTCTTCGACTACGTCGCCTTGCAGAAGAACGCCTGCTGCACCCTGTCCGACAGCGGCACTATCGCCGAGGAATCCTCCATCCTCGGTTTCCCCGCCGTCACCGTGCGCGAAGCCCACGAACGCCCGGAAGGCATGGACGAAGGCGCAGTCATCATGACCGGCCTGGGCCGGCAGCGCATCTTGCAGGCCGTCGAGCTGACCCTCGCCCAGTTCCGCTCGCTCGGCCCGTGCCGCCTGCCCCCCGACTACAACGTGGACCAGGTCTCCTGGAAAGTGGCCAAGATCATCCTGAGCTACACCGATTACGTCAACCGAACGGTCTGGGGCCGCCTGCCCCCTGCCCTCTGACCTCTGATGTCTGCCCTCGGTTCTCTGCTCTCTGCTTTTGGTCCGTCGTCCCGTCGTCCAGTAGTCCCGTAAATCGTGAATCGCAATTCCTGCTGCCCTCTACTCCCAGCTCCCTGCTCTCTGCTTTGGGTCCGTCGTCCCGTCGTCGAGTAGTCCGCTTTCCCAAAATCGCAAATCGTAAATCATGAATCGCAATTCCTGCTGCCCTCTGACGTCTGTCCTCTGTCCTCTGATGTCTGCCCCCTGTCCTCTACTCCCAGCTCCCTGCTCTCTGCTTTGGGTCCGTCGTCCCGTCGTCGAGTAGTCCGCCTTCCCAAAATCGCAAATCGTAAATCATGAATCGCAATTCCTGCTGTCCTCTGACGTCTGTCCTCTGTCCTCTGATGTCTGCCCTCTGTCCTTTGATCTCTGATTCCAGCATGTCAGCAGTTCAGCTTTTGCGCTGTAGTCCGTCGTCCCGTAGTCCGCCTTCCACCCTCTGTGCTTGCCAATCAGGTGAATGAACGACTCAACGCTGTCGAATACTGGGCCTCTGTCTCCCGCCAGTGCGCGACATCTTGGTCGTTCCTAATATTCGTTTTGGATGGGTGAGCGCTCGCCAGATGAGTTTCGTCGAAGGACAATTAGGACGAGGACGCGAGCGTGGTTGTGAGCCGACTTTGGCAATCAAACAAGCTGCTTCAGGCGGTGGCTGCGGGCCGATTCCGGACCCAGCTTGGTCTGGTCGGGCGATTCACCGTTTATCAGGTCGTCATCCAGGCGGTTGGGTTCGGATGCGGCATCCTAATCGTGCGCACTCTGCCGAAGGGGGAGTATGCGTTGTTCACGATTGCCGGGAGCCTGCTGAGCGCAATGACGGCTGTGGCCGACAGCGGACTGCCCACGGCAGTCATGGCCTTGGGTGGACAGGTCTGGCAGGATCGGGATCAACTGGGTGGCGTCCTCAATCACGTTTTCAGGCTTCGCCGGCGGCTGGGCTGGGTCAGTGCCCTGGTGGGTTTGCCTCTCCTATTGTGGATGCTCTGCCGGAACGGCGCTTCCTGGCCCTACGCGGCGCTGATCAGCGGCGTGGTTCTTGCCATTTTCTACCAGAATCTGTCAATCGGCCTGCTCACGATCCTACCCAAACTCCATGCCCGGCTTGATCGGATTCAGAAGCTCGAGCTGGCAGCGGCAGTCACGCGGGCTGGCACGTTGGTGGCGATCCTTCCGTTCGGGTTCAGCGCTTTTGTGGCAACGCTCGCGTCGCTCGCCAGCGCGGCCGTGCAGCGACTGGGCTACTCGCGCTGGCGCGGAGAATTTGCCAACATCACAGCCAAGCCCACTTCCGAGGTGCGGGCAAGGACCCGCGCAATTTTCCGCCGCGCCTTTCCGCAGAGTGTTTTCTTTGCTGTGTACAGCCAGGTCGGCGTCTGGTTGATCAGCGTCCTCGGCACCGCCAAGAACGTCGCTGATCTTGGGGCTCTAACGCGGCTTGCGGCAGCGACGGTACTTCTGAACGTAATTCTGAACAACTTCGTAGTTCCGCACTATGCAAAGCTCAAGGATGAACGGGCGCTCGGGTCGCGGTACTTTCAATTCACAGCGCTTTACGCCTCCCCGTTCATACTGCTGCTGACCGCGTGCGCGTTGGTGCCGTCCCTCTTGCTGTGGGTCCTGGGGCCAAAGTATGGCTCCCTACATCGCGAACTGCTGCTCATGGGATTCTCCACATTCTGCGGCAGCTTTATGACCGTTACCTTGGCGCTAAACCTGGCACGTGGTTGGGTGTTGCCGGTGTGGAACGCGATTGGCATCGGTCTTGCGACGCAGATCATGCTGATTGCAACGCTGGATCTCTCCAAAGTGACGGGAGTTCTATGGATGAATGCCCTCGTGAGTCTGGTGGGCACATTGCAAAATCTCTGGCTCATGCGTTCCCACACAAAATGCGCTTCAGCGTGAAGGTCATGAACACGCTTGAGACGGCTTTGCTGTCTGCATTGCCTCACGTGGTTTCCAGACGGATTCTTCGCTACCGCGAGATGCGCAGGCTGGGAACTCGGCTTAAACCGGCGATGCAGACAGCCTTTGTCTCGAGCCGCTACGCAGCGGTAAAGAAAGCACGGCTCGACTTGCTTCCGTCGGGAACGTTGCAGGATTTGCACTGCGTGGTGGACGTGGGCGCGAATGAGGGCAAGTGGAGCGAGGCGTTGCTGCGGCAGGCCCCTGTCAAACAACTAGTCGCCATTGAGCCGAACCCAGTCATCTTTGCCGGACTACAGAAGAGACTCGCGCGCTTTTCCAATGTCCGTTGTTTGAAGCTTGCGGTTGGCGCCGCCAAGGGAACGCTGCCGTTTCACAACACCCAGTCAAGTCTATGCAGTTCCTTCCTCAGACCAAGGGAGGAAATGCGTCAGTTCTACGGCGAGGCCATTGAACCCCGGCAAAAGATACAGGTTCCGGTGGAACGGTTGGACAATGTGCTTACGGATTTCGCGAGAATCTCATTGTTAAAGATCGATGTCCAAGGCTACGAACGCCAGGTCCTGCAGGGAGCGAGTGAGGTTCTCCGCCGGACAAATCGAATCTTGATCGAAGCCAATTTCGTCTCCCACTATCAGGACGACATTTTGTTTCCTGAGTTGCACCGGCTTCTGACGGGAGCCGGCTTCGCGCTGGCCAACCTGTCGCCGCCGTTCCAAAAGGAGAATCTGGCCTTGTGGGCTGACGCTCTCTATCACGCCAGGAAAACCCCGGCATGCGTGTCCTGATTTCCGCACTGAGTTGCAACACATCGCACGGCAGCGAGGCACTTATGGGCTTTAAGCGCACCGAAGCCTTGACGCATCAATATGAAGTCACCTTTCTCGCTTCCCCGCCGAGTCAGACCCCGGCGGGCGCTACGCTGGTGCCGTGCAACGCCGCCCCGTGTTCATTCACTGAAGTCACTTCTCTGGCTGGGCACAGGCTTTGGCGAGGGGCGGGAGACACACGGCTGAGTCAGGGGCCGAAAAGCAGTGAATGAGAAACCAGCGTGCCAACCCCAGTGCGCTTGCCAAGGTCGTCGTGACGTCCGTCGTGGACTTCACGGCCTTGGAGGCGGCGTTTGGCGCGGCGCTGACTCAGGCGCCGGAGCTCCTGCCGCGCTCCTTGCCCGCCCGAGTCGTCATCAAGCCCAACCTGTGCGACAACGCGGCGTGGGAGACGGGTGCAACCACCGACCCCGCCTGGCTCGGCGTGCTGGCGCGGGCGTTGCGCGCCCGGCGCCCGGACGTGGTCATCGATGTGGTCGAGTCGGACGCCATCAGCATGTACCGGGCATTTCGCGCTTGTGACGAATCGTTTGAACGGTTGGGTTACGTCGAGGCTGCGCGCGAGGCGGGCGTCCGGCTCATCAACCTGAGCCGGGAGGAATCGTGGGAAATCCAGGTTCCAACCTTCCCGGAGCCGGTCCGCATCCCGGCTCTCTTTCTCGAGGAATTCTTCCTAATCTCTCTGGCGAACGTGAAGCTGCATCCGTACGAGCGCTTCACGGGGATCCTGAAGAACAACTACGGACTGCTGCCGCAGTCGGATCGCAGTGGTCTGCACATGCGACTGCCGGAAATCCTTTTCACCGTGCACCAACTCTGCCGCACGGACCTGGCGATTCTTGACGGCCGGATCGGGCTCGAAGGCAAGGGCCCCATCTTTGGACGGCCGAAGCGCCTGAATCGGCTGGTCGTCAGCAACGATGCGCTGGCGGCGGACCAGACAGCGTGCCGGCTGATCGGGCTAGAGCCTGACACTGTGCCGCACCTGCGATACGCCGCTCAGCAGAGCGGCCAGAAGCGCGAAGAAGTGGAGGTGCATGGACACCTGACGCCCAGTCCCTTCACCGTGGACGATCCGGAGACCGTCTCGTTGATCATCCGGAAATTCGCGCTGCGCCGTTTCCACCGCCGGCTGGAGAAGCACTCCGAGCGGGCAATGAACTGGGCCGCCGAGGCCTGGCATCACCCGCTTGGCTTTGCCGGGCGAGTGGCCCGCCGCGTGTTTGCTCGAAAATAGCACGAACCGATGCTCAAACGCCTGAAACTTGGTCTGGTTGGAGCTGGCCCGGCGGCCGAACGCTTGCATGTTCCGGCTATTCGTGGCGTTCCCGAAGTGCAGGCCTGGATGGTGGCGGACGTGGACATGCTCCGAGCGCGGCGCGTGCAGGACCTTTGCCCGTTCGAGCACGCCACGAACAACTACGAGGATTTCTGCGGAGAGGTGGACTTGGCAATCGTGGGACTGCCCAACGCGTTGCACGAGCCGGTCGCCTGTCGGTTGCTCAAAGCCGGCGTGCACGTGTTGTGCGAAAAGCCGCTGGCTCGCACGGTCGCGGAGTGTCGCCGTATGATCGCCGCGGCGAAGCCTGCCGGCGCGCTGCTCGCTGCGGGGCACAACCGGCGGTTGAAGAAAAATGTTTTAGAAGCCCGGCTCCTCCTCTCGCGCGGCTGCATTGGCCGGGTCACGCGGCTCCACACCGAAGAGGGCAGCAGGGCCGATTGGCCGCGATCGAAAGCCTATTTTGATCCGGCCCTCGCGGGCGGGGGAGCCATGCTGGACGTGGGGATTCACGCCATTGACCTCATCCGGTTTCTCGTCGGCGAGTTCGTCTCGGTCGAGTATTCGGGAAATGGCACGTCGGCGCAGGTGGAGAGCGAGGGACATCTGCGGTTCAAACTAGCCGGCGGCGCGGAAGGGGAGGTGCTTGCGAGCCGGGATCGCGACCTGCGGCAGGAACTGGTCCTCGTGGGCGCCGACGGCGAGCTGCGCGTGGGATTGTGGGAGCAGAGCCTCGTCCTTCAGCGGCCAAGGGGGAAGGCTTTCAGGCACTTCGACTCCCTCCAGCTCAACCCGGTGGCGCGAGCCAATGACGCATCCTTTGTGGATCAACTATACCGCTTTGCCGCGGCCATTCGCGGCTTAGGGAAACCGTCCACGACCGCGGAAGACGGGCTGGAAGCCGTGCGCATTGTCGAGTGGGGCTACACCGGTGCCCGACCCGCCTGACCACTGCTTGGGTAAGATGCGCGTCCTGGTCTCAGCACTGAGTTGTAACTCCTCATTCGGTAGCGAAGCTCTCGTGGGCTTCAAGTACACCGAAGCCTTGGCGCGGCAGCATGAGGTCACCGTTCTGGCTTCCCCGCCGAGTCAGACCCCGCAGGGCGCTACGCTGGTCCCGTGCGACGCCGGCCCATGTTCGTTCAATGAAGTGGATGCGCTGGCCCTCCTGCGCTTCGAGCTTCGCCAGTGGCGTCTGGCCCGGCAGTTGCGCCGGCGGCAACGCTTTGATCTGATGCACCGCCTAACGCCTTCGGCCATCCAACTGCCGACCCTGATTGCGCTGCAGCACAGTCCTTGCGTGGTGGGACCATTGCTGGGCCATGTCCTGCCACCGCCGACGTTTCTGCCTTTCCTCCAACGGGCAAGACAGCGTCCGTCCCAGCCCCGGTTACATCCGCGCCGTATGGCGCGTGGGCTGGCGGGCCGCTTCGTGCGGTACCTGACCCAATCGGAATTTCATCTTCGCCGGGCCAGTTGGATTCTTACGGGGACGCAAGCGGCCGCTGCCAAAGTTCCTGAGCGGCTCCGGTCCCGTTGCCGCGCGATCACCTACGCCGGCGTGGAATATAGCGTCTTTGTGCCGCCGGCCCTCACCCCAGGCCCCTCTCCCAATCGGATCGGGCTAGGGGGACCAATCCGCCTCCTGTACGTCGGTCGGCTCGTGCCCTACAAGGGCCTCGAATTGCTGATCCGTGCGTTGGCGCAGGCGGTGGTCGCAGTGCCCTGCACTTTGAAGGTCGTGGGCAGCGGCGACCTGCACTACACAGATTACTGTCGCCGACTCGTGGGTGAGCTGGGTCTTGCGGACCGGGTCCAATTCGTTTTGCACCTTCCACGCGAGGGTTTGGTTTCAGTATATCAAGAGGCCGATCTGTTTTGTCTGCCGTCCATCGAGACGTACGGCGTCGCGCTCCTTGAAGCGATGAGCTGCGGGTTGGCGGTTGTAGTGAGCGACATCAACGGGCCGGGCGAGAATGTTCCCAAGGATTGCGGCATCAAAATTCCCATGCGCGCGCCGGAGCAGTTCGTCCACGACTTCGCCAACGCCATCGTCGCATTGGCGAAGAACAATGAGTTGCGCGCCGAATTGGGCTCAGCCGGCCGACGCCATGTGCTGGCCAATCACAGTTGGGATCGCATTGCTCGTGATCTCCTGAGCCTGTACGACGAGATCGCGGCAGCCGAAAACCACTCCCCACGCAGATCGGTCGAGTAGCTTTGCTCGACACAAACAAATGAGCCGACCGAAGCACGAAGGGTTGACCAGGTTCCTCAGGGGCGGGCGCGCGGTGGCTTCGTCCCGGCGCCCGATCTTTACCCTGTTTCGTTATGGAACGAGCATCGCGCGGAAATGCTTTGCTCCACTCCGGACGCCTGTGGTTCGGTATGAGCTGGGGCGGTGCGGTATTCTTGCCGACCTGTCCACATCGCTTGGCCTTGATATTTATCGCCGCGGGTACTATGATCCCGAGATCGAGTTTGTGCGCCGTCTCCTGCAACCCGGCGACACATTTGTGGACGGTGGGGCCAACATTGGCCTGTTCACCTTGGCGGCAGCAAACCAAGTGGGGCCGGAGGGAAGAGTTGTCGCCTTTGAACCTGCGCCTTGGCCAAACCAGATGCTCCAGCGGAATATCCAACTGAACCGCTTCCATTGGGTCAGCGCGCAGGCGAAAGCCCTGGGTGAATTGCGTGAGTCTCTGCGATTTGTCGCCTTTCAAGGTGACGGCTCAGGACTGAGTTCTTTCACCCCTGAATCCGCAGAAGGGGGGGACGTGGTGGAAGTGGAGGTCTGCCCGCTCGACGAGGCGGTCCCGCCAGACTGCTGGGCGCGGCTGACTATAGTGAAACTTGACTTGGAGGGGGCCGAATACAAGGCGCTGCTCGGGGCGAAGAGACTTCTGGAGGAAACGCAAGCAAACCTGTTGCTGGAGGTGAGCGAAGAGAATCTGTGCCGCACCGGGTCCTCTGAGGAAATGCTGATAGGATTTCTCGCTGCGCGAGGTTATCGGGCTTACGTCCCTCAAGTGCGACCCAACGGACAGTTAGCGCTGATCGTGCCGAACGCAGCCTCCCAGCAGCGGAATTCTACCAACCTCTTCTTCTCGAAAAGCTCCACCCCGCTCCGGGCGAAAGGCATCGAAGTGGCGGACGATCCAGGTTAGACTGCATTTGTAAATAGGATATGAACATCCTTGGTATCAATTGCTCGGGCCTCCACGAATCCTCCGTCTGCCTCGTGCAAGACGGCAAGGTGGTTTTTGCCTGTGCAGAGGAACGCATCAGCCGCGTGAAACAAGACCGGCGTTTCCCCAAACTGGCTATAAAGGCGGCCTTGGACTTTGCCGGACTCAAGCCGACCGATGTGGACCACGTGGCCTTCAGCTTTCCGCATGGCTGGGCCAGTCGGCGGCATGACCTCAAGCTGCTGCTGACCGGCCAGTGGCCTTGCAGCGCCCAGCGGCTGGAGGGATGGACGGTGGACACACTGAAAGCCTTGCGGCACCGGGGCGGGGAACTCGACTATCTCAGATGTTGCTCGGGGCCCAAAGGCCGATTCCACCTTGTCAACCACCACCTTGCCCATGCGCTGAGCAGCTATTGCATGTCGGGCTTCGATGAGGCCGCCATCCTGATCATTGATGGACGAGGGTCACATGAGGCGACGACGCTCTGGCACGCCCGCGGGGACGACGTGAAGCTGCTGAAAACTTACGATTACCCCAATTCCATCGGCGTCTTCTACGCCGGCATCACTGACATGTTGGGGTTCCAGCCGTTCAGCGACGAATGGAAGGTGATGGGTCTCGCAGCCTATGGCCGGCCCACCTTCGATCTGTCCCGGCTCATTCGGACGGATGGAGACCGTTACTGGGTGGCCGGCCGGCGGTTCTTTGGGAGAACTCACACCGACCGCCGGGGGCTGGAGGAAGTAGTCGGGCCGCGCCGGGAAGGCGAAGAGGAAGATTTGACTGAACGGCACCAGAACCTCGCCCGTTCGGCGCAAGACGCCTGCGAACACGCCATGCTGGCCCTCTTGCGCCGTGTGACGAAGTTGACGGGCTGCCGCAAGCTCTGTCTTGCCGGCGGTGTGGCGCTGAATTGCAAGGCCAATGGTGAACTGCTTCGCTCCGGGCTGATTGACGACATTTACGTCCAACCCGCCGCCGGCGACGACGGCACCTGCATCGGCGCGGCGCTGGCGGTCTATTCGGAACTGGGCCAGCCCTTGCCGCGCATCCCCATGGGTCACTCGTACCTTGGCCATGAGTTCACCAACGACCAGATCGAGAAGGTGCTCAAGGTTTACAAGCTGCCTTACCGGCGCGTCGAAAACCCCTCACGCACGGCAGCCGAGCTGCTGGCGCAGAACCATCTCGTCGGCTGGTTCCAAGGCCGAATGGAATTCGGCCCGCGCGCCTTGGGCAACCGTTCGATTCTGGCCAATCCGAAGTTCAGAGAAAACACCGACCGCGTGAACGAGGCCGTAAAGTTTCGCGAGAGCTGGCGGCCATTTGCTCCCAGCGTGCTGCACGAGAAGGCCGGCGACTACTTCGACGACTTCTATGACTCGCCCTACATGATCTTGAGTTTCTGGGCCAACAAGGCCCGTGCACACGAGATTCCCGCCGTCGTCCACGTGGACGGCAGCGGGCGCGTGCAATCGGTCAAGCGCGACGTCAACTCGCTTTACCATCAACTGATCTCTGACTTCTGTTCTCTGAC
>Ga0187872_10002789_pt1 | contig 14891 bp, 4 predicted proteins | sample June2016WEW_16_4_FD_132973 | JGI IMG/M metagenome (GOLD analysis project Ga0187872, IMG submission 132973) | Peatland microbial communities from SPRUCE experiment site at the Marcell Experimental Forest, Minnesota, USA - June2016WEW_16_40 | ecosystem: Environmental > Terrestrial > Soil >...
CCGCACCCCTCGCAGCAACCCGGCCACCTACACCGGCATGTTCAACCATATTCGGAACCTCTTTGCCCGCCTGCCCGCGGCCAAGATTCGCGGCTACGGGTCGGGACGCTTCAGCTTCAACGTCAAAGGCGGCCGCTGCGAGAAATGCCAGGGCGATGGCCTGATCAAGATTGAGATGCATTTCCTGCCGCCCGTGTACGTGACATGTGAGGCCTGCAACGGCCGCCGCTACAACCGCGAGACGCTCGAAATCACCTACAAAGGCCAGAACATTGCCGACGTGCTGGACATGACGGTGGACGAGGCCGTTACGTTTTTCCGCGCCGTGCCGCAGGTTTATGAGCCGCTGCTCACCCTGGCGGAAGTGGGTCTCGGTTACATTGGCCTGGGCCAACCGGCCACGACGCTCAGCGGCGGCGAGGCGCAACGTGTGAAACTCGCCGCGGAGCTGAGCCGAAAGGCGACCGGGCAAACGCTCTATATTCTCGATGAGCCAACCACTGGGCTGCACTTCCACGACGTGGCCAAGCTGCTCGAAGTCCTCTTCAAGCTTCGCGCCTCGGGCAACACCCTGCTCGTCATCGAGCACAACCTCGAGGTGATCAAGACGGCGGACTGGATCATTGATCTCGGGCCGGAAGGCGGCGACGCCGGCGGCCAAATCATCGCCCAAGGCCCGCCCGATGCCATCGGCCGGTGCCAGGCCAGCCACACCGGTCAATACCTCGCCCCCGTCCTCGCCCGTCCCCCCAGCGCCTAGCTCCGCGAGTCCACCCGGCGCAATTCATACGCTTGTACACCCGGCAGCACTGGTACGGCCAGTCATTCGGCCAGTCATTGAAGTTGACTTTTAGTTGGCAAAGCGATAACCTCGGGCCATGCGTCCGTTGGTTCCTGCATGGCCGACTCGTGCGATAGTCTGTTTGAGCCTGCTGCTCGGCAGACCTCCGGTGGCCGCAGCGACGGTCGAGCCAACCCCAAGCGCCCGGCCGCCCCCGCTCGCCACCAACCTGCTGCAGCTCCACTCCCTGGCCGCGCAGTCCCGGCGCATTGTCTGTTCCGTGGAGTTGGACGCGACTGTATGTGCGTCCAATGCGGCCAAAGACCTGTTGGCGCTGCAGGATCACTCCGCCGCGGAACTACTCCAGTTGGAGCTTCACGGCCAACCGTTCAGCCCGGGGCAACAGGTCCGGCTCAAAGCAGCGAGATGCCTGCTGTCCTTGGCCGATTGCGGCCTGAAACTCCGACCCGGGCCGGTGGTGGATAACGACGGAACGCACGCGATGACCCGGCGAACCGGCACGGTGTATCTCAAGGCGGGGCCGCACCCTGTCCGCCTCGACTGGTTCAATGGGCCCGACCGGTACGGTCTGGCGGTGGATTACGAGCGGCCGGGCTGTCCACGGCAACCGGTCCCGGACTCGGCGCTCTTCCGGGCGATGCCGGAGGCGGCCCACGGTGGGGCCAATCCAGCCGGCGGCTTGGATTACCGGGTCTATGAGGGAGACTGGGGGAAACTGCTGCCGGATTTCCGCCAACTGACCCCGGTTAAAACCGGAACGGCCACCAACTTCGATATTGGCGTGAGGACCCGCGATGAGCACGTCGGGATACAATTCAGCGGCTTCCTCGCTGTGCCGCAGGACGGGCTTTACACTTTCAGCACGGTGTCGGATGACGGCAGCATGTTGTACGTGGGGGACGCAGCGCCCCGATTGGAGGTGGTCGGTTCCGGGCCGCCGCCGGTTCCGCGCCGGATGGTCCTGGGGCAAATCCTGAGCGAGCAGGAACAGGGGCAGTGGGCTGAGTGGGAAGGAACCGTGTTGTTGGTCAACGAGCAGGGCGACGGCCTCGAACTGGAGTTGGCCTCGGGGAACGAGCGGGCACGGGTGATCGTCGCCGATGGGTCCAAGCTCGCTTCCGTCCGCCTTTGGCACAGCCGTATCCGCGCGGCGGGGGTTTGCCAGAGCGTCTATACCACGGAGGGGCAAAGGGTGGTCGGAGAGCTGGTGGTTCCGGGTGACGCGCAGATCGCGTTCCTGGAAACCACGCCAGACCTTCAGAATCCTCCTCCGCTCACAGCGACCCACACCGCGTGGCGAGAGGACTCTGCGCGGCCGCCCGCGGAAGCCGTAGGGCTCCCAGTCCTGACGACCGCCGAAGAAGTCAAGCGCTTGACGCGAGCGCAAGCGCAACTCGGCTATCCCGTCCGGCTTCGAGGCGTGATTACGCACATGCGCCCCTGGGCCACAACCTTGGTGCTTCAGGATGCGACCTGCGGGGTTTTCGTCCGCGGTATCCCCTCAGCGGTTAAAGCCCCGCGGCAGGGCGAATACTGGGAAATCGGAGGGGTGACCGGCCCGGGCGATTTTGCCCCGGTAGTCAATGCCCGGCGGTGGAGTTACTTGGGGGTCGGGCGCCTGCCCGACCCCGTGTCCGCCAGTTGGGACCAGTTGATGAATGGGAGCCTCGACACCCAGTACGTCGAGATCCGAGGCATCGTCACAGCGGCGCAGACCAACGGATTGGAATTGCGGCTCCGCGAGGGCAAGATCCACCTGGCCTTGCCGGACGTCACGGCGGAAGCCCTCAGCCGTTACCGGGACAGTCTCATCCGCGTGCGGGGGTGCCTGTTTCCAGCTTGGAACCGCCAAACCCATCTGCTCCGTGTGGGCGAGATGGAAATTCCCTGCCCGTCAGTCAGTGTGGAGGAGGCGCCGCCGCCGGATCCGTTCTCTGCCCCGCGGAAACAGGCCGCCGAACTGCTGCTCTTCGACCCCCAGGCCGGCGCGTTTCAGCGCGTCAAGGTGGCCGGGCAAATCCTGGGCGTGCGGGACGGCCAGTATTTCATGGTGGACGGCACCAATGGCCTGCGCATTACACCCAAAGAGGCTGCCGGGCTGGAAGTGGGAGACCTCGCGGAGGCCGTGGGCTTTCCGGAGTTGGTGCCCTCGCCGGTGCTGCGGGAGGCGGTGGTGCGCAAGGTCGGGCACGCCGCCCTGCCGCAACCCCGGAGTCTGCGGCCGGAGAATTGGCTGGAGGCGGACAATGACTCGACGCTGGTGCGCGTGGAGGGCGTGCTGGTTCACCTCCGCACCAGACGGGCGGAGCAAGAGCTGGAACTCCAGGCCGGATGGCGAACGTTTTTGGCGCGGTTGAACGGCAAGGAGAAGTTGGCTCAGTCAGTGCCGCTGGGGAGCCGGGTCGAGTTGACGGGCGTGTATGCGGCGCAGGGCGGCAACCCCACACTGGGGCGGGCGATCGGTTCGTTCGAACTGCTCCTGAACTCGGCGGCGGACCTCCGGGTGTTGGCCCGGCCGCCGTGGCTGACCTTGCCGCGTGTGCTGGGGGCGTTGGGTGTGGTGGCCATGATTCTGTTGGGCGCCATGTTCTGGGCCCTCAGCCTGCGGCGCCGTGTCAGCGCGCAGGCGGCGATTATCCGCCAGAAAGCCCAGCGCGAAGCCGCCCACGAGGAGCGGGCGCGTATCGCCAAGGATATTCATGACGATGTCGGGTCTAGCCTCACTTTTATTACGATGCTCGGCGAACAGTGCCGCGAGGACATTGCCAAGCCCCGGGAACTGGCGATTCACACCGATAAAATAGTTACCTATGCCCGCGGCACCGTGCAGGCTCTCGATGAGATTGTCTGGGCCATTAACCCTCAGAACGACACACTCGACGCCCTGGTCGGCTACCTCAATCAATACGCCGGCCAATTCTTCGAAAGCACCAACGTCCGTTGCCGGCTGGATGTCCCGGAGACACTCTCCTCCGTCGTTCTGCCGGCCGAGGTCCGACACGACCTGTTCCTCGTCGTGAAGGAGGCGCTCAACAACGTTCTCAAGCACGCCCAGGCATCCGAAGTCAGCGTCGCTATCACGGAGTCCCCCGGCGTCCTCGAAATTGCCATCGAGGACAACGGCCGCGGGTTCGACGCCGCAACCTCGGCCGGGAGCAGGCCCGGTGACGGCCTGAACAATATGCGCAAGCGCATGGCGAAAATCGGCGGCGGCTTCTTCTTCGCCAGCCTCCCGGGACAAGGAACCAAACTCAGGCTCACCGTCAAGGTCAACGGGGATCGCCCTGTTAAACCCTCGAACGGCTGAAGGTCCTGGGGCCACCCAAAAAAGCGGACACCTAATTGACTCATACAATCGTACGATTGAGGTTTCGTCGCGCAACTGCTAACCTTGGTTCCACGTGAGTGCTTTGTCGGCTCAAACCAGACCCATCGAAGTGGCCCTCGTCGAGGACCGGGAGGAGATTCGCGCGCAGTTCGCCCACACCATCGGGCGCAGCCCCGCGCTGCACCTGATGCAAACCTATCCCGACGGCGAATCCGCGCTGGCTGACCTGCCCGCGCGCCGGCCCGATGTCGTCCTCATGGACATCAATCTGCCCGGCGTGGATGGCGTCGAGTGCGTCCGCCAGTTAAAAACGAAGATGCCCGACGTGCAATTTGTGATGCTGACGATTTATGAGGACGGCACCCGTTTGTTTCAATCGCTCATGGCGGGCGCCAGCGGCTATTTATTGAAGCGGACGGCGCCGCAGAAACTGCTGACCGCCATTCAGGAAGTGCATGACGGCGGCGTCCCGATGACGCCGGAAATGGCGCGGCGGGTGATTCGGCATTTTCAGCAGGTCCCGCAACCGGCCCCGGAGCTGCAATGGTTGGGTCCGCGTGAACGACAGGTCTTGCAGCAACTGGCCCAGGGCTTCCGTTACAAGGAAATCGAGGAAAACTTGCGCATGAGCACCGGCACCCTGCGCACGCACGTGGCCAGCATCTATAGGAAACTCCACGTCCACTCCCGCACCGAAGCGGTCGTTAAGTATTTGCAGAAGTAGGTTCCCGCGCCCCGACTTTGGTTCCCCCGGCGCTGTTCAGTGAGGGGTCATTTAATGTCAAGTACAATCCATGGAGAGTTGGTCGGGCCGGCGAGCAAACCTTTTGCCGTCGCGTTCCGAGTGGCTAGGTGGGGGGAAAGGTCAGGCCCGAAAATCTCCCCACCACCTCAAAACGTGGAAACGGTCTGAGGCTGCGCCTCGTTAGTACGTGCTCAAGCGGAAGAACCGCTGAGCTGCCGCCGCGCCCGGATCACTCAGAGACCTCAAAGCCCCGTTTCCTGTGACGCCCGGCAGGGGCATCCAGTTGGTTGCAGCCAGTGAGTCCTTAAATTGCAAGGCATAGTTGTTCCGGTTCAAAGACTGCACCAGCGCGCTGAACCGGCCGCCCTCAAAGGCCGGATTGAGCAGTTGCGGCACGGGCACAACACCCTGCAGGAGCACCAGCGTGTGGTAACCGCCGGCGGCGATTCCCACCGCCGGAGGCAAGGCGGCGGGCAGTTCACATTGCTGGTTCAAGTCGTCGCCCCAGGCAATGACGCCGCCGCCGGACCCAAGCGCGACAGTGTGGGCGCCGCCGCCGGCCACGGCCACCACGTTGCTGAGTCCTATCGGAACGTCGCACTGGCCCTGCGAATCGTCGCCCCACACCACCACCGTCCCATCGGCCTGCACCGCCAGGCTGTGATACTCCCCGGCCCCAATCGCCACCACATTTGTCAAACCCCACGGCACCACGGATTGCCCAGCCACGTTCCCTTCCGCATCCGTGTTCTCCCCCCAGGCCGCTACTGTGCCGTCGGCCTTCAAAGCGAGGTTGTGGTTGCCCCCAGCGGCGATGGCTACCACGTTGCTGAGGCCGGCGGGCAGGTTGGTTTGGCCCGAGCTGTTGTCACCCCATGCCACCACCGTGCCATCGGCCCGCAACGCGACGCTGTGCCAGGTGCCTGCGCTTATCCCGATCACGCCGGTGAGGTTCGCGGGGACGTTGGTCTGGCCGGAGTCGTCCGCGCCCCAGGCCGTGACCGTGCCATTAGCCTTGATGGCCAGGCTGTGGTAACCGCCGGCGGCAATCGCCAAAGCGTTCGTGAGGGTCGCGGGCACATCACATTGGCCGTCCCAATCGTCCCCCCAGGCCACCACCGTGCCGTCAGTGCGCAACGCCAGGCTGTGCCAGGCCCCGGCGGCAACGGCGATTATGTTTGTTGCGGCCAGCGGCAGGGCACACTGACCAAAGCTATTGTCGCCCGCCCCGGCCACGCCCGGTGGCGCGGTGAAAGCCGTCCTCGCGATTTCGATCCCATCTATTTTGGCGTGGTCGGCGGCGCCGTCGGAAAACAGGATGGCGATCTGTCCGCTGCCGTCGGCGCGAGTGTTGAATTCCTCGATGACGGCCCGGTACTGGGAGTCGGCGGTGAGGTAGATGTCAAAGTTGCTCAACACCTGTGTGCCGTTGATGAAGACGTTGAAAAGCCGCTTGCCGCTGGCGGTCCAATAGTTCTCCGAGAAGTGCAGTCTGACTACGTAGCCGGCGCTGGGAGCCAGGCCGGTGAACGTGTAAGTCAGCGTCTTGTAGCGTTCGGTTTGATAAACGGCCTGCGGCGCCGGATTGAGCACCCCACCGGTGTCAATGGCCGCGCTGGTGCTGAAAGTCGAGCCGGCAGGGGAATAATAGGCGTCGGCGGCAAAAGAGCCGGCGGCGGAACCTCCACAGTTCACGGCGTAAGCCACCACCAGCGGCATCGCGCTCGCCTCGTTGGAGTTGGGCGCTTCGACCCCGCCGCTGACCGCCGTCACCACGTAGAAATAGGTCAAGCCATTGACAACGTTGGTGTCCGTGTAGCTCGTCGTGGACACGCTGGCGATGGTGGCGTAAGGGCCGCCACTGGTGGCCGAACGCCCGAGGTTGTAGTTGGTCGCGTTCAGCGCCGGGGTCCAGGTCAGAGCCACCTGGGTGTTGCCGGGCGCGGCGGTGAGGCCCGAGGCTGTCGCCGCATCGCTCCATTGGAAAATTTGGCCGGAACCGATCTCGCTTTGTTCGACTTGACCAATGGTGCTGCCACCGGGAAAGCTTCCGGCGTTCGCCAGGAGCGTCGAGCCGCTGTTGGTGGTGACATACATATTATTTGTCACCGCGCGCAGTGCCAGCCGGCCGGGGCCGTCCAGGATCAACAGGAAAGTCTCCCCAGGCCCGATCGCGGCGCTGGCGGCAATGAGGGGACTGGAGCCGCCATTTGCGGCGGTCACGTATTTGCCGTTGACCACCGCTTGCAGCGCCACGTAGCCGTTGGTCTGGTCAATCACATTGAACAGTTGGGCGCTTCCCGAATTCACATTGGGAGCCGACTGATCCGCCGCCAGCGAGTTATTGCCGGCGTTCGGCGCTTCCACCCACATATTGTTCGCCACCGCTTTAAGGAGGACCGTCTTGCCGACCGGTGTGGTTTCGCCGGGGGGAATGGTTTGCGCCGGTCCAGGCGCCAATTGATTGAGGTAAGAAGATAAATTGAGCACCGCGCCGGTCTGGACGGTGAAGGGCTGTGGGAGGGTGATTAAGGGGGCGTCGCCGTCCGCCGCGATGGCTGAGAGCACGATCGGGTTGGTCGGACCCGTGCCATAGGGCCCAGGGGCATGGAAAAGCGTGCTCTCGACGGTTGGATCGTCCGTGAAAACCTGGGTCACCGTCAGCGTGAGTTTCGACTGGGCGGGCACGTAATCGAACTGCGCCCAGAACCGCGGGAGGTAAAGCGGCAGGTGGAGCTCGGTCATGGACGAGGGCAGCCGCGGCGAGACGTAAAGAATGCCGTCGGGCACATCCACGGAAACGCCGCTCAAGGCATTGAGGACGTGCCAAGTGCAAGGCGAGGTCATGTAGGAGACGAAGCCCTCGGGGGCTCCGTTCGGAGCGTCGTATCCCAGATTTTCATTCCAGGGACTCTGACTGAATAGCCAGACGCATTCCCAAGTGCGCTGCAGCACCGCCAGCCCATCATCAACGTAGTTTTGGTAAATGGACTCGCAGCCCAAATAGGGCAGGGTTTGGAGGTGGTAACAGCGGCCAGTGGCCCTGCGCCCGTCCGGCGACACCTCCATCGGCGGTATCGGATAGAACGGCTTGAGATGACGGGTGATGAGCTGGTAATTCTCCTGTTGCAGCAGGTTGGTGCTCATCGTCCGGGGCAAACCCGTCAGCCGCGCCAGCCAGTCGCCGGCCAGCGCCGACACAAAACTGTTCTCGATCGTGGTGCCGTAGAGGATGGAATTAAACTTGCGCAAGAAGGTCCCGTTCCACAGTTCGTTCAGGACGGCGTTTTGGATATTCGTGCGCTGGCGGACGTAGGCGGCGGCATCGGCCGCATCACCCGAAGCTGCGGCCTGTGCGGTCGCCGCTTCCAATGCGCCGAGATAAGCGGAGGCCGTGTAGCTGAACGCGCCGGCGCCATTGTACGGCAGTGAGACGTAGTCGTAGGTGCTGCCGCCCTGGGGAATGGGGTCGCTGCCCTGATGGTTCAGGGCGAGGTAGTTCATGGCATTGGTGAGGTGCGGCTGCATCCGCTGCGCCAACGACGTGTCGCCGGTCCAGCGGCAGAGTTTCACCACCTGCATCGCCCACGAACAATTCAGGTCCGGCCACGGCAGCCGTGAGTAGGGCACCCACGGATTATTAATCGCGTCATCAAGGACTCCCACGCAATGGGGGACGCAGCCGCTGGGCAATTGCTCGGCGGCAAACAGCTCCAACTCGGCCCGGTCCAGTTCCGGGAAGAAGTCCACCGTGAACACGTGCGAAGCCATGCGCTGGTCCATCGTGCCGAGGTTCCCGTTCTGGTTCACCGGCGACTCCTGCACCGTGAACATTCCGTCCTCGGTTAGGACGGTGTTCGCGACCGTCGGAAAGGCGCAATTGATGAGAAAGAGCCGCAGCCAAAAGGGCAGGTTCGAATTCTCGATTGGCAACTGCCAGGCCGTCGTTTGTTGCAGCAAGGAATCGGATTGCCCGTCCACGTAGGCCCCAACGCCGGCGGCGCTCTGAAACCAGTTGCAGTAGTAATGACCATTGTCCACCACCGGGCCAAGACTGCTGACGGGAACGAAGGCCAGCGCCGTCCCTTGTTCCTCCACCGTGACTTGCAACGCGGCAATGCTCCACCAGTAGAAGTCGTCCCAGCCCAAATCCGTCAACCGCAAGTATCGTCCCTGGCTGGGCTGCAAGGGCACGGTGAATTGGCTGCCGCTCCCGAGGGCGGCCACGACCTGGGCGGAGGTCATCGTAGCGACCGTCGTCCAATTCGATTGGTCGGTGGAAATGTCCACCTGGATGCCGCGGGGGTAATCGGTCGTGTAAGAGCCCTGGTCAAGCAGCACTTGCGTCGGCGTCCACAGTTGCCCCAGGTCCAGGGGGACGTTGAACCCGGTCTGCTGCGGACAGCCCGTGCCCCAGCGGGAAGTGGTATTGGTCGGATTGGAAGAGGCCAGCACCAGCCCTTGAACGCTCTGCAACTGCGTCATCTGGTGGGGCATATACCACGCCACGTAAAAGTGAACGTCTCGCGACTGCCCCGGCGCCAGAGCGAACTCGGCCGCAACGGCGCCCGCGGGCTGCGCCGCCGAGTTGGTGGCCGTGAGCGTTCCGTTGGTGCTGAATCCCTGCCAGAAAGAGGGTGTGCTGGCCGAGGCGTCCCAGTTCGTGCAGGTCGTGATGGTCAGGCCCGCGCTCGCGCGCACCCCGACAAAGTATTCCCCGACCACATTTTGGCGTTGTTGGCCCGGATAATTCTGGGTGGTGGTGAAGCGCAGGCCGGTTAGCCCGTTGGTGCTCAAGGGTGTCTGCGAGTTTCCGGCTACGCTGTTCCAATTCGTCTTGTTGTCACTCGCGCCGAGGCCGCCGAAGCCGAGCAGATTCGGCCAGGCCAACAACACCGTGGCACTGACCGTCTGGCTGCCGCTGTTCGTCACCGTGTAGGTCAGGCAGGCGATGGGCAGCGCGGAGTCTTTGATGTCGTGAGGGATCAGCGGCGCAAAGGCGTTGACGGAGACCTGGACGGGCAGACTCACGTCCGTGAATTGAATGTTGGCCTGCGGAAACCACCCTTGCATCTGGGCGTGCGCCACATTCCTCACCACGCCCTGGTACTCGTTGCCGCTGCTCAAGCGCAGCATTCTGGCCACCGGCGGGCTGGCCCCGGCCTGCGCGCAGATGGCGGCGAACGCCCCCTGGCACCAGCCATAAGGTGCGTTCCAGTTGTTATTGATGGTGAAGTTGCCAAAAGAACCGTCGCTCAGCAGCTCGATCTTGCCCGTGCCAATGCCGCCTAGGGGAACCCCGTGCTGCCATTGCTGGTCCGTTATCGTGCCCGTGTTCGGGTCAAACGCAGCGGCGAGAGCGCCCTGGCCGGACGCCGAGTGCAGGACCGCGGCCAGCAGGACCGCCGGCCACGCCTCACGCCGGCAGCCCTTGAGTCTGCGGCGCGGTAAGCCCGCTGGTGTGTTGCTTGAACGGAACGCAAAAGTCATGGTCTGGGCGCTTTTTCAGTGCTTGTCCGCATACTGGCCCCGCGAGTCCATCCGGCGCAACTCATACGTTTGTACGTCCTATGGCGCCGGTAAACGGCCAGTCCGGCGCACTTCAGTCTTTTGGGGTGGAGTTTCCGGCTTTTAATCCTAATCTTGCTCTTGCTCTTAATCCGAATGAATCGCTGCTTCGATCACGAGAAACTGGAAGCTTAAAGTGAATGCATGAGCAGACGCAGGTCAAACGCACAAACCCGCAAGCCGGCGGCCCCGCGCCCCGCCGGCTGGAGAATCTGGCGCCTGCGCCTGATGGTGCTCATGGGCGTGCCGGCAGTCTTCTTCGGGCTGCTGGAACTGGGCTTGCGACTGGTGGGCTTTGGTCATCCGACCGCTTTTCTTCTGAGGTCTGCCAATCATGGGCAGGCCACCTTCGTGCAGAATAACCAGTTCGGCTGGCGCTTTTTCGGGCCGCGCATGTCGCGGCTGCCGCATCCCATTTCCATTTTGCGCGACAAACCGGCCGGCACGATCCGCGTCTTCGTCTTCGGCGAGTCCGCGGCGTACGGGGATCCGCAGCCGCGCTTCGGGCTGCCGCGCGTGCTGGAGGCGATGCTGAGCCTGCGTCATCCCGGGGTAAAGTTCGAGGTCGTCAATGCCGCCATGACCGGCATCAATTCCCATGCCCTGGTGCCCATCGCGCGCGATTGCTCCCGCTCCGGCGGCGACATTTGGGTTATTTATATGGGCAACAACGAAGTGGTCGGCCCCTTCGGCGCCGGCGGCATCTTCGGCGCGCAGACTCCGCCCTTGCCGCTCATTCGCGCCAGCCTGGCCCTCAAGAGCACGCGCACCGGCCAGTTGCTCGATTGGCTGCGCCAGACTTTGCAACGGACGCCGACGGCCAAGAGTGAATGGGGCGGCATGAGGATGTTTCTCGACCAAAAGGTGCGCGCCGCCGACCCGCGCATGGACGCGGTCTATCGTAACTTCCAAAGCAACCTGGCAGACATGATTCGCGCCGGCCGCGACACGGGCGCTGGAGTGGTCGTCAGCACGGTGGCCGTCAACCTGAGAGACTGCGCCCCCTTCGCTTCGCTCTACCGCGCGAATCTGCCCGACGTCCGACTGAAGGAGTGGGAAGGTCTCTTCTTCGCACCGGGCATCGAGGCGCAGCAGGCCGGAAACTGGCGCAAGGCGGAGGAACTTTTCCGCCAGGCGGCGCGGATTGACGACAGCTTCGCCGAACTCCGTTTCCGCCTGGGGCAATGCGCGCTGGCCCTCGGCGAGGTTGGCGAAGCGCGAAACCAATTCGCCGCCGCCCGCGACCTGGATGCCTTGCGCTTTCGCTGCGACACGCGGCTCAACGACTTGATCCGGCAGGCCGCGACGAATGGCCAGGCGGCTGGCATCCTGCTCGCGGACGCAGAACGCGCCCTGGCCGCGGCCAGCCCTGACGGCCTCCCTGGGGCGGAGTTGTTTTATGAACATGTCCATCTCACATTCGAGGGCAATTACGTTTTGGCCCGCGCCATCGCCGAACAGGTTGAAAAACTCCTGCCACAGACTGTGCCCGCTTCCACCCGCCCGTGGCCGGAAATGGCCGATTGCGCGCGCCGGCTGGGGCGCACCGAGCGCGACGGGCAGTTAGCCTTGTCGGAAATCCTGGGGCGGTTGACGGATGCGCCGTTCACTCTGCAAAGCAATCACGGCGACCAGCAGCGCCGGCTGACGGGGTTGGCGCGCAAAATCCCGCCGGCGGACTCCCCCGGCTCCTTGCGTGAGGCCCGCGCGGCTTGCGAGGCCGCTATTGTGGAGTGGCCCGACGATGCGCTGCTTTATCAGCAACTGGCCGAGCTGAAGCAGGCGGAAACCGACTACGCCGGAGCCGTCGCGGCGGCCAACCGCTCCCTGAATTTGCTGCCGAGCAACCAGGAATGCTGGTTGCTCCTCGGGCTGGCGCTGGCGCAGGAAGAAAAATTCACGGAGGCCGCCGCCGCGTTCCGGCAGGTTTTCGCGTTGGACCCGCAGGCCGTGTGGGGACGGCACAACCTGGCGCTTTGTCTTGATAAACTGGGGCGCCGCGACCAGGCCATCCGCCAATTCAAGCGCGCGCTGGCGATCAAGCCTCAATTCGGGACGGCCTGGCTGGGCCTCGGCCAGTTGTATGAAGACATGGGCCGCAAGGACGAGGCGGCTGAATGTTTTCTCAGCGCGCTGACCAACCGCTTGAACACCGCCGACTATCTGGCCACGCTGGCCCGCGTTTGTCTGAGCCGCCATTGGTTTGAGGCCGCGGTGACCAACTACGCCGACGCCATTGAATTAAGCCCGTCCGACCCCGCGTTGCTCATGGAGGCGGGGCAGTCGCTGGCGGCGCTGGGCCGCCATGTCGAGGCGGCGCAACGTTATGCCGAGGCCATCCAGCTCGAGCCCGACCAGGCGCAACCGCATTTCCAGCTTGGAGTCGAGCTGGGCACGCTCGAAAAGCCGGCCGAAGCCGAGCAGGAATTCCGCGAGGCCCTGCGCCTCAGGCCCGACTCGGTCCAGGCGCGGCTGAACCTGGGAATTGCCCTCTACAAACAGGGCAAACTGGATGAGGCCCTCAAGTATTTCGAGGAAGTGCTCGAGCGCAGTCCCACCAACGCCCTGGCCTTGCAGTATGCCCGGGAGTTGCGGAGCAAAACATCCCGCCCAACCGCGAAATAGCGAGCAAGTTCGGGCCCACTGCATCATACAAACGTATGAGTTGAATCGTGGCGGGTTATTCGCTAAATTCTCATTTACGATTCGAAACACGCAACCAATCAACTCAAATAAAGCCGTATGAAAAGAATGCTCGTTTGCCTTGGCGCAGTGGCTCTGGCCGCTGCTTTCACCTCGTCGGTTTCGGCGCAACCCGCCGGCACCGTAATCATCACTGACCCGGAAGACACGAACCTGGTGATGCAGGTGGGGACCTATGTGATATCGGAGTACTATGGCGCGAACAACGGCCAGCTCTCGATCAACAGCCAGGTCTTCACCAATAATAGTTCCCGGCTGGGCGGCAGCCCTTACACCCAAGACCTGCCGTACTTCGGCGCCACTCAGGATGACACCAACCTGGCGCTGATCTCCTACAACAATGTGTTTGCCGGCTCCTTTGATTTCACCGTGCCCACCGTCACCGGGCACAGCTACGTGCTGGAACTCCTTTTCCACGACAATGCCTGGGTCAACACCGGCCAACGGGTGTTTAGTGTCAGCATCGGTCCGTTGGGCAACACGACCTTGGCTGCCACCCTGGACCTCGCCGCCTTGGGCGCCGGGGCAAATCAAAACGCGGACGTGTTGTTGCGCTACGTCCTTGATAATTCCAGCGGCAGCCCGCTGGAGATTAAATTGCACGCCAGCGTGAACAACTCGTTGATCAACGCCCTGGCCCTGCTGGACGTGTCGGACCCGAGCATCCCGCCGCAGTTGTTCGTCGGGCCGGCCTCTCAAACCCGTTATGCCGGCTCGCAAGCGGCCTTCTCCTGCGTCGTCGCGGGTCCCTCCCTCGCTTACCAATGGCAGGCCGGCGCCGTCGCCTCCAGCTCCTACACCAACCTCGCCGACGGCTACTCCGGCGTCTCCGGCTCTCTGACCCCGACGCTGACCGTGAACCCTCTCACCACGAACAACCAGGCCGACTACGTGGTGACGGTGACCAACTCGGCCGGTTCGGTCACCAGCGCTCCCCCCGCCACACTCACCGTCACCTACGTCCCCGGCATGTCCATCATCGCCGGACCGCAGGATCCCAACCTGCTCCTCACCGGCAACTTCCTCTTCGCCGAGTACTACGGCGCCAACAATGGGCCGCTGTCCATTGGCGGCCTGATCTTCACCAACGACAACGCCCGGCTGGAGCCCGCCAACACGGCGACGGAAAACCTGCCCAATTTCGGCGCCACCGCGGACGACCAGAACCTGGCCCTGATTTCCGAAAGCGATCTCTATAGCGATTCCGGCTTCCTTTTTACCCTCCCGACCGTCACCGGACGCAGCTACGTACTCCAACTCCTGTTTCACGACAATGCCTATGCCACGATCGGCCAGCGCCTCTTCAACATCAACGCCGGCCCGGTGTCCCCCGGTGTGCAGCCCTGGGTCCAAAACCTCGATCTCGTTGATGCGGGCGCTTACCAAACCCAGCCCTACGACGTTCTCCTGACTCTCGATGTGCCCAGCAGCAACGGCAGCGGCTTCGCAATTCAACTCGTTCCCGCCGTTGATAATCCAATGCTCAGCGCCATGACCTTCCAGGACGTGTCGGGCGCGCCCGTGCCGCCTTTGATCACCGGGCAGTCAACTTCGACGAATCTTTTCGTCGGGCGCACTGCGGTCTTGAGCGTCGTGGCCGCGGGCACGCCTCTTAATTACCAATGGCAGTCCTCACCGACCGGCCTGAACACTTTCACCAACATCACCGACGGCGGCAACCAGTGGGGCTCGGCCACGGCGACCTTGACCATCACGAATATCACGCTGGCCCAGAGCAAGGATTA
>Ga0187872_10002794_pt1 | contig 14877 bp, 15 predicted proteins | sample June2016WEW_16_4_FD_132973 | JGI IMG/M metagenome (GOLD analysis project Ga0187872, IMG submission 132973) | Peatland microbial communities from SPRUCE experiment site at the Marcell Experimental Forest, Minnesota, USA - June2016WEW_16_40 | ecosystem: Environmental > Terrestrial > Soil >...
ACGGCAATAGCGAAGGCTGCCGCCAGGGCGACGACCTCTGTCCATCCCGGCCCGAGCACCGGGCTAAGGTAGCGAGCATCGGGCCGAGCCGCAGATCGATGCCCGGCTAATTGCGCTGGTCAACCCAATCTGGCCGGAAGTGCCTTATCGAGCCGCACCGCCAGGTGTGCGGGCTGGGTGCCGTGGTGTGTCAGGGGACGCGCTGCACCGGTGGCGGGGTCCAGGACCCGTCGAGGATCGGTGCCCGCGGGGCGTAAAGCCGCATGGTCACCCCTAGCGGGCCTTGCGGAGCTGGCAGCCAGTTGGCCTCCCTGTCGCGGCCGGGGCTGAGGTGCTGGGGGTACAGATCGAGCGACCCGTCGGGGTTGAACCTCAGCGGGTCGCGAGCGCCGATAGCGAAGCGGTTGATCTGCCATCCGTTGACGGTCCCGGGCAGTCCGGGAGCGCGGTTGCGGAGGACCAGCAGCGCGGCCCCCGGCACGGCATCCAGGGCCTTCCGGGCTGCCGGGTCGAGGCCGTCAGCGTTGAAGGGCTCGCCGGGCCTAATGCCGATGCGGCTCAGGCGGGCGATGGTCGACCAGTCGGTCGGGTGTGGCCGGTGGATTTTCAGCAGCCCGGCAGCGTAGCGGAAGAAGTCGATGCCGGACACGGCATGGACCTGATCCATCGGCGGGGCCGCCATGTCGACCGACGGATCTATCTCGACCCGTACCGGCGGTGGCTCCTTCCCCCACCACGACAGCGGGGTGATCCGGAATGCGTCCTGGATCTGGTGCACGGCGTCGTAGTCGAGCATCGGAAGCATGCAATAGCGGCCTCCGGTGTCCGGGACCGAGCCCGGCTACGAGTCTGGGCAGTCCCTCGCGACCTGAAATCCTCCGCCACGGGTGAGCGGCAGGCTCCACGGGAAGCCTGCCGCCCGGCTCAATCGACGCCTGATCTGGAACGCGACGAGGGAGGTACGAGACATGAGCCTGGGGCGGATCGGAGCCGGGGAGCCCCCCGAGCCGAGCAGCAAGGGGCGCCGTCAGCTGCTAGCGGGCGGGCGCGCCGGGCTGATCTGAGCAGTCCTGCGGACCTGAGCCGGCGAGATCCGGCCCAGCTGGTTACGATGCGCCGGTGAATGAGTCCTGGGAGCCTGCAGGGCCGGGCGTCCTGCGCCTGCCGTCGGGCAGGCTCGTGCGCGGGCGGGGTCTCAGCCGCCCGCTGGAAGACGGAGCTCTCCCCGCCTTCGGCGTCTACCTGCTGGGGCAGAGGCCACCCGCCTTCCCCTGGGAGTCACGGTGGCTGCGATGGCCGGACTTCGGCCTGCCCGCCGATCGGGCTGCCGTGCTGCCCACGCTGACCGAGGCCTGGCAGCGGTCCGGAATCGAGCGAGTCGAGGTGGCCTGCGCCGGCGGTCACGGACGAACCGGGACGGCGCTCGCCTGCCTGGCGATCCTCGACGGTGTGCCCAGCTCGGAGGCCGTCGCCTTCGTGCGCGAGAACTACGACCCGCACGCGGTCGAGACCTTCTGGCAGTGTCGCTATGTGGCCCGGTTCCCTGGCAGGCGCTAGCCGGGAGGCGACGGCATGGCCGCCGGCTTCTTCCTCCCTGGCATGCCCGGGGCGCCCCTACTGTGGCACGGTGAAGACTCAGACGATCATTCTCAACGGGGGATCCAGCTCAGGCAAGTCGGGGATCGCCCGGTGCCTGCAGGCGATCCTTCCCGATCCGTGGCTGACCCTCGGGGTCGGCACGCTGATCCAGGCGATGCCCGCATCCATGCAGGCATCGGATGCCGGTCGCCGCAGTCCGCGAGATCGCGCGCGGATCATCGCCGCGCATGCACGGTGACAGGCCGGCGGCCGGGAAGCTGCCGGGCGCGCCAGGCGGCCTCGGCCTCGCCGATCGGCGTGGAAGGGGGTCCCTGCACGAACGGCCAGATCTCCTCGGCGATGGCCCGCCAGTCAGCGGTTGCGGACAGCTGGCCGAGCACGCCGAACAGGCCCAGGTTGATGCGCTGCAGGATCACGTAGGTGCTGGGTACCCGCATGTGCTGCGACACCGGACTGCGCAGGTCGAAGAAGCGCCGTACCACGGCTGACGCGTACTGCTCGGTGATGGTCCGGGGACCGGGCTCGCGGATGGTGTCGTAGAAGACGCCCAGATGATCGACGATCATCTCGGTGCTCAGCGGTGCCTCCGGCTGCAGGAAGCCGGCCTGCTCGAGGCTGCGCCGGAACCCCTCCGGGTCCCGCTCCACGCACAGGAACCTGGCCATCTGCATGAGCGGCTGCAGCTCGTCCGGGGCGAAGTGCTTGACCAGGCCGTAGTCGAGGAAGGTGACGCGCCCGTCGCCGTGGAACAGGTAGTTCCCCGGATGCGGATCGCCGTTGAAGGCACGGACCTCGTACAGGCTCCTGAACACGAACCGGTAGATCGTCTCCGCGGCCAGGTCCCGCTCGCGCTGGCTCCAGCTGGCCAGCTCAGCAAAGCGGGCGCCGTCCGCGAGCTCGCTGGTCACCACCCGCCGCGTGGAGAGCTCGCTGATGACCCCGGGCACGTGAATAGTCGGATGGCCGTCGTAATAGGCCGCCAGCAGCCGCTGATTGCGGGCTTCCCGGCGGTAGTCAAGCTCCTCGCTGACGCGCTCACGGAGCTCGCTGATGAGGGCATCCACATCCTGGCTCGGCGCGGCCAGCCGCAGCATCCGGCGCAGCAGCGAGACGTTGCCGAGGTCGGCGGCGATGGTCTCGGCGATGCCCGGATACTGCACCTTCACCGCCACCGCTCGGCCATCACGGGTCATCGCGCGGTGAACCTGGCCGATCGACGCCGCGGCGATGGGCTCGGGATCCCAGCGGGCAAATACCTGCTCCGGCGGCTGGCCCAGTTCCTCGGCCAGCACGCCAGCGGCCAGCTCCGAACTCATCGGCGGCACGCTGTCCTGCAGCCGGCTGAGCGTCCGGCGGACGGTGGGCGACAGGCCGTCGTCGATGTAGCTGGCCAGCTGGCCGATCTTCATCAGGACGCCCTTCATGTCGCCCAGGGTGGCGGTGACGTCCTCGGCAGTCTGCAGGGCGAGATCGCTCCGCAGCTGCTCGCGCTTCTCGCCGGCGGCGGCGAACAGGCGCGGCGCGCTGCCCGCGTAGCGCACGCCGCCGCGGGCGGCGAGCCGGAGCGCGGCGATGCCACGCTCGGAACGAAGCGGCCCGATCCGGCGGCGGACCAGCGCCGCGGCCGCGACGGCGGCAGCCACGGACAGGCCGGCCGTGACGAGCGCGGGGAGCCTTCTCACGCGGATTGCGCCGCGCGCATCCGCGCGGTGATCCGCTGCCGCGCCTCCAGCACGCCCGGCTCGCCGAGGAACGCCGCATCCAGGATGCCGAGGGCCTGGCGGATCTCGGTCCGCCGAGCCGGAGTCAGCGGCTCAGGGGCGTGATATCCGTACATCTCCCTGGCCCAGTCCGGCAGGCAGGTGATGGCGGCATCGCGAACGTCCTGCCAGATGTCGGCGATGTCCTCGTCCAGGCCCGGCGGGTCGAGCAGGTAGGCCATCGACTCCTTGGCCGCCGGAGTGCACTGCAGCTCAGGCCGCACCGAGCAGATGTAGCTGTCCAGCTCGGCAGCGGTGGCGGGGACCATGGCGCGCGGCACCCCGACGAGGGTCGCCGCGACCACCATCTCGGCCACGTAGCGGTCACCGTCCGCCGGGGTCAGCGGCGTGGCGAGGAGGCTGCGGACCGCCAGGTCAGACTCGACCAGCGCGGCGTGCACCCAGAGCAGCAGCGCTGGGTCACCTGCGGCGTACCGGCGGCCGGTCACCGTGTCGGTTCCCGTCACGTGCTCGTGGATCCGCCGCACCACGGCTGCCGCCCGCTCGGCCGTGGCGCGGTCGCCGAAGGTGACCGTGCTGACGTAGGCCGAGGTGGCGGCCAGCCGGCCGACCGGATCCTGCTTCCAGCCGCTGTGCTGATCCACCCCGGCCATCGCCAGCGGATGCAGGGCCTGCAGGATCAGGGACCGCAGCCCGGCGACGGGCGAGATCAGGCCGCCGCTGACCCGCCAGGTGATGCTGGCGGGGCCGAAGAAGCCGTCATCCGCGGGATTGTCAGGGATGCCGGAAATATACGCGCTGGCCGAGCGCTCCACGAGGCCGGCCGCGGTCGCGTAGGAGTCCGCGGTCACCGCGCTTCCCCGGTCATCAGGGCGCGATGCCGCCGCGGCGGCCGGCCGTGGGCAATAGCGAGGGTCATACGGCAAAGCTACCTACCGGGATCAAACGCCCGCACGCGCCGGCGGTCCAGCCCCCAGGGAGCGGCCTGGCCCGAGCACCCGAAGCGGGCATTCCGCCAGGAACTCCGCCGAGCCGCGCCGATGTTTGCGGGCCGCTGCGCGGGTACCTCGCCAGCGCGCAGAACGGCAAGACGGCAGATCGGCGGACCTCCGCGGGACCTGCAGCGGTCGTGCCACTGCCGGCCGGGACCAGCCGGCCTGGTACGGGAGGTGACGGCGCTGAATCTCGTGGAGAGAGTGATCCGCCGGGTGGACCAGGCGCAGCAGCGCCATACCCCGCCTGCCTTCGCTTTCGGCATCGTCAAGAAGTTCGGTGACGACAACGGCGGCGTGCTGGTCGGCAATCTCGCCCACGCGGGACTGGTCGCGGTGTTCCCGCTGCTGCTGGTCCTGGTCACCGTCGTCGGGCTGATCGCTGCCAACGACCCGGCCGTGCGTCAGGACGTCGCAAACGCCGCGGCTCAGCAGTTCCCGCTGATCGGGCATCAGCTGACCGGCAATGTGCATGCCCTGCGCCGGTCCAGCGTCATCGGGCTCGTGATCGGCCTGCTGAGCCTGATCTGGGGGGCCAGCGGCCTCGCCCAGGCTGGCCTGTTCACCATGGCGCAGGTCTGGAACCTGCCCGGTCCCGCGCGGCCCGGATACGTGCAGCGGCTCGGCCGCGCCGCGCTCTTCCTGGGCGTGCTGGCCCTCGGCGTGATCATCACCACCCTGCTGACCAGCCTGGGCACCATCGGGCCCAGGGCCGCGGTCGCTGCCATCGGGGTCGACCTGCTCGCCGCGCTGGCAAACGTGGGCATGTACCTGGCCGGCTTCCGGGTTCTGACGCCCAGGGGCGTGCCCGTCCGCCAGCTCGTGCCCGGCGCCATCGCCGGCGGCCTGGGCTGGACGCTGCTGCAGGCGCTCGGCGCTTATCTCGTCCATCACTACCTGCGCAGCGACTCGGTCTACGGGATCTTCGCCACCGTGCTCGGCCTGGTCGCCTGGATCTACCTGGGCGTCGAGATCACGGTCTACGCCGCTGAGGTCAACGTGGTGCTCGCGCGGCGGCTCTGGCCGCGGGCAATCGTGCAGCCGCCCCTCACCGAGGCTGACCGCGCCAGCATGGCCCTGCAGGCGCTGCAGAACCAGCGGCGCGAGGAGCAGCACGTCAACGTCTCGTTCGACGATCGGCCGGCGGGCGCCGCGGCCGCCGGGCGCACGCCCCGTACCCCCGATGAGGTCTCTCCGCCCGCGCCCGGCCCAGAGCCGGAGGGGGCCAGCCAGCCGGGGGCGAGCCAGCCGGTGACCCGCGAATAGCACGTCAGCGGTGACCGGCAATCCGGGGACCATGGCCACTGACGCGCGCTGCGTCCGCGCAGCCCGGCTGGACTGCCCTACCGCGCAGTGCCCTCGGCTGCCCGAGCCGCCGCGGCTGGCCCCTCACGCTGCGCCGCCGCTGGCCCTGGCCCGCTGCGGCAGCGCCCGGCGAGCAGGACGCCGCCGAGCGCGGCGAGCAGGCAGGAGGCGCCGCCCGCGGCGAGGCCGATCCGCGGATCGGTCACGGCGATGATCCACCCGACAGCGGGGCCCCCGACGGGCGTCGTGCCCTGGAACGCGACCTGCCAGAGGGCGATCACCCGGCCGCGCATGCTCGGCTCCGCGCTCAGCTGGATCGTCGAGTTCCCGATCGCGATGAAGGACACGCTGGCCCAGCCGACGAACAGCAGCGCGGCATAGGCGAGGCCGAGAACGGGGGAGAAGGCCGTGACGAGGATGGCGATGCCGAGTCCCACGGCAGCGACGATCATCGGCCGCAGGCCGGTCCGGCCGCGCGCCGCCGTGAACAGGCCGCCGATGACTGCGCCAACACCCATGGCCGCGGTCATGAAGCCATAGGCCTCCGCGCCGCCGTGGAAGGTCTGCTTCGCCAGGACCGGCAGGGAGACCTGGAATTCATAGGCCAGCAGCCCGACCAGGCTCATCATCGCCAGCGGGATCGCAATCGCGGGAACGCTCGCCGCGTAGCGCAGGCCCTCCCGCAGCTGGCCCCTGGCCCGCGGGGCAGGCGGGCTGGGCTGCAGTGCCGCGCGGTCCATCAGCAGCAGGGAGCTGACTACGGCCACGAAGCTCGCCGCGTTGAGCAGGAAGCAGACGCCGATGCCGACGGTCGCGATGAGGATGCCGCCGATGGCAGGACCGACGGCCCGCGCCGCGTTGACCGTGACCGAGTTCAGGGTGATCGCGTTCCTGAGCTCGTCCTTGCCCACCATCTCCCGGACGAACGCCTGCCGGGCAGAGTTCTCGAAGGCATTGTTGAGCCCGAGAATGACCGCGAGCAGGCAGACCTGCCAGAAGCGGACCACGCCGAGGACGGTCAGCAGGCCCAGCGCCAGCGCCTGGATCCCCATGGCGATCTGCAGCACGATCATGAGCCGCCGCTTGTCCGTCCGGTCGGCGATCACGCCGCCATAGGGCGCGAGGAGCAGGACAGGAAGGGTCTGCAGCGCAACGGCGAAGCCGAGGTCCGTGCTGGAGTGCGTGAGGGTCAGGACCAGCCAGGACTGGGCCGTCATCTGCATCCAGGTGCCCGCCAGCGATATCGACTGCCCGGTGAAGTAAAGCCGGTAGTTCGGTACCTTCAGCGAGGAGAAGGTCTGGCGCCCGAAGCGGCTCAGCCGATGCCGCACGGCTGCCCGCTGCTGCCTGGCGGCGGCCCGGTCAGCGCCTGTCCGGTCCTGATCATCGTCCCTCCGCTGCTAGTTCCGGTGGATGCGTGCCGGATCTCCTTACTTGCTAGATAACAACCTTATTCGCGGGTGCTTCCGGACCGCCGGCCCGGCTCCGCAGCAGCCGCTCAGGCTGGCGTTCAGCCTGCGTTCAGGTTCAGGCGGCGGTCAGCAAACACTCAGCCGTTGCGGGGCGCTAACGCTCAGGTTCGCGATCCACGCTCAAGATGAGCACCGCCAGAGTGAGGGTGCCGGAGGAGGAACGAGACGATGAGCGCGGCCTATGATGCGGAAGGCACGGAGCCGGCGGGGACCCGGCCGCAGTCACAATGGCCCGGTGCGGGCGATTGGTATCCGACCGGACCGGGCTGGCCAGCCAGTCCCGCCGCCCCGGCGGGCATGAGCGGCGGGCCGGGCGATCCTGGCGGACCGGGCCGGCCGGGCCGGCGCCGTCGTGCCCTGGCCGTGACGGCTGCTGCCGGGCTGGCTGCAGGGGCGCTGGGAGGTGCCTGGATCGAGCATTCCGGCCACGCGGCGGCCGGCCAGGCGGCCACTGCCTCCACGACCGTGCTCAGCACTGCCCAGATCGCTGCCCGGACTGATCCTGGCCTGGTCGACGTGGTGTCCACGCTCGGCTATCAGGATGCTGAATCGGCCGGAACCGGGATGGTCATTACCTCCAGCGGCGAGGTACTGACCAACAACCACGTGATCGACGGTGCTACCTCGATCAGCGTCACTGACATCGGCAACGGGCGCACCTACCGGGCCACGGTCGTGGGTTACGACGCCACCGGCGACGTAGCAGTCCTGAAGCTCCAGGGCGCGTCGGGCCTGACGACGGCGACGCTGGGCTCGTCGTCCAGTGCCGCACTCGGCCAGAAGGTGGTGGCCCTCGGCAATGCGGGCGGCAAGGGCGGAACGCCCTCGGTCGCGACCGGTCAGGTCACTGGTCTCAATCAGTCGATCACCGCGCAGGATGACTCGGGCAGCGGCGCCGAGCACCTGACCGGGATGATCGAGACCAATGCGGGAATTCAGCCGGGCGACTCGGGCGGCCCGCTGGTCAACAGCGCCGGCCAGGTCATCGGCATGGACACCGCGGCCTCCACCACGTCATCGGGGCCCTACGCTCAGGCTGGCTCCGGGTCGGCGGCGACCACCACCCAGGCCTTCGCCATCCCGATCAGCCGGGCCATGACCATCGCGGCCGAGATGGAGGACGGCCAGGCCTCCGCCGCGGTTCACCTTGGCGCGACCGGGTTCCTCGGGATCGAGGTCCAGTCCGCGCAGTATGGCTGGCCAGGCGGTACCGGGGCCACCGTGGCGGGCGTGGAGCCTGGCTCACCTGCCGCCGCCGCGGGCCTGCAGGCCGGTGACGTGATCACCTCGGTGGCCGGCACCTCGATCACGTCCGGGCCGGACATCCAGGCCGCGATCGGCGCCTACCACCCGGGCAGCACGATCAGCATCGGCTGGACCGACCAGTTCGGCCAGTCGCACACCGCCCCCGTGACGCTGGCCACCGGCCCGGCCGACTGAAAGCCAGGCTGACCGGCAGTCTCCCGCCCCCGGCGCAACCCGCTCACGCCGGGGGCGGGAGCGCTTCCGGGCAGTCAGGGGCCGGGTCGCGGACCTGCTGATCGACCGCCGCTACTGGTGGTAGTCCTGCAAGAACGCGGCCAGCCGACTGATCGCGTCGTCGAGGACCGGCACCGCGGCGAGGAATACCATCCGCAGATGGTCCGGCGTCGGCAGGTTGAACCCGGTCCCGTGCGTGAGCAGGATGTGCTGCTGCTCCAGCAGGTCGATGACCAGCTGCTCATCGTCGCGGATCTTGTACACATCCGGGTCCAGCCGCGGGAACAGGTACAGGGCGCCGGCCGGCTTGACGCAGTCCACGCCGGGAATCTCGGTCAGCTTCTGCCAGGCGTGATCGCGCTGATCGAGCAGGCGGCCGCCCGGCTGCAGCAGCTCCGAGATATGGTTCACGCCGCCCAGGGCGGTCTGGATGGCGTACTGCGCGGGCACGTTCGGGCACAGCCGCATGTTCGCGAGCAGCTCCAGGCCCTCCACGTACTCGGCGGCCTCGTGCTGCGGCCCCGACACCACCAGCCACCCTGACCGGAAGCCGGCCAGCCGGTAGGTCTTGGACAGCCCGCCCATCGAGAGCACGAGCAGGTCAGGCGCGAGCGCGGCGGCCGTCTCGTGCACCGCATCCTCGTACAGGATCTGGTCGTAGATCTCGTCGGTCAGCACCAGCAGGCCATGACGGCGGGCCAGGTCCAGCAGCCCGAGCAGCGTCGGCCGGCTGTAGACGGCCCCGGTCGGGTTGTTCGGGTTGATGATGACGATGGCCCGCGTGCTGGCCGTGATCCGCGCCGCGACGTGCTCGAGGTCAGGTTCCCAGCCTGCCTGCTCGTCGCAGCGGTAGTGCACGGCGTGGCCGCCGCTGAGGTTCACCGCCGCGGTCCACAGCGGGTAGTCCGGGCTCGGGATGAGCACCTCGTCGCCGGGGTCCAGTAGCGCCTGCACGGCCATCGCGATGAGCTCCGATACGCCGTTGCCGAGAAAGACGTCGTCGGGTCCCACGCCGGGGACGCCGCGGCGCTCGTAGTACTGCGCGACCGCCAGCCTGGCCGGGTGAATGCCGCGCGCGTCGCTGTAGCCCTGCGCGTCGCCGATGTTCCTGACCACGTCACCGAGCACGGCATCCGGAGCATCCAGCCCGAATGGCGCCGGGTTGCCGAGGTTGAGCTTGAGAATGCGGTGGCCCTGCGCCTCCAGCTGCCTGGCGTGCCTCAGCACGGGCCCGCGGATGTCGTAACGGACGTTGCGCAGCCTGCCTGCCTGGGGCACCGTCATGCGTTCGCCTCCCGTTGTCGGCCTCAGGTACCGGTGACCGGCACCTTACCGCGTGCAACCTGATGGGCGCGCGCGCATACGCCACTGCCGTATGCCTTCGCGTCCCGCAACCGCGCATCCGAAAGGCGGTCAGCTGCTGCCAGGGCACACGTTATCCGGCCAGCAGATCCGCTGCCGCGGTGCCGTTCGCGGAGGCAGCCGGCTGGTGGAGGACCTGGCCGGGGTCCGCCTGACTGCCAAGCGCGTCGAAAGAGCAGCCGAGGCCAGCGGTGCCGCCGTCGCGGCGACCGCCCCGGAACGCGCCAGGCTCATCGGGCGAGGCGCGAAACTGCTGGTCACGGGCGGGCACGCGGGGTTGTGAACAGCTTCACGAGGCTGTGTCGCTTCGGCCCTGTGGGCATCTGGCGAGCGGGCCGACGGCCCGTCGGAACGCTCCAGGCCCTAGTCCTCGATCCGCGGCTGGGCACTTGCGTCACTTGCTCGCGGGCGGGTGTCGATTTCGGCCTGCGCCGTTCGTGCAGGAGGTGAGAGGCGGATAACTGGTCGGCCTGGCAACCGATCCTGGCGGCGCAACCGTCTCCGCCGTACGAGTCAAGGAGGCTGAAATGGGTCGAATCGTTATTATGAACCATGTGACGCTTGACGGCGTGATGCAGGGACCTGGCCGCGCAGACGAGGACACCCGAGGCGGGTTCACGCAGGGCGGCTGGGGCCACCGGTCCGTAACGCCTGACGACGCCGTGGGCAAGGCGATGGGCGAGAGGATGGCGGCCGGGGGCGGCTTGGCAGGATGGCTGTTCGGGCGGCGTACCTACGAGCAGCTGCTGGCCTCCTGGAACGCCCAGGGCGGCCCGTTCAAGGACGCGCTGAACAACTCGCCCAAGTACGTCGCGTCGACCACTCTAGAGGAACCCCTGCCGTGGCCCAACTCGACGCTGCTGCGCGGCGATATCGTTGACGGCCTGCGCGCGCTCAAGGCGCAATCCGGCGGCGTTCTGGCGATCATGGGCAGCGGCGTGCTGATCGGCTCGCTGATGGCTGCCGACCTGATCGACGAGTACTTGCTGATGAACCACCCGCTCGTGCTCGGCACCGGACGACGGCTGTTCCCAGGGGGCGTGCACGTGTCGCTGCGGCTTACCGACAGCGTCACAACGGCCACCGGCGTGGTGATCGCCACCTACGAGCCGGTGAGGAACTAAGCGTGAACGAGCCTCACCGGCCAGGCTTGGGGGAAGATTCGCACTGCGTGCCTGGCCGAAGAGCACTACTCCGAAAGTAGGGAGTCCACAGTGAAGCAGTACCTGCTCAGCATCTACCAGCCAGACAGCGACCCGCCACCGGCCGACGTGCTTGCCGAGATCATGCGCGATGTACGTGCGGTAGACGAGGAGCTGCGCTCAGCGGGGGCGTGGGTGTTCTCAGGCGGCCTTCACGAGCCGAGCACCGCGACGGTGGTTCATCCTCGCCAGGAGGAGGTGCCCATGACGGACGGACCGTATGCGGAGGGCAAGGAGCACATCGGCGGCTTGACCATCATCAAGGCGGCCAGCCTCGATGAAGCGCTCGAGTGGGGGGGAAAGCTCGCGCGCGCGACGACGCTCCCGATCGAGGTACGCCCGTTCCAAGGCGAGCTGGAAGACTGACGGCGGGCGTGCCGGCAGTCCCCCACTCGGAGATCGAGCGTGTGTTCCGCGAGCAGTACGGGCGCGCCGTGGCTGTCATGGTCCGCGTGTTCGGCGACATTGACCTGGCCGAGGAAGCGGTCCAGGATGCGTTCACCACGGCGGTGGCGAGCTGGCCGAAGAACGGCCTACCGCCGGCGCCGGCCGGCTGGATCATCACCACGGCCCGCAATCGCGCGATCGACCGCTTGCGCCGCGAGTCGTCCCGTAACGACCGCCACGCCCAGGCGATGCTGCTGCAGGCTCGCGACGAGCCGCAGGAGGAGAGCCCGGTGCAGGATGATCGCCTGCGCCTGATCTTCACCTGCTGCCACCACTCGCTGGCACAGGGCGCCCAGGTGGCGCTAACGCTGCGGCTGCTCGGCGGACTGAGCACACCCGAGATCGCGCGGGCGTTCTTGGTCTCCGAGTCGACGATGGCCCAGCGACTGGTACGCGCGAAGGGAAAGATCCGCGACGCACGCATCCCCTACCGGGTCCCCAAAGAGGCCGACCTGCCAGCGCGCCTCGCATCGGTGCTCGCAGTCATCTACCTGATCTTCAATGAGGGCTACGCCGCCAGCTCGGGTGACCGGCTGATCCGCGAGGAGCTGACCAAGGAAGCGATCCTCCTCGGCCGGCTGCTGGCCGAGCTGATGCCGGACGAGCCCGAAGCGGTCGGGCTTCTGGCGCTGATGCTGCTCGAACAGGCACGCAGCGAGGCGCGCAGCACTCCGGAGGGGAAGCTCATTCCGCTGCCCGAGCAGGATCGCAGCCGCTGGAACCGCAGCCTGATACAGGAGGGACAGGAGCTTGTCCGCCGATGCCTACGGCGAAAGCAGCCAGGGCCCTACCAGATCCAAGCCGCGATCAACGCCGTCCACAGCGACGCGCCCACCGCGGCGCAAACCGACTGGACCCAGATCCTCGCGCTCTACGACCAGCTCCTTGCGATCACCCCCACTCCGATCGTCGCCCTCAACCGCGCCGTCGCGGTCGCCGAGATCGACGACCCGCAGGTGGCCCTCGAGCTGATCGACGAGCTGCCCCTCGAGCACTACTACCTCTTCCACGCGATCCGCGCCGATCTCCTCCGACGCCTCAGCCACGCAGACCAAGCCGAAGCTGCCTACCGCGCAGCGATCGAACGCACCGACAACGCCGCCGAGATCGCATTCATGAAAGAGCGGATCTCAGCGATCGGAGCTGTCACGTCATGAGGACACCATCTCGCGTGTCTGGGGAAGCCATCTGCAACAAGCCCGACGCTCAGACGCGCACCGCCTGACCAGGCACGTCCCGAAGACGATCTCGGCTACCTGCAAAATGGACGTGCACCCTCGGCCGGAACGCCCGGGCCCGCTGTCAGCGTCGGCCCGTAGAATCCTGGCTTATGGCTGCGAGTCCCCAAACCACCGAACTGATCAGGCCGGACCTGCTGGAAGGCTACCGCCGGGAGCTCACCGGCTACTGCTACCGGATGCTCGGATCAGGCTTTGAGGCCGAGGACGCGGTGCAGGAGACCATGCTGCGTGCCTGGCAGGCCGCCAGTGGCTTCGAGGGAAGATCCAGTCCGCGATCCTGGCTCTACCGGATCGCTACCAACATCTGCCTGGATATGCTGCGCGGGCGCCAGCGCCGGGCCCGCCCAATGGAGCTGGGCCCCTCGTCGCCGCCCGAGCTTTCCCACCTGGGCCCCCCGATGACTGAGCGCGGCTGGGTACTGCCGGTCGCCGATTCCCGTGTCGTGCCGGCGGACGGCGACCCGGCCGAGATCGCAGTGGCGCGGGAGACCATCCGGCTGGCGTTCGTGACGGCCCTGCAGCACCTTCCGCCCCGGCAGCGCGCCGTCCTGATCCTGTGCGAGGTGCTTCGCTGGCAGGCGGCGGAGGTGGCTGGCCTGCTGGACACCACCGTGCCGGCTGTCAACAGCGCGCTGCAGCGCGCTCGCGCCACGCTGGCGGCGATCCCCGCTGACGAGCGCCCGCAGGGCGCGGACGCTGATGCTGGAGACCTGCTGGCGAGTTACGTCGACGCCTTCGAGCGCTACGACGTGTCCGCGCTGGTGAAGTTGCTGCACGCTGACGCGGTGCAGTCGATGCCGCCGTTTGCCATGTGGTTGCGCGGCGCGGACAGCATCGGTCAGTGGATGCTCGGGCCCGGCATCGAGTGCGAGGGGTCGAGGCTGATCCCGGTGGCGGCCAGCGGATGCCCTGGATTCGGCCAGTACCGGCGTGACCCGGCTGGCGGGCATGCTCCGTGGGGGCTGCAAGTGCTGGAGATCTCGGGGGAGCGCATCACCGGGCTGCACGTGTTCCTCGACGCCGCTGCGCTCTTCCCTGCCTTCGGCCTGCCGCCGCACCTGCCGGCCTGACGGGCCCGGACACAGTTCTTCGTGGCGGCTTGCCGGTCCTGAGGCTGCCGGGTCTTGAGCTGCCCGTTCGTGAGGCGGGTTTGTCCCAAGCCAGCCGCGGGCGGTCCTCAGCGCGCGGCGAGAACCTCGGCGATCTTCGCCGCCGCGCCCGGCGCGTCGGTGGCGTCGTGCAGCAGCTCGCCCCACGACCAGCGGTAATACCAGCGCAGCCGGCCGGCATCGTCCGTGCGAGCGAAGCAGTCGATGCTCTCGGCGAGCATGGTGGCGCCAGGTATATACACGTGCAGCGCCGCGGGGTAGGTCGTCTTGATGGTCGCAGGGAAGCCATGACCGTCGAGTTCCGTGGCGAGGCGATACAGGAAATAACTGCGCGCGTGGTCGTGGGCGCCGTCCTGCATCACACCTGCCTCGGATTGGGGGGTCGGCACATTGTCCGTGGCTGCAGGCATCGTTTGTCAACCCCCCGATCGGGGGATCCGGATCGGGGGATCCGGATCGGGGGATCCGGATCGGGGGATCCGGAAAGACTGCGCGGCCAGCCCTTAGCGCAGCCCACCGTAGCCGGGATACCCGCCATAGCCATAGCCGTCTCCGCTCGCCGCAGCGTCCGGAGCCGGGTAGCCCGTCTGGTCGGCCTGACCGCCGCGATAGCCGGCGGCCGGGCGCCCCGACTGGGCAGCGTGGCCAGGGTGGCCAGCGTGCGCGGGGCGGTCGGCGTGGGCCGCGTGGGCTGCGTGCGCGGGGCGGCCAGAGTGGGCTGGGCGGACAGGCAGCGACGCAGCCGACTCCGGCCGGTCACGGCCGTAGTCGGCCGCTGGCCCGGTCAGCAGGCTGGCACCGCCGTCAAGGTAGCTGGCCGGGCTGCGGGCAGGCAGCGGCGTCTGCTGGCCGCGCTCGCCGGCGCTGCCCGGCCGGGACGGGTCCGGCAAGGACGGGTCCGGCAGGGACGGGTCCGGCAGGGACGGGTCCGGCAGGGACGGGTCCGGC
>Ga0187872_10002797_pt1 | contig 14850 bp, 15 predicted proteins | sample June2016WEW_16_4_FD_132973 | JGI IMG/M metagenome (GOLD analysis project Ga0187872, IMG submission 132973) | Peatland microbial communities from SPRUCE experiment site at the Marcell Experimental Forest, Minnesota, USA - June2016WEW_16_40 | ecosystem: Environmental > Terrestrial > Soil >...
CTTCGCGCTCAAATCTGCGGAGCGCTCTCTCGTCACATACGAGCTTCTCTGGCAGGAATTTCAAAGCGACCCGGCGTCCGAGGCGTATGTCTTTCGCTTCGTATACCACGCCCATGCCGCCGCTGCCCAGTCGACGAAGCACTTCGTAGTGTGCAACCCTTTGGCCGACGAGTGCGCAGTTCTCGGGCGCTTCCTTCCGCGTGGCGTTCTGTGTCCCACCCTCAAGCGCAGGTTTTTCCAGGAAATCGCCCAATTTCTCGTGAGAGCTCAACAGGGACATGACCTCCTGGACCAGCGGAGTGTCGCCAGCGCAAGCCTGGCGTAAGAAGGCTTCCTGCTGTTCCGCTGGCAAACGCAGCGCCGCCTGCAGCAAATCGTCCACGCGTTTCCAGCGTTCAGCATCCATTACGACACGCGATTCATCTCACGATGGAGCCAGGCTCGCGCTGTGCTCCAGTCGCGAGATACGGTAACCGCGGATACGTCGAGCACCTCGGCCGTCTCCGCGAACGTCAATCCTCCGAAAAAACGCAGCTCGACCACTTGCGCTTTCCGTGGATCCAGTTGGGCCAGAGCTTTCAGAGCGTCGTCGAGAACCACTACGTCAACGCCTTTACCACGCGAGAGCTGGGATGCGTCTTCCAGGGGCACTGTACCCTGACCTGCACCCCGCTTCCAGGCACGGTGGCGCCGGGCGTAGTCGACCAGAATCTGCCGTATGAGCTGCGCAGCGATGGCAAAAAAATGGGTGCGGCTTTCCCACTGCGGAGGTTGCATCCGAAACAGCCGCAGATACGCTTCATTCACCAGCGCTGCACTTTGCAGAGTGTGGTCAGGACGTTCCTTGCGCAGTTCAAAGTGCGCCAGACGACGCAATTCTTTGTAAACAACTGGCACCAAGGCATCGAGCGCGGCGCGGTCGCCGCCCTGCCAGCCTTGCAAAAGCTCCGTGATCTCGTGTGTAGAGTTCTGCCCCACAAAGAGGCCTCAAGGGGAGGCGTTTGCGAGCTAGCGTAGCCATGTCCCCGTCGAATGTCAACCTGGGGTCACGGAGGTGTCACGGAGGTCCCGCCTAGTAAGCGATTCTGCTTCGAGGAGAAAAATTCTTCAACCATGATCAGATTTGCCGCGCCACTGCGCTGTTAGAGATAGAGCACAAAAAGTTCCCACTTGGGGATCTTCAATTTACGCTCAGAAAAGGAGAACGAAATGAAAACCAAAGTGTTTATCACGCCGTATGTGCTGTTTGTTGCCCTCCTGGCACTTTCGTCCTTTGCCTCGGCGCAGCATCAAATGCAAGACGCTACATCCAGCTCGCCCAATCTCGTTCAAGTCGTTCGCGACGCCACGCAGAAGTACCTCAACGTCAATGCCGCCACCGCGGCCGGCTACGCGCCTTTCCTCGGCTGCGTTACTGGTCAGGACCACGGTGCCATGGGCGTGCACTACGTCAACGGCGCGCTGCTCAATGCGGGCCAGATTGATGCTTCACAACCACAAGCCCTGATCTACGAGCCATCGAACGGCGGCATGCGGCTGGTGGGCGTCGAGTTCATAGTCTTTGCGGACCCTTGGCTGCAGAATAACAACAACAATCCCCCGGTGCTGGATGGTCAAGTCTTCCAATTCGTTGACAGCCCAAACCGCTTCAACATACCTGCGTTCTTTGAGCTGCACGTCTGGGCCTGGAGGGCAAACCCTCAGGGTGCCTACGTGGACTGGAACAATAAGGTGACTTGCACAGATGAATAGATTGCCAGGGAGACCTCTGCTCACACTGTGTGTCTTCCTGTAAGCCGGACGCCTAACAACGTTACCAATGCATGGTGAACGGCGCCGCGCGGGAGAACTAAGGAAGTGAGACCGCGCGTCGCCAGATATTGCGCAGGGAGACTGCCCAATGGGGACGGCGGGGAGAAGCACCTTTGCTCGATCTCGGCTTCTACTCGGCCTCCGAACGCGGACCAAGAAAGGAGAATGCCATGAGAAGGAATTCGAGAATGCCAGGAAGCAAAGTGTTCGTTACAGGCCTGTTCGTGAGCCTCTTGCTGATCGTTACTTCACATGCGCAGACCGACCTTCCGGCATACACGGGAAGGTTCACGTTGGCGCAAGCAATTCAATGGAACACGACCGTCCTTCAGCCCGGCGACTACACGATTGCCATCGGGTCCACCGGTACCCCCATTATGGCTTTGATCAGCACCATATCGGGTCGTCCCGTCGCTCGTGTGAGGAACTGGAGCCGGAGCGAAAGCACCAACCGTAAGGATGCGCTGCTCCTCAAAGAGAGAAACGGTCGCCTCCAGGTGTATTCCCTTGCGCTCGCAGACTTGGGGATGGTCCTGATTTACGATCCCGCCCTGGCGCGGGAAGCTGTTTTGGAGTCGCAAGTCAGCCAGACGGTGCCTTTGTGGGCCAAAAGGTAGACGTGGCGGATGGAAAGGCAAACCGGGAGGCTGCACCGGGAACGACGCCAGGCGTTCGCCTCCCTCATTTGCTTACAACTGATCAAAGAAAAAAGAAAAGGCGAGGATAAAGACATGCCCAAATACGTCATCGAGCGCGACCTTCCGGGGATTGGAAATGCGACCGAGGACCAAGCCCGGACCATATCGCAGAAATCTTGCAGTGTTCTGAATAAACTCGGACCGACGATCCAGTGGCTACACAGCTATGTAACAGCAGACAAGATTTATTGCATCTATATTGCCCCGGACGAAAAGACGATTCGAGAACATGCGGAACAAGGAGGCTTCCCGGCGAACCGCGTCTCGGAAGTTAAGTCAGTAATCGATCCGACAACCGCCGAGTAGGTGCAAAAGTTGAGTGATATCGGCACACAAACCTGACAGACCTTCTTCTCCGCTGACGCTCAGCACGCTCACTTCAGCGGGGCGAGGTTGAAAATGGGTTGGCGAGTTTTGTATCCGGCTAATTGGCAAACGAGAAGTAATCCCGTCTTTCTTGTTTGCCCGTCGTCCTGGCACAATCGTAAAGAGTGACCAGGAGTGCGAGCTTGGAGACATGACAACCCACAGTCGTTGTTGCATTCCCGAATCACTGACGAGCCGATAAACAGGAACCTATGTTGTTGTGGTCGCAAAGTCACTTCACGCTAACTAATACCCCGGTCGCTTGAGTCTATGAATGCCGGGCGGCCCACACAGTGGGAGTAAGGTCTGGGGAGGCACCGGATCGGGAGATCGGCAATCCCGGGGAGAATCGCGGAAAAGTAGTCGCGCACCGGGACTCTCAGCCTGCGGCAGGTTTCCACCACCGAGAGAATCGCCGCAACCTTCGGTCCCGCATGTGTGCTGCCGATGTGCATCCAGTTCTTTCGACCCAGAGCCACGGTAAATTGGTGCGGAAGGGGGGATTTGAACTACTCTATCACATTGATAACACGTAACTTACTGATTCTACATTCGGCCTAAAGGCCCAAATGCCCCACAATCCCGCTTCCATTGTACGTTTATTGTACGGCGAACGCGCCAGAAGAGAAAACCGCGCCGAAGCGCCTTCTCTTCAAATCCTGCAGCAACAGTTTGACACCCGCCACTCCCATCGGTCAAGGCCACTAACCTGAAAAACAAGCGCGCTCATGGGTGGCCCAGCTATCTCAGGTAAGTTTTCACCATATCGATCACCTCATCGGCCGCGAGTGTATGCTCCGAATTCGGTCTTCGCTTGGGGTCAAGCACATGGTGTCGGATGTGGCCTTCCAAGAGCTCAGTCATCAAGCTGTTGACTGCCCCTCTTGCTGCGCTGATGATCTGCAACACCTCGGAGCAATCGCGTCCCTCGTCGAGGACAGCGCGTCGCACCGCGGAGTCTGTTTGATTTCTCCCTCGGACACGACAACTTGTTCCACGGCGACAAATACAAAGTGAGCGAGCAACTGACTGTCATCAACATCACGAACAAGTACGCGCTCTACAACTTCCTTTCCACCTTTAGCGGCACGCACTATGTGACGCCGCGCTCCATAACCGCTCAAATCGGTTTCCACTTTTAGCGGGTGTTCCCCCGTCGGTGAGGGCAGTAGGGTCCAGGCTGCTGCCCTCATTTTGAAAAACCAACCACAGGAGCGTCCTCCTATTGGGTCAACACTGCTTTTGTTCCACTAAGTGAGCCTTGAACTTGCGACCCTTCGGCGTTCTCAAGGTGAGGCTCTTGCCTTTGAGCACAAACTCGACATCTTTGTCCTTCGCAGAAAACAGATCATCGATTTCGTCAAGGACGGGGGTTTCGTACTCAGCGCAATATGTTTGGTCGGAAGCACGGACTGCAAAATAAAGCAGGTAATAGTGGACTTGGGGATAGCGGCTCACAAAATAGCGGTTTTCCAAGACTTTTCGTACACTGAGGATCTTGCCGACCTGCCGACCCTCGCTTGACGAACTGGGTGGCGGCGCTGAACTGTATGCGTATCCGGTCGCCGCCAGAACGGCGGTTGCGAGCAGGACCACTGGCAAAACGCTCCGTCGTAGTTCCCCGTCTGCCATGCCCGATCCTCTCGCGGCTTGCTGTGCTAGAGCTGATCCCTATGTTGCTCCAAGACGATACGCACCAATTGACTACGCGTACGGACTCCGGTCTTGGAAAAAAGCTGTTGAAGAGTGGATTTGACGGAGCCCTCGGAGGCCCCGATCCGCGCCGCAATTTCTTTGTTCGCGAGACCCTCGAATACAAACGAGAGTACGTGCCGCTCTCGTTCGGTAAATCGTCGAGTTCCGTTCGGCTGCGGGGTTGCAACTTCGGCCGTCATCGCCGTCCGCAGTTGCTCCTGGTCCAGCCAAACTTTGCCAGCCATCACGTCGCGGATCCCCTGTGCCAACAACGCTGCAGAATCGTGTTTGCGAAAGACCCCGGAAATGCCAGAGCGGATCAGCTCCGACACTGCTCCAGCATCCACTCCTGCGGTCACGACGAGAATCTTTCCATTGAATCCCTGTTCCTTGGCCAGTCGGAGAAATTCTCGACCGTCGCGCTCGCCAAGATCGAAGTCGAGGAGCACCAGGTCAATGGACTTTCGTCGAAGGACTTGGAGAGCCTCTTCGATCGTCCCACAGTCGGCAACAACGTCGAATCCAGGCTCGACGCTCAAGAGCCGACTTACACTTTCCCGAAACAAGGCGTGGTCGTCTAACAGCAGAATGCGAAGCGTCTGTTCGGCAGTTTTAGGCATTGACTGTATCCTCCGCGGCGACGTGCAAGGGCAAGACCACGGCGAAACAGGCCCCTTCCGATCTTGGCTCATAGGCGAGTTCGCCGCCAAAACTGTGCATGATAGCCCTCGAAACGTAGAGACCAAGGCCGCTGGACTTTGCCCCTGTTTGAAATGGTCGAAACAGATTCTCGGGCGAGGCCACGCCGATACCAGTATCTTCGAATCGAATTGCTACCTTCCCGTTCTCCTCGCGTGCGGCGATGCGAAGGCGTTTTGCTTCGGTGGACATCATAGCCCGCTGGCTGTTCTTGGCCAGATTCAAGAAAACCTGAACCAGCCCGTACCGGTCGGCCCAAACCAAGGGCAATGGTTCCTGAATATCCCACTGCACATTGATCTCCGACTCGTGATAGGTGGTTTCGATCAGGATTCGCAACTCATCGAGCACCGAGGTGAGTTCGACCGCCTCCCCGTTCTGCGCGGGCTTGGAGCCCAGTTCCAATGCCGATATTCTTTCCAGGCTTTGGAGCAATCCGCCGAGAGCCCTGAAGTCTTCGTTTGTTTCAAGCTCCTTGATGCGTGACAAGTTCTTATGGACCACGAGAACCGCACCGCTGAGGTTCCGAATCTCATGAGCCACGGTACTCATCAGAATTCTCGTGTTCTTCAACAGATGGTCCAGGCTGAGTTCTTCGCGATTGCGCAGATCCTCGGAGAGGTCCACGACGATCGCAGCCAATCGAGGGCCAGATATTGTGCTGTACGTGGAGAACCAAACTCCAGCCAGGAATACTTCTCCATCCCTCCTTTTCCCCGTACATTGCAACGTAGTCCGAAAGGTGCGCGAAGACTGAGTCTTCAGCACGGTCTGCAGGGCCGGAAGGTAGCAGCGGATTGCCTGTCCTTGCAGAGAAGAAGACCCACCTGGTGCAAGCAACTGGTTCGCGGCCTCGTTTGCCAGCACAACCTTCCCGTCGGAGTCAATCGTAACAATCGCGGCTGGACTGCTTTCTACGAGGGCGCGCAATTGTTCTTCGAGGTCCCGGCGTAGCTTCACTTGGTCTTCCAGTTCCTCGACGTGCTTGAGAACAATGCGTCTGTTTCGAACCATCTCCGAAATGAGGAGTCCCGTGCCAATGAAGCCCGCCGAGCTGAAAGCCAGACGGACTACTGCTTCATTCTCGGGCAGATTGCTGAAGACTTCTTGAAGAACCGCGCAAACCAGAGCGAAGCCCACGATCTGGGGTCGCGATAGAAATCCGCCAACAATGATGATGGGAAACAGATACAAGAACCCTAACGAAATGTAGTGGGTTGCCCACCAATCGACCACCGCGATCGCCGCCGTGAGAAAGCTAGCCACGACGAGCATCTTCGTCCGGTTGGCAGGCGCGTAGACGGATAGCAGGTCTTTCATGATCTATGTCCTAGATCTTGCGCCATTTCCCGATCCGCTGAAACTGTTTTCCCCACGATTAGCCAAAAGATAGGCTCCAAAGTTCCAAACGATACGATTCGCGATCTGAAAGATACGGTGTGCATTCCTCCTCGACGACTTAGACTCAAGCCAAATCGTTGAACCGCCGAGAGCAAGCGGAAGAAATCGTAGCGCCTCAAGGAGCCAGACACGATTGCCCGAAGATGCGGGAGGTCTGGGTGTCTTGTTCCAGCGGTAACGACTTGAACGCGAGCCGCCGACGAAGGTCCAGATCCTCTCCGGAGCATGCAAGTGAACTATGAGGCTTGGAATCGATACGTTTTGATGGCCATAGGCGTGTTCGCCGTGCTCCTGTATTTCGGTTTGATTTACGCAGGCTTTGCTGAGTTCATGTCACGTATATCAAACAACGGTAAAAACAAAAAGCGTTCTCGGAGTCGGGGCTCGGCTCCCAGACTGCGGAACCCGAAGGTTCCAGGAAGCCGGCCCTAAAAGGGTCTCACGATGAAAGATTTCTTACACCTCAACAAGAGAACAGTCGCAGCGGTTGTGACGGTCGCGGCGATCATTATCGCAGCAGCAGTTTTTCTGCCTGGGCGTGGTCAGTCTACAAACACGAACCCGGTACGGGCAAACAGCGCAGCATCGAAGCCGTCGATGGCTGATCCAGCCGTGGATCTATCGCCGAGCCAATTGAGCTCAATCAAAATCGAACCGGTGGGGACCTACCAGTTTCCGGTCGAGAAAGAGACGGTCGGTACTATCAGTTTTGCGGACGACCTGTCGGTGCAAGTTTTCCCGCCTTATCAAGGAACCATCATCAAGGCATTTGTGGAACTGGGAACAGCGGTTCAGAAGGAACAGCCGCTCTACACAATTAGAAGCCCTGACCTCATCCAAGCTGAATCGACCCTGATTGGCGCTGCGGCAACCTACGAACTCACCACCAAAGAATTGGCCCGTGCCAAGGATCTTTACACAACGAACGTGGGCGTCCCACAAAAAGAGTTGGAACAGGCAGTTTCCGACCAGCAGACTGCCGACGGCGCACTCAAAGCCGCACGGGACGCAGTCCTAGTCTTCGGCAAGACCGAGGCGGAGATTGATCAAATGATCGCCTCGCGCAAGATCGATCCAGCTCTTGTCGTCCGTAGTCCAATTTCCGGCCAGGTCACATCGTTCAATGCACCACCGGGGCTATTGGTGCAGCCGGGGAACGGGACAGCACCCTACACGGTCTCCAGTGTCTCGATCAAGTGGATGCTGGCAAATGTCATCGAGAGCGATATCCCGCTGTTTCATTTGGGGCAGTCAGTTCAAGTCAAGGTCATGGCCTATCCACACCGCGTGTTCCAGGGCAGGGTGTCCAAAATCTACGCGATTGTCGATCCGAACACTCATCGTGTGACGATCCGTTCGGAGATCGCCGATCCCAAAGACGAGCTACGTCCAGGGATGCTCGCTAACTTCATCATTCGTGTCGACGGCCCAGTCGAAGCGATCGCTATACCGGCCAACGGTGTGGTCCGCGAACCCGATGGCACGATGGTGGCTTGGGTGACAACGGATCGCCACCATTTTTCGCAAAGAGTCGTCAAGACGGGTCTACGACAAGACGACCGGGTCCAGATTCTCGATGGTGTGCAGCGAGGCGAACTGGTGGTAAGCGATGGTGCGGTATTTGTCAGCAACATGCTGGAAGCGCCGCCATCCGATTAGATCGGACGCCGCCCATTTTCCATTAAGAACGACAAATAAGAACGACAAGTCATGTTCAAGTCTCTTATCGCATTTTGCCTAAGCCGCCGCGCGATTGTCGTGGTGGGACTGCTCTTGTTTGCCGGCGCCGGGTTTGTTGCCTTCAAGAAACTCAATATCGAAGCGTATCCGAATCCGACCCCGGTCATTCTTGAGATCACGGCGCAGGCGCCAGGCCTATCGGCTGAAGAGATGGAACGTTACTACACGCGTCCCATGGAGATCGGGCTCTACTCCACCCCCGGTATTGACGTGATCCGCTCCACTTCGTTCTACGGGCTGTCTTTTGTGCGTGTCACTTTCAAATATGGAGTGGACTACTACTTCGCCTATAGCCAGGCATCAACCGCGATGCAACAAAACGTCAGCCTGCCGGGCAATCTGGTACCCACAATCCAGGCAAACAGCTCGACTGGGGAAATCTACCGCTACCAGGTTGTCGGACCCAAGCATTTCGGAATCACGAATCTTCGCACTGTTCAGGATTGGGTCGTAGCGCGACGGCTCTTGACGATTCCTGGCATCGCAGCAGTCAACAGTTGGGGCGGTCCGACCAAGGAGTTTCAGGTCGAGGTCGATCCTCATAAGCTCGAAGCCTATAACGTCTCGGTGCCTCAAATCCTGACCGCTCTCGGCAACGCCAACATCAACGTCGGTGGACGTGAGATTCGCATTGGCCAGCAGTCCATCAACATTCGTGGCGTCGGTCTGATTGATGATGGTGGCAGTGATGACTTGACCGAGGGCTACAGGGTTGACGACATCGAGAATGTGGTTCTGACCCAGGTTAACGGCGTCCCGGTGCTGATGAAAGATATCGGACAGGTCTCAGTCGGCTACAGGCCGAGACTGGGCATCCTGGGCCGCGACCGGCAGGACGATGTTGTTGGGGCCATCGTGGTAATGAGGCGCACGGAGAAGACCGCCGACATGATTCCAAAGGTCAAGGCGGAAATTGACAAGCTGAATCACGATGGCAGCCTTCCCACCGGAGTCAGGGTTGTTCCTTTCTACGATCGATCATCCCTGATCGCCATAACTACGCACACCGTTTTGCATAATTTGATCTTCGGATGCGTGCTGGTCTTCCTCATCCAATGGATTTTCCTCGGCAATCTTCGCAGCGCGATCATCGTTGGCATAAACATCCCCTTTGCGTTGTTCTTCGCGATCATTCTTCTCGTTATTTTTGGCGAAAGCGCGAACCTGCTCTCCCTCGGCGCGGTTGATTTCGGAATCATCGTCGATTCGGCCGTGATCCTGGTCGAGAACATCTTTCGAAATTTCCAAGCGCAGCAGGAGGAAAAACAGGCCCTGCTGCAGCATCTCACTGAGGGCTTTTGGGGGCCGGACCCGACGAGACTTCCCGGACACTCAACCACGGCCCATGGGTGGACGGATCGCTTACGTCTGATTCTGATCAGCGCAATTCAGATAGACAAGGCGGTCCTCTTTTCAGCGCTCATTACCGTCGCCGGCTTCGTGCCCCTGTTCACGATGGAGGAGTCGAGGGTCAGATCTTCGGTCCCATGGCGCGCACCTATGGCTACGCTTTGGCAGGGGCATTAGTGGCAACCTTCACCATCACCCCCGTGCTAGCTTCCATGCTACTTCCTGAGCACCTCAAGGAAGCGGAGACGATAGTAGTCCGCTTGCTGCACCGTGCCTACAACCCCGCACTGCGCTTTGCACTCGCGCGCCGCCCCCTTACCGTGGGGATCAGCGTCGCCTTCCTCGCGGTGTCTGTGCTTCTAGGGTTTCGGCTTGGCAGCGAATTCTTGCCACATCTTGAAGAAGGCAATTTCTGGATACGGGCTTCCATGCCGATCACGCTGTCGCTGCAAGATGGCGAAGCTGCCGCGAGAAAAATGCGGGAGATCCTTCTCAGACACCCTGAAGTGATTACCGTACTTTCCCAGCACGGGCGGCCGGACGACGGCAGTGATGCATCGCCCTTCTCGAATGTCGATTTGTTCGCCCCCCTGAAGCCATTCGACGAATGGCCGAGCGGCACGGACAAGGAGAAGCTGACCGAACAGATTCAAACTGAGTTCAATAATGAATTGCCTGGGGTAGTTTTCAATTTCTCCCAATACATTCAGGACAACATCGAGGAAGGAATCTCCGGTGTTAAAGGCTCCAATTCGGTCAAGATCGTCGGCCCCAACCTCGAAACACTGACTAAGTTGGCTGAGCAAGTCCGGGACCAAATGGGCCAGGTTCGCGGCATTGCCGATCTTGGCATCTTCCCGGTCCTTGGGCAGCCGAACCTGAACATCAAGGTGGATCGCGCCAAGGCCGCACGGTATGGACTCAATTCCGGCGATGTCAACTCCGTCATTCAAGCCGCCATGGGCGGAGCGGCCGCAACGTCGATCTTGGAGGGCGACCGGCAGTTCGATCTCGTCGTTCGCTATACGCCGGAATACCGTGACGGCATCGACAAAATCCGTAACATCAAAGTGGCCTATGCGACCAGCAGCGGCGCCAACGCCTATATACCGTTGAGTGAGCTGGCAACGATCTCATTGGACACAGGAGCAGCCTGGATCTACCACGAGAGCGTGCAGCGCTTCATTCCCGTCAAGTTCAGTGTCCGCGGCCGCGACCTCGGCAGCACGGTCGAAGAAGCTCAACAGCGAATCGAAACGAATGTGAAGCTCCCGCCGGGATACCGCCTGGTTTGGGCTGGCGAGTTCGGAGACCTTCAGGAAGCCAAGAAGCGGCTTGAGATCATTGTTCCGATCAGTCTGGTGCTGATCATCGGACTGCTTTACGCCCAATTCAATTCGCTGCGCGACAGTCTCCTCGCGCTGGCGGGAATCCCCTTTGCCGTTGCCGGCGGCGTATTGGCGCTCTACGTCTCGGGACTGAACTTCAGCATCTCCGCGGCCATTGGCTTCGTGTCGTTGTTTGGCGTGTCCGTCATGGATGGCATCCTGATGATCACTTATTACAACCACGAACGGCAGCTGCGCGGTGGAACGCCAACGGATGCGATGTTCCGTGCCGCGTCCAGCCGTATGCGCCCGCTCCTGATGACCGCCCTTTCAGCTTGCATTGGTCTGCTTCCTGCGGCTATTTCCACCGGTATCGGCAGCCAGGTACAACGTCCGCTCGCCACCGTGATTGTGGGCGGCATGCTGGTTGGCCCGTTCATGCTCCTTGTCGCCGTGCCCGCGCTGAGAATGATCTTTCTCGGCGGCGAGAACCACGTAGCACAGGAGGAATCAAAATGAAGATCGCCTTTCTTGTTCTTGCTATGGCTAGCTTTGGGATGATTAGGTCAAGTCATGCCTACGCTTCTGGTATCTCGCCCCAGCAAAATCTCGACACGTCCACAGGCGCAGCTCGTAATCGTCCGCGTCGGTCCGATGAACAAGGAAACGACCGCCAGGGTTCTGAGAAGAATCGCTCGCGCAGCCGCGCCAGCCTAATCAAGACGAATCGTTCGCAGCAGCTTCGGAAAAGCCGGGAACACTCGACAACAGAAAGTGTCCGGAAAATTCATCAGACGAGTTCCGGCGCACCCGCTGCCGTTCCAGCCAAAAGCGTCAACAATCGAACTCTGCCTGTTCGCACAACAGGTGTCACTGCACTCAATGGGCAACAGTTTAGGAATTCCCACAGTTGGGGTGCAGGTCCCGCGATCATCGGTGGGCCGGCAAAGGCAGCGAGGAGCGCAGCGGTGATCAACGGAACCAGCATAAACCGGAAGCGCATGAATTGATGGCTATGACTCTCACCCATAATTCGCCGATCGTCCGTCTCCTCGCGATCTCAGCGTTGCTGCTCACCACGGGGTGCGCGGTCGGTCCAAATTTCAAGAGGCCTGCAGCTCCGAAGGTTCCAGGTTATACACCCGCACTACCTTCGACCACGAGCAGCCCGCCCAACGTCCCCGGCGGAGAAGAGCAACGGTTTGCCCAAGGGCGCGACATTCCGGGAGAGTGGTGGACATTATTCCACTCGAAGCCGCTGAACGACTTGATTGAGCGCTCACTCAAGAACAATCCCGATCTGAAGGCCGCGCAAGCGGCATTGCTGGTGGCAAGAGAGAATGTGCTGGCGCAACGGGGCGCCTATTATCCCAGTGTGGCGGCCAGTCTTTCAGCGGACCACTCCAAGTCATCGAGTGAAGTGTCGCCGGTTACCGCTACGAGTTCGCTTTATTACAGCCTCTATACGCCGCAGGTCGGCGTTTCCTTCGTCCCAGATGTGTTCGGCCTGAACAAAAGGACGGTGGAGTCCTTGAAGGCACAGGAACAGCAAGCGCGTTTTGCGCTGGCCGCGACGCATATCACCTTGAGTTCCAACATTGTCGCGGCGGCGATTCAAGAGGCGTCTTTGCGTGCGCAGATTGAAGCGACGCGGCAACTGATCGAAATCAACACCAACATGCTTCAGGTATTGCGCAAGCAATTCGAGAAAGGCTATGTGGGGCGGCTCGACGTTGCCGCACAGGAATCCCAGCTTGCTCAAGTCACCGCCACTCTGCCGCCGCTGCTCAAGCAGTTAACTCAACAGCGTGACCTCCTGGCTGCGCTGTCTGGCGGATTCCCCAGCGACGAATTGGCTGAAAAGTTCGAACTTGCGAGTCTGCAGCTTCCTCAGGAACTGCCACTGAGCCTTCCTTCGCAGCTAGTAGAGCAACGTCCCGACGTGCGCCAAGCCGAGGAGAACCTGCATTCAGCCAGCGCCCTAATCGGGGTGGCGCGTGCAAACCGCCTCCCGAGCTTTGCCCTGACCGCTGATGTGGGCAGCATGACGGTGATCTTCAGCCACATGTTCGGGGCAGGGACGGGCTTTTGGGACCTGGGCGCAGGCGCCACGCAGACCATCTTTCAAGGCGGCACCCTCGTTCACCGCGAGCGCGCTGCAAGAGCCGCCTATGTTCAAGCCTCCGAACAATATCGCAGCACTGTATTGACCGCCTTTGAGAATGTCGCGGACACGCTGCATGCGCTTGAACAGGACGCCGATGCCGTTAAGGCTGCGACAGCCGCAAGAGATGCCGCCAAGGTAACGCTCGACCTTACAACGAGACAAATGCAGGTCGGCTATGTGAGCTACCTTACTGTGTTAAGCGCCGAGCAGGCCTATCAGCAAGCCCTGATTAACCTCGTGCAGGCTCAGTCAAATCGTTATGCCGATACCGCCGCATTATTTCAGGCACTTGGCGGTGGATGGTGGAACCGCCCGGAAGTACCCAAGAGTTGACCCGGCCGGGACGAACTCTCAACGACGTGGGCTAGAAGCCCTCTTGGAGGGAGTTGGCCGGTGCGACTGATGTGGCGTACCCCTCTGGGGGTTTTGGTGCGGATGGAGAGACTCGAACTCTCATGGGTTTCCCCGCCGCCCCCTCAAGACGGTGTGTCTGCCAGTTCCACCACATCCGCAATTCAAAAACTAACTGGCGACACAACGTTAGAGCGGATTGGGGGATTTGAACTACTCCATCACGTTGATAACATGTAACTTATTGATTTTGCATTCGGCCTAAAGGCCCAAATGTCCCACAATCCCGCTTCCATTGTACGTTTATTGTACGGCGAACGCGCACTGAAGAGAAAACCGCGCAGAAGCGCTTTCTCTCAATGCTGCCAGCAACAGTGTGACATCCGCCCCTCCCATCGGTCAAGGCCGCCGTTCGAGAATGCCGTGGAATGCTGAGCGTGCTACGAACCCCAGTCTTCGGACTTCGGTAGTCGATCTTGTGCCCCGCGCGAGTCTCGTGCCGTGATCGATTACTTCCCGTTTGCCGACGACACGGCCAGAATTCGCGGAGTTCGAAACCACAAGGCGCGCTACAGGGACAGGAAGCGGGAACTCCGCATATTATGGGGATCAATCTAGTTGTTGGCTGGTAAAAGGGACAGAAATGAGAGTCCACGCAGAATGACCAATAAGAACGAACTGCCGGAGCCGAATGATGTGCTTTATCGGATCAAGCGTGGTCTGGCGGGTTATATCAGTTATCTCGCCGCATGTGAGATGAATGAAGCGTTTAGCGAATATGTCTTGTATGAACCGATCTTGCGCATCTTGACTGCCCGAGGATACGCGGTTCAATCTGAGGTTCTTTGCCCAGGCATTCAGCAGCCCAAAAGAGGAGATAAGAAGAAGCTCGATTTCATCGCGTCCCGCGAGAAACTGACGTGTGCAATCGAGGTCAAATGGGCACGGGACAAGAGGATCATGATAGACGGTGATCTGGAAAAGCTGTCAGCTTGCGTCAGAGTAGAACCAAGCTGGAGCGCGTTCCTTTGCGTGTTCGGAAGGAAAAGTGTTATCACAGGACTGGTTCTCCCGCAGAGCGGCCTACGAGAACGAGGAACTCCAGTAATTGCCGAATTCGGGAAAACCCGCTTTGGCTGCCGCGTATATGAAATGGTCAAACAAATCGCTCAACCGACCGCGAGCAAGCCGACGTCGGCGAAATCCAGCGTCAAGCATCATCTGAACCACAACGCGTGAGAAG
>Ga0187872_10002798_pt1 | contig 14847 bp, 9 predicted proteins | sample June2016WEW_16_4_FD_132973 | JGI IMG/M metagenome (GOLD analysis project Ga0187872, IMG submission 132973) | Peatland microbial communities from SPRUCE experiment site at the Marcell Experimental Forest, Minnesota, USA - June2016WEW_16_40 | ecosystem: Environmental > Terrestrial > Soil >...
TACACGGTCGATCCGGATTGTACCGGGTCGTTCTTCAAAGCGGACGGCACAAAAATCGAAAACGTCATCGTCCTTGACGGAGGCAAGAGATTCTCCGTGATGAGCTTTGAGCCGGACAAGGTTATCACGGGAGAGGGGATAAGGCTGGAGGAGGACAAGGACTAACGGTGCGCTGACTAGGTTGGACGCACACTTCTTCATTTGAAGCGGTTGTGCATCTCGCCGACGGTCGGTGATGTGGAAGTGGGTAACTGGAACGGGAGGGTGCCGTGAAAAGCGAAACAGTGCTGGTGAGAAAGCTCGCAGTTGGGGGGATTGCGAGCCTTTTGCTCCTTGCCGGATGCGGAGGCGGCACCAGTCCGTCATCGAGCGGATCTAATCCCACTCCAACAATCACCACAATCACGCCGAACAGTAGCATTGCTGGCGGTGCGGCTTTCACGCTCACAATCAATGGGACGAATTTCGTCGCAGCTTCTATGGTTAACTTCGGCGGGTCGGCGCCCCCCACCACCTTCGTCAACTCCAAGCAATTGACTGCGGCCATCCCTGCTGCCAGCATCGCCTCAACCGGCACGCTGGCCGTGACAGTGATCAACCCCGCGCCCGGCGGTGGCACCTCCAATCCGCTAAGCTTCACCGTCGGCCCCAGCGGCGTCCCGACGATCAATGGTCTCTTTCCAAGCTGCGTTCCTGCAGGGGAACAGTTCGTTGATTCGGTAAATAATCAGTTGACCGTAAGTGGGGGTAATTTTGTGTCCAGTTCCGTCGTGCAATGGAACGGCACCGACCTGCCGACCACTCTTTATCCCAATAGCAACGGTGAGATTCTCACTGCTCAGGTTCCGGCGAGTGACATCGCCACCGCAGGGACAGCGGCGGTCGCAGTCTTCAATCCTCCACCCGGAGGTGGTAGCTCGAGTTCCTTGACGTTCACCATTACGACAGGAGCAGTCGATCCGCAGTCGGTCGCTGTGAACCCTGCCGGAAATTTCGCATATGTGGCGAGTCAGGGCTGCAGTGGTGGCGTTGGTGGCTACGTGTCCATGTACACGATCAACCCCACCACCGGTGCCCTGGCGTCCATCGGACCACCCGTGTCCACAAATGACGTAGGCACCGACTCCGTCACCATAGATCCTTTCGGCAAGTTCGCTTACGTAGCCAATGAGGGGCTGTATGACACTGATGGCAGCGTCTCGGCGTACAGCATCGATCCAACGACCGGGGCCCTAACGTCGACGTCAGGCGGGATAAGCGGAAACAGTCCGGAGTTTTGCTGTTTCACTGCGGTGGCGGTGCATCCATCTGACAAGTTCGCTTATGTGGCGAATGGAGACTCCTTTCCACGCAGCGTCTCGATGTACACCATCAACGGCGCTAACGGGGCCTTGAAGTACTTTGGGACCATCGCCGCAGAAGGCTTTCCGACCTCGGTGGTCGTGGATCCGTCTGGACAGTTCGTTTATGTGGCGGCGGAGACAGACTCCGGCACGCCGGGACCGGGCAGCGTGTCCATGTACGCGATCAACGCCACGACCGGGGCCTTAACCTCCCTTGGAACTATAGCCACAGGAACAATGATTGCAGAGTCAAGCTCTAACTCCATAGTCGTGGATCCGACCGGTGCGTTCGCCTATGTGACGAATTCCGGCTCGAACAACGTATCGATGTACAGCATCAATGCCACCACAGGGGTCTTGACGTCAGGCGGGTTGATAGCTGCAGGGACAACTCCTTTATCCGTGGCCGTGGATCCTACCGGCAAGTTCGCCTATGTAACGAATTTCGGCTCGAACGACGTTTCCATGTACACCATCAACGCGACCACAGGGGCCTTAACGTCCATTGGGACGATAGCCGCAGGATCGAATCCTACCTCGATCGCCATCCATCCGTCCGGCAAGTTCGCCTATGTGACGAATTCCGCCTCAAACGAGGTCTCCATTTACAGCATCGATGCGACCACCGGTGTCTTGACGCTCATAGGGACGATAGGCACATGAAGGGGCCGGCTCTAAAGCAAGCAAAAAACAGGGAAGAGGAGAGCACCATGATTTCCAAAACGTTTCGCATCGCTCGAATGATTGTTCTTGCCAGCTTTGCGCTCAGTTCCGCTGCCTGGGCGGCGACTTGTTCCAACGCCTCTCTGAGTGGCACCTACGGGTTTCTGCACGACCTCACAGATAGCAACGGCACCCCTGCCACCGCCGCCGTGAGCCAGGTCACGTTTGACTCAACCACAGGCACGTTTACCGGAGAGACCACAGCATCCCATGACGGCGTGATTGCCACCGAGCCTCTCACCGGAACATACGCAGTCGCCTCGAACTGCACCGGCACGGGTAACCCCACGGGAGGCAGCCCCTTCTCCTTTGTGGTTACGTCAACAGGGTTTCTGGCCGTTCACCTTTTTTCGGAGGGATTCGCCGTGAAGCAGGGCTCCCCGACCTGCACCAATGCCGGAGTTACGGGTAGTTTTGGGTTTGAAACAACCGGCGTCTTCCTCGCAGGGGCATCCGCCATAGGACCGGTGTGGCTTTCATCGGTGAGTTGAAGTTAACGGTCAACCCTTCTGGAGAAGGAGTGATAAGCGGACACGTAGCGGCTAGCGAGGATGGCACGTTTTCTAACGTTCGCTGAGGAACCAGTCACAGGGTCTTACTCGGTCGATGCGAACTGCACGGGCACACTTACAATAACGCCGGAAGGCGAGTCCGCATTGAATTTCAGCTTCGTGATTGTCGATTGTGGGAAAGAAATGCTAGCCATTGAGACGGACGCGGACACGGTTGTAAGCGGTACTCTGCAGCGTTAGTTCCAGCAGGAAATGTCGCTGGGTGTAGTGTCTCCGATTCCGTCCGAGCTTCAAGTCATCTAGCCTACGGGATGACCTACAGCGCAACTGTCGGCCTTGCTACAAAGAGGCTTCGTTTGCGCCAATGTTTATGCGGGGCTGAGACGGCACTTCCGGCATTTTTGGGATATGGTGGATATCCTATCCCCGCAATGAGCGTAACCTTCTGACGGGCACGGATGATCTCGCCTTCCGTGCCCCGTCGTTCGTCACACGCCCGTCGTCTTTCGGTCCTTTCCTTGTTCTTGCAGTTCCTGCAAATTCAGCCAGAGTAACGGGCAAACCGGCAGTAATCCCTCCTGGACGAAGGAACGAAGACTGAGCGCCTGAGAATTTGCTGGTCAAGCGTCGGCAAAGCCAGGCTGGCCGCGGATTCAATCTGTCAACCATGTGTTTGCTCTGACACTTACGAACAAATGGGGTGCCGTCGGCGCCCGCCCAACCTGAAGCCACGCCACCGAAATTAGCCGTTTTCACCGTTCCACAAGGTATACCGGGCTGACCACCCCGAACCCGAATTTCCCGACCAATCGAATCATTCACTTGCGGCTGCTGCGACGAAACCCTTTTGGACCACCAGGGCTAAGCGCCAATTTCCGCTAGGTTCCCTTATCGGATTAGGTAAGGTTAGCCCGTGATTCGAGCGGAACCGTGAAGGGCATCTACTAACCAGCCATTTTTGCCATATCAGCGTGACAGTGCGTTAATCAGACGTGGGCGATCATGTAGGAAAGTGCGAGCCTCACCGAACGCTATGCAGATCAGCTTGCAGCAAACGCTTCTTCGAAGGGCTCGTTACTACCTCATGTTAGTGTCCCAGCAATTCCAGTAGTTCCGTAGTTTCGACCGTCATCGCCATTTTGAGAGTGGGCATATAGTCAGGATTCCAGGTGGACGAATGGAGCTGCGGCAGGTCTGTGGCAGACTGGGCAGCGGCAAATTTCCTTGGCTCAACCGCGCCGACCCAGAAATCGGCGGAGGGTATCCCGGCAAGGTTGAATTCCGCGAAGTCTTCAAACACCATGGTTGGCTCAACTTCGACCACATTCGTTTGACCTAGAACACCTCGCAATGTGGCGACCAGGCGCTTGGTAAGCTCCGGATCGTTGTACGTGGCATTTGCGGCTGGGGTTACCTTTACCAGCGGCTCCTTGGTAGCGCCGCCGGCCATCGCTTCTCCTTTGGCCACGCGTTCGATGGATGCGAGGACGCGCTTGCGCACTTCTGGTTTGTACGTGCGCACGGTGAGTTGCAGCTTGACCTCGCCCGGGATGATGCTGTTCTTGGTTCCACCGTGGATCGTGCCGACGGTAATGACGACGGGATCGAACGGATTATTCTCGCGCGAAACAATGGTTTGCAGGGCGAGGACCGTGCGGGCAGCGATCACCACGGGATCGATCGTGTTCTGAGGCCGTCCTCCGTGGCCGCCCCGCCCAAAAATGGTGATGTCGACAGAGTCAGCGGCGGCCAGCGCATACCCCGGAGTGAAACCCACCTGTCCGACTGGCTGGATGGCACTATCGTGAACGGCCAAGGCGAAATCAGGTTTCGGGAAGCGCGTAAACAAGCCGTCCTTAATCATGGCGGGGGCTCCTTCGCCTGTCTCTTCGGCCGGTTGACCGATGAGAATCAAAGTGCCGTGCCACCGATCCCGATTGGTTGCCATCAGCTTCGCGGTGCCGATCCAACTGGACATGTGAATGTCATGGCCGCAGGCATGCATCACCGGAATCGACGTTCCAGAATCGCTTTTAACGACGACATGACTGGCATATGGCACCCCCGTTTCTTCTGCGATCGGCAGGGCGTCCATGTCAGTCCGCAAGAGGACCGTAGGACCCTTCCCGTTTCGCAGCACAGCCACAATGCCGGTGCCGCCCACGCCCGTCGTCACTTCGTATCCCAGCGCTTTGACGCGCTCCGCCAGTTTGGCTGCTGTTTGTTGCTCATGCATGGCAAGCTCGGGATTTTTATGGAGATCGAAGTAGAGGGATTCCACCTCGGGATACACCGCGTTTATTTCCTCGGCAGATGGAGTCGTCCACGATACGGGCTTCGTCTGCGAGGCGGCGCTAGTAGCTAGGAGCACACAACCAGAAAGTATGGCCAGAATTGAGTAGTTCATCAAAGTACCCCCCCGTGCTGAGGAATGCTACTCGCCTTGTCCCCAAGCGTAAAGCCCTTTGTGCAAGAAGCTCGATTCGAGCGTCGGTAAATCGAGGCGATTCTTCTTTGGCTTGGCTTACCAGAAAGATGATTACTCGATCGGGAAATAGGCGTCTTGAAGTGAGGGGGCGAGATTACTGGCCGGTTTGTCGGCAAACCTTACCTTACCGGATTGGGGAAGGTCTGCCCGTGATCCGACTACAGTGCCTGTCCAATCGTCCACTCTCTGTGATCCTGAAGAGGGAAACACGGGCAGCAGAGTCATCCCGACGAATGCTAGTCGCGGTCCCGCTTGACGACGCGGCCCGGTTTCGCGCCCGTGTGCTCGCCGTTGTGCACCACCTCGACGCCGTTGACGAAAACCTCGGAGAGGCCAGTAGCCGTTTGCCGCGGCTTCTGAAAGGTAGCGTGGTCTTGGATGGTGTTCGGATCGAAGACGGCGATGTCCGCAAAATATCCTGGCCGCAGCAGTCCGCGTTGGGTGATTCCGAGATTGGATGCCGGCAGCGAGGTCATCTTGCGGACTGCTTCTGCCACTGTCATGAGCTTCTCGTCGCGGACGTAACGGGCATAGACGCGGGCAAAGTTGCCGAAGGTGCGAGGATGCGCGCTGAATTTAAGGAAGACGCCATCCACGCCTTCGGGGTCGGCGTCCGCGCCAAAACTCACCCAAGGCAGTACGATCTGCTTGCGGATATTGTCCTCGCTCATCAGGAAATAAACGGTCCCTACGCGGGAATCGTCCTCGATCACCAGATCCATCGCGGTATCTTCGGGCGACGACTGCCGCATGGCCGCGACTTCCGCGAGAGTCTTACCGGTCAACGGCTTGAGCTTCTCGCTCTTGAACTCGACAAAAAGTACGTTGCTGGGCGATCCCGCTGCACGAAGCAGGTTGTCGTACTTGCCGCTCGCCAACATCTCCTGCTTCACCCGCTTCCGGATGGCGGGATTTTGCAGCCGCTTGCGCCACGCCTCAAGACCGCCCTCCTGCACCCACGGCGGCATGGCCGCATCCAGGCCCGTTGCGCCGGCGGGATACGTGTACATGTCCGCAGTGATCGCAAGGCCTTCGGCGCGGGCTGCTTCGACTTTCTGAATTACTTCCGGCAGATTTTTCCAGTTCTTCTCGCCTGCGACTTTCAAGTGGTAAATTTCCGCCGGAACTCCTGCTTTGCGGGCGATCGTGATCAATTCATCGATCGCCTCCATCTCATGATCGCTTTCGTTGCGGATGTGCGAAATGTAGATGCCTTTATATTTGGCCGCGACCTGGGCGAGCGCGATCAGTTCGTCCATCTTCGCATAGTTGCCAGGCTGGTAAATCAAAGCCGAGGCCACGCCGAGCGCGCCCTCCTGCATTGCCTTGGCAGTCAGTTCACGCATTTGGTCGAGTTCGGCGGGCGTGGGCGCGCGGTTGGCCCGGCCGAGCACGTTGATACGTGGCGTAGCGGCGCCAATAAAGGAAGCGACATTAGGCGAGACGCCGTGCTTCACGAGCGTTTCGAGCCCCTCGTTGAGCGTGTGCCAGGGGAGGTCGTACTTGATGTTGCTCTGCTGGCGCAGCACCTCGGCGCGCATGTCGTCCGTAAGAGGGCCCATGGACTCGCCCTCGCCGAAGATCTCTAGCGTGACGCCCTGGAGCAGATCGCTGAGGCCGCGCCCGTCGGCAAAAAGCCCATCCGGCGCGGACATAAGGTTAATGAAGCCCGGCGCGATGACCTGGCCATGAACATCGATATCGATGCGCCCGCGGTCTCCGGAGACATCGCCCGTTCGGGCGATCTTGTCGCCGTTAATGGCGACACCTCCGGCGGTGCAGGGCGAGCCCGTGCCGTCGCAGATCAGACCGTTCCTCAAGACCACGTCGAAGTCCGGCTGGCGGGTACATGAAATGAGCGTAAGCGAAACAGCAAGCAGAAGAAGGATGCGGCGCATAGTTAGGAATTTAGGACTCGGAATCGAAATTCAGCCGGACTATAGACCTTGGGGCGGGATTTTGGCAAGCGTCAGCAGGCTTAGGCGATCACGCTCGCCCGCGAGATTCCTGTTTTTTCGCGACTTGCATTAACCTCATTTTCGTCTAAGCGCGACTGGCGCAGTTTCTCCTTCCGTTTGGTGAAGTATCGTCCTCGTTGACTTCGCCTTCCCAGCACACCTAATATTGCACCCTGAGTTCTGCGCCACCCATGATCGGCCAAACAATCTCGCACTACCGCATCGTCGAGAAACTTGGTGGCGGCGGTATGGGTGTGGTGTACAAGGCTGAGGACACTCGGCTGCATCGCTTCGTCGCCCTCAAGTTCTTGCCGGAGGATGTTGCTCGCGACCCGCAAGCCCTCGCTCGTTTTCAACGCGAGGCCCAAGCTGCCTCCGCGCTGAATCACCCCAATATTTGCATGATCTTTGATATCGGAGAGCAGGATGGGAAAGCGTTCATCTCCATGGAGTACTTGGACGGGGTGACGCTGAAGTATCGCATCGCCGGAAAGCCCATTGACACCGATGTTTTGCTCGGTCTGGCGATTGACATCGCCGACGCACTTGACGCCGCTCACTCTGCTGGCATCGTCCACCGTGACATCAAACCCGCGAACATATTCGTGACGAAGCGCGGCCACGCCAAGATTCTCGACTTTGGGCTGGCGAAGGTTAGTCTGGCAGGTAGTTCTTCGAGCAAGGTTGCATCTCTTAACACGAAGACGGTGGACGCAGATCATCTCACCAGCCCCGGTTCGACGCTCGGCACCGTTGCTTACATGTCGCCGGAGCAGGCGCGTGCGAAAGAACTGGACGCCCGAAGCGACCTGTTCTCGTTTGGAGCCGTCCTTTATGAGATGGCCACCGGGCAGTTGCCTTTCCGTGGCGAGAGTTCCGCAGTTATCTTCAATGCGATTCTCGAACGCGACCCGCTTCCCGCAATCCGCCTGAACCCCGATCTTCCGCCGAAGCTGGAAGACATCATCAATAAGGCACTGGAGAAAGACCGCGACTTGCGCTATCAGGTTGCGTCGGAGATGCGGGCCGATTTGAAGCGGCTGAAACGGGAAACGGAATCGCGGCACGGTGTACCTGCGAGTTCCGGCACGGTGGCGGTCGCACAGGAAAGCGGCTCAGGAGTCACTCAAGACGCGGTCGCGCAACCGCCGTTGCCAGCATCCGGTTCCTCCTCTGCGCTTGCTCCATCTCCGTCATCGAGCGCAGTGAAAGTGGGCGAGTTTCCTGTAGCGGGCAGGAAACTCTGGAGGGTTCTGGTTCCCGCAGCCCTAATACTTGTCGCGGTTGCAATCGCGGGGGCGTTCTACTTCCGTTCCGGCCAGACCACACATCGCCTGACCGAGAAGGACAGCATCGTCCTCGCCGAGTTCACCAATACGACCGGCGACCCGGTCTTTGACGGCACGTTGCGACAGGGGCTGTCGGCACAACTGGAGCAGTCGCCGTTTCTGAACTTGCTCTCCGATGAGCGCGTAGCGCAAACCCTGGCTCTGATGGCGCAGCCGAAAGACGCACGGCTCACGCGCGAGTTGGCCCGCGAGGTCTGCCAGCGCACCGGCAGTGCCGCCAGCATCGAAGGCTCGATTTCCAGCTTGGGCAGCCAGTATGTCGTAGGGCTAAAAGCTGTGAATTGCCGGAGCGGCGATGTGCTGGCGAACGAGCAGTCCACGGCTAGCGGCAAAGAGCAGGTGCTGAAAGCGCTGGGCGAGACGGCGACCAAAATACGCGAGAAGCTGGGCGAATCGCTGGCTTCGGTGCAGAAGTATGACGAGCCGGCGGAGAACGTGACTACACCATCGCTGGAGGCGCTTCAGGCCTATACCCTCGGCTACCAGGTGGAGATAGTGAAAAACGATAACCCTGGCGCCGTCGCATTCTTCCAGCGGGCCGTCAGCCTCGATCCCAACTTCGCCATGGCCTACGCGCGGCTGGGGAACAGCTACAGCAACATGGGGCAAACCGCCCGCGGCGCCGAGAATACTCGCAAGGCGTACGAACTGCGCGAACGCGTAGGTGAGCGCGAAAAGCTCTACATCGCCTCGCACTATGAAACTAACGCCATTGGGAACCTGGAGGCAGCCCGCAAGACCTGTGAGTTGTGGGCGCAGACCTATCCGCATGACGCCATTCCGCCCGCCGTCCTGAGCGCCATCTACAGCAATCTGGGCGACTACGATAAGGGCCTCGCTGCGTCGCAGGAGTCGCTAAAGCGCAATCCCGGAAGTGGGCTTGGCTACGGGAACCTCGTCAACAGCTATTTGAACGTTAACCGCCTGGATGAAGCCCGGACGACCGCGCAGGAGGCGCAGGCCCATAATCTGGATAGTCCTGCAATTCACTTTCTCCTTTACAGTATTAATTTCCTGCAACACGATGCGGCAGGAATGGCGCATGAGGTGGCTGGGCTGATGGGAAAGCCCGGATTCGAAGACGCTATGCTCTACAACGAATCCGACACCGCCGCGTATGCCGGGCAGTTTGCGAAAGCACGAGAGCTGACGCGGCGCGCTTCCGACTCGGCCCAACGCGCCGATGAAAAAGAGACGGCGGCGGACTACGTGGCGGAGGCTGCAGTGCGCGAGGCGTTGGGTGGCAACATGAGCACGGCAAAGCAGCAAGCACAGGCCGCACTCGCTCTCTCCTCCGGCAGAGACGTTGAAGCGCTATCGGCGATCGCGCTGGGTATGGCGGGTGACGCCCCTCAAGCTACGCGGCTGGCTGACGATCTGGCCAAACGTTTCCCAGAAGACACGATAGTGAAGTTCGAGTACCTGCCGATGGTCCGCTCGGCGGCTGCTCTTCAAGCAGGCAGCGCCACCAAGGCAATTGACGCGCTTGCCCCGGCTGCCCCCTATGAACTTGGTACTACTACTCAAAACTTGGGCTTCGCTCTCTACCCCGTTTACCTGCGTGGCGAAGCGTATGTGGCTGCGCACCAAGGCAGCACAGCCGCAGCCGAGTTCCAGAAAATTCTCGACCATCCAAGCGTCGTCTTGAACGAGCCAATCGGCGCACTGACGCACTTGGGCCTGGCCCGTGCCTATGCCCTCTCCGGCGACACCACCAAAGCTAAGACCGCATACCAGAACTTCTTCGCCCTCTGGAAAGACGCCGACCCCGAAATTCCCATCCTGAAACAAGCCAAAGCGGAATACGCCAAGCTGCAATAGCGCCTTTCGACCCATCACGGGGCACCGAACGAGTTTGGTAATACCTCCCCCGCCTTGCCCAAGTAACATTCCGTGAACGAGGCTGCTCTCGCGGCAAAGTCCACTGGGAGTCCCAGCCTCGCACTAGACTGGGGTCCATGAAGAAGAATTTCGTCGGTCACAGTCCGCCTCGTCTGGAAATTCTCTTGCTAGATTTCTTCTTCGCCTTCACTTTCGCCCACCTTGCTCGTTGTGCAGCGGCGATCTTCCGACGTGCAGCAGCCGACATGGTGTGACCCTTCCTGCGACCCTGACCTCTGGAGTTCAAGTTCCCTAAGGCGGCGAGCGCGGCGTCGATTTGCTCCATCTGCCTCTTTGCGCGTTGACGCTCCTTCCTTAACTCTCAGACTACTCCAGACAGGTTCGCCATCGATCCTCCTCGGTTGGCGATGATAGCAGACTAGTGTCATGCTCGTGCCCGAACGACTCAGATTTCAATAGAGAACGTCCGCGAGGAGCACCGCTGAAATTGTGGAGCCAAATGGAGCCGAAGCCAAGTGTGACGAAGTCGCTAAACGATTGCAAAATATGGTGGCCAGGGACGGAGTTGAACCGCCGACGCCAGCCTTTTCAGGGCTGTAGTCGCCCGAACCTAAGTAGTTGCAATCCTTACCTTTATCGTCGTTCGTACCCCCATTTCGACCGGAGTTATTGGACCCATAACGGACCCAACAATCACACCCATGCGGATGTCGGAGTTCGCCCAGATTCTGATCGCGCAGAGCTTGGTTGTTAAGAAGATGAGCATTATTAAGGACAGAACAATCCAGGGAAGACCGTGAAGGCTTCAGGTGTGGTCTCTATGCCTTCAGTTCCGCCATCTCAGCAGTGTAGGAGGAGGAACGTCGCGACTCCAGGGGCCCAACGTACAAACAGCTCGCGTGAATCTGGAGTTTTGCGTTTCTTTCACGCTATGTAGCCACAAGTAACACGAAGAAGCTATTCCGCGTCGACATGCAATGGTGACAAGCGCAGCTCAATGCGTGTTGCAAGGTTCTGAGTCGTTATTTCGCGGCGATGCATCGAAACAGTATCAGCTAAGTTTGATTCACCCGCAGTTGAAAGACCGGTTCCGCCAACCAGCGTCACCCCTTCTCACCAGCAGCGATTCTTCTCAGCAGAAAACCAAAATGGAAGTAGGAATATCAATGGAACAGGGAACAGTGAAGTGGTTTAACGACGCCAAAGGCTATGGTTTCATCAGCCGTCAAAATGGCGAAGACGTATTTGTGCATTTCTCGGCGATTCAAGCGGGCGGCTTCAAGAGCCTGCAAGAAGGCCAAAAGGTGCAGTTCGACGTGACCAAGGGCCCCAAGGGCTGGCAAGCGGAGAACGTTACCGCTGTCTAAGGGTACGACGCTCTCTAAGCGATAACAAAATACCCGAGATTCGAAAGGATCTCGGGCATTTTTCGTTTTGAGCGTGCGAACTGTTTTCAGGCGCGATCCTGTTCAGGCACCAGTTCCTGGCTTCACCACGAAGTTTGGATGGACTTGACAGCCTCTTCGGCTGTGAACCTTCCCATAATCAGTGCCAGCCTACGGTTGGTTGTCGCCTGGATCGATCCGCCGCACGCACTCGAAGTCGTGGTGTCGTTTTTTGTGTTCTTCCTAGCGCAGTCTAGAACTCGCTGGGCGCAGGGGAGCCGCCACGGTTCAACCTTTGCCGTACTGGTTTGTATGCTTGCGGCCGCTTCAGTCGGCAGCGGTCGATTCGATACGGTTGATCGTCCCTAGCCTCTGAATAGCTTCGGCGGCCAGCTTGCGAGTCAGCTCACCTGCGGGAAGCTCACTGCCCAAAGGCGCAGCTTGTCCCATCGGCAAATATGTGTAGTCTGTGGAACCACGGGATTCCGCCGCCGTACGGAGCGGCTGTACAGCATTGGCCGCAAGAGGGTACGACGGGGCTGAATCTGTGAGTGGTCCTTGTTCACGCACGAAGCGAGTAATGACCGCTCGCGCAGGCCTTCCGGTGAACACATTGGTGAGCGCTGTGGAGTCGTCGTGAGAGGTCTTAAGTGCTGTCCGTTGGAAAGCAGAGGCCCGTGACTCAGGACAGAACAAGAAGGCCGTACCCATCTGCACCGCCGAGGCACCCAAGGTGAGTGCTGCGGCAATACCCCGGCCGTCCCCAATGCCGCCCGCCGCGATCACGGGAACCTTTACCGCGTCTGCCATCTGCGGTACAAGCGCAAATGTACCCACCTGGGAAGGCGCATCGCTGCTCAGAAACATGCCGCGATGGCCACCGGCTTCTGCGCCTTGGGCAATAACGGCATCGGCGCCGTGCTCCTCAAGCCAGCGCCCCTCGGCGACAGTGGTGGCTGTAGCCACGATGAAGCAATTCGCGGCCTTGATTCTCTTTACCAGCGACGCCTCAGGCAGGCCGAATAGAAAACTGACGATTTCGGGCTTCAGCTCAACTACCGTGTCGCACATTTCTGCGTCGAACGGCCGGCGCAAGGGCGGAGGGGTGATCGGCGCATTGGGATCGAGACCAAGCTGCACATAATATGGAGCCAGTCGCTTGCGCCAAGCGCTTTCCGCCGCCTCATCCGGTCTTGGTTGGTGGCAGAAGAAGTTGAGATTGATCGGCTTGTGCGTCTGGCTTCGTATTTTGGCCGCTTCTTCGCGGACCTGCTTTGGCGTCAGCAAACCGCAAGGGAGTGATCCGAGGCCGTCCGCTGCTAAGACGGCCACCGCCATCTCCGAGCCTACATATCCCGCCATTGGCGCCTGAATGATTGGGTGGTCAGTTCCCAAGAGGTCGAGCAAGCGGCGGTTCGGCCACGGCGAAACGCGAGCCCCAGACGCTTGTGCCCGAGCCTCCTTCGCAGGGAATAGGATTTGAGCCCCCTCGATAGTGCAGGCCAAAGCGCCGACCGCCGTTCCCTTCATAAATACTCTCCGCCCGATGCTACGCATGTCTCCCCCTTCCCAAAGCCGCGCATGCTAGAATTTGTCCCCACTGGCTCGTTCTCTTCGAGCCCCGGCTCTTTCCGAAACGGTAATCGCTGGGGGCCTTCAGGAAAAATAGTTTGTTGCGATGGGAGCCATCTCATTCCGTGATGGCTTGCGGAGGTTGTTTATGGATGCAGGGGACTTGGCGGTTTTCGCAGCAGTGGCGCGAACTGGCGGAATCACGAAGGCAGCGCAAATCCTGAACACGGTTCAGTCAAACGTAACCCAGCGTATTCGCTTGCTGGAAGGTGAGCTCGGGGTACCCCTGTTTCATCGCCACAGCAGGGGAGTTACATTGACAAGCGCTGGTAGCCAACTGCTGCCCTATGCTGAGCGCATTAGGCACCTTGTGGGCGAGGCGAGGCAGGCGGCGATTGATGGTCCTACCCCACGCGGGAAAATCGTGATCGGCGCTCTGGAGACAGCCACTGCCTTACGCCTGCCTCCCATACTTGCTGCCTACGCGGCGTCCTACCCGCAGGTCGAGATCGAGGTAAGCACTGGCACTACCGCCGGTCTGATCCAGACCGTGCTGTCGCACCAGATGGAGGCAGCTTTCGTAGCTGGCCCAGTAAATCATCCCGAGCTTGTCACCATTCAAGTGATTGAGGAGGAATTAATGCTGGTCACCGCGCCGTGGGTGTTGGATCTGGACCGGATGTTTTCCACCATCACGGCTGACAAGCTCAAGATCATAGTATTTCGGTCGGGATGCGCGTACCGTGCCCGCCTGGAAAAACTTCTTGCCACGCGCGGTATCGTGGGCGTGCGCAGACTCGATTTTGGCACCCTGGACGGAATCCTCGGCTGTGTTGGCGCAGGTGTTGGCATAACCTTGCTACCCCGAGCGGTAGTAGCGAGCGCAGCCGAGGAAGGCCGGGTTGCCGCGCACACGCTGCCGCCGGACGAAGCACGTGTGCCCACAGTAATAATACGTCATCGAGATGCGTTCGTCTCAACGGCTCTCGCGCGCTTCATCGAGCTAGCGCGCGCTCACTTGGCGACGCCAAGCACCGAACGCCAGGAAACCGCCCCTGGCCGCTTTAGAGCCGCAGGCCCGCTTCCCCCACCAGTGCTAACGGCGTCGAACCGCCAGGCGACAGCGCAGCGCAGGCGCTACGCTCGGTAATCACCCAAGGGCTAGCCTTGGAGGCTCTGGGTCCGACCAACGAATCCCAAAGGGAAACTCACTTGGAGGTGTTAGATGAAACGCCCCATTCTGTTCCTGATTGTCCTAGCGATCTCCTCCGGATCGTTTCTCGCGGCTCAGGAGAAAACAGCAAACTCGGAAAAACTGGGAAAGGTTCATTTTCCTGTCTCCTGCACGCCCGCAGCTCAGCAGCAATTTGATGTGGCCGTTTCCATGTTGCATTCCTTCTGGTATCCCCAAGATTTCAAGGCGTTCGCCGAGGTTGCGAATGCCGACCCGACCTGTGCGATGGCGTATTGGGGAATGGCGATAAGCCGTCGTACCAACCCGCTCGTGGGCGCACCCGACCGAATAGTTCTTCAGTTCCACCGCACCACGCATCGGTTCACGGACGCGATTCGATTCGAGAGTATCTGAAGGCGCCGCTCGGCCATGGCGTGTCCGACCTCGCTTTTGACGTCACTTATATCAAGCAACAGGGGCCCGTTGCCTGGGACGTGGGCA
>Ga0187872_10002799_pt1 | contig 14847 bp, 12 predicted proteins | sample June2016WEW_16_4_FD_132973 | JGI IMG/M metagenome (GOLD analysis project Ga0187872, IMG submission 132973) | Peatland microbial communities from SPRUCE experiment site at the Marcell Experimental Forest, Minnesota, USA - June2016WEW_16_40 | ecosystem: Environmental > Terrestrial > Soil >...
GACACCTGCTTCATCGACACCGTCAGCTCTTCGACGGCGGACGACGTATTCGTGATTTCCTGGTCCTGTTGCGTGGCGCCAGCGGTCATGTCGTCGGCCGCGCCGAGAATCTGCGTGGCGCTCGTGCTGACGTCGATGGCGGCTTTGCGGACGCGCTCGAGAACTTTCGAGAAGTTGTCGAGCATGAAGTTGACGGAATCGACGACGTTGCCCAGGGCGTCGTTCGTTACCTTGCCGCGAATGGTCAGGTCGCCGCGAGCCACTTGGTTGATCGTATTGAGCAGCTCAGTGATGCTGCGCTGGAGCGACTCCTGCGCCTGCTGGGCGGTTACGGCCTGCGCAACCTTCGCGGCGCTGCGGTTGAGGTTCTCGGCGATGAGCGCGAACTCGTCGTCGGTACCGATGTCCGCGCGGGCGCGCGAGTCGCCGGCCGCCAGGCGCTCGGAAAACTTCGCGATGTTACCCAGTGGCTTGAGCACGCGCTTGCTCAGCACGAACACGAGCGAGAGCGCGGCAGCCAGCGCCAGCACAACCGCGCCGAGCAGAGCTCCGCTGGCACCGCCCGGCAGAGAAGGCGCGTCGAAGACGGACAGGCCTCCCGATTCCCTGCCGGCGTGATAGGCCAGCCCGAGGACGCCAAACAGCGCCAGGGCCGCCCAGAAGACCAGCAACCAGATTGTCGTGCTCAAACGAGCTTTCATGACTTCCTCCCCAGAACTTGCGCATTCAAAAGAGCTGCAATCGCGCCGGCTTCAAATCACCGGCACGGGGAAAACATCCGTCAGACGGCGCAGGTCGATGACCAGCGCCAGGCGGTCGTCGTGACGCAACATCCCGCGGCAGTGCGGCACCTCGGCGGGCGCCTGGTCAAGCAGCGCGTCTTCGGTCGCCGAATACGTCCCGATCACCTCGTCGGCGGCGATGCCGAGCCGCAGATCCTCGCGATGGGCGTCGCCTTCGATCGCCGCCACAACCACATGCTTCGGCAACAAGCCCGGCCGGCGGCCTTCCGTGAACGCGATATCCATCAGCGGCACGATCGTCCCGCGCAGATTGAAGACGCCCATCAGAAACGAAGGCGCCAGCGGAATCCGCGTCACAATCGGCCAGTCCACAACCTCCTCGACCTCGAGCACCGAGAGACAGAACCGTTCGCGGCCGGCGCGGAAGACGCAGTATTGCCGCTCGGGGCGCCGCTCCTCCGCAGAAACTTCACCCTCGACGAATTCGCCGACTTCAAGTCCGGCGGCCAGCCCCGCGTTTTCGGGCTCGCCCGGCATCAGGCAAATCTCCTCACGGCGCTGAGCAGTTCTTCCGGAGTGAACGGTTTCGCGACGTACCCGTTTGCGCCCTGCTGCTCGCCCCAGTAGCGATCGCTGGGCGCCGTCTTGGATGTCACGAGAATCACCGGAATCTTCGAGTAGTGCTCCTGGCTCTTCAGTTCGCGGCAAGCCTGAAAGCCGTTGCGCTGCGGCATCACGACGTCGAGCAGGATCACATTGGGCCGCTCTTCCTCGATCGCTTCCTCGATCTTCGTTGGGTCGGAAATGGCAACCGAATGAAAGCCGCCCTGCTGAAGCACCGATTGCAGCAAACGGATCTCCGCCTGCGAATCATCAACCACCAGAACCTTCTTCACCACTGACGCACCTCCACACTCAAATCCCCCAAGAAAGAAATGCAACTCCGCAGCCAGCCTTCCAACGTTTTCAAGGCCTGCGACCTGTTCGCAACCTGCCTCTTTTGCGCCATTTACGGGCGCACGCCGCCGCTCACAGATTGCCGGCGAAGCGACTCGAGACGCTCTCCGTCTCAGCTTGAGATTCTTTCTCACCGGCCTGCATCTCGCTCGCCAGGGATGAGAATCGTTGCATGATCTCGTTGAGTCGCAGGGCCATTGTGTGGATCGCCTGAATCTGCTCGCGACTCTCGCCGCCCGAAGCGCGTCCCGGCTCGAGCAGCAGAAGGTCGGCGTTACCGAGAACGGACGTCAGCGCGTTGTTGACGCTCGGACGCATCTCCAACATGTAGTGCCCGAGAGTCGCGTGACGCTGACACGCAAGGGCCAGGCGTTCGGCGCGCTGAGCGCGGCCAACCGCTTCGACGCGCCGCAGCGCTTCGATTGAAATCAGGATGAGCGTCCTGACCCAGTTGTCATGCCGGGGAACGATCAGCAATTGCGGATGCGCAGCGCGCAAAGAGGACATGTCTTCTTCTTCCTCGGCGACGTAGACGGCCGCGGTGCCCGGTGAAGCGTTGACGGCGGCCAGGATCAAGGGCAGCTTCCTGTTGCGAACAGGGCCAACGATGACGAGGTCATATCCGGCCCCGGTCGCGGGCTGCCAGACGTCGCCCGTGACGAGCGTGATTCCCGGAACGTGCCGCTCCGTCTGCCAGCGCGCCGCAATCGCCCGCGCGAATTCCGTGTCGTCGGAGACGATTAGGACACTCGCATCGTTCAAGGGTCGCGCTGCTCCTCTCTTGGGCTCAGGACTGGAGTTTTTCCGCTTCTTCCATGAAGGAGAGCAATCGTTTCGTGCTGATTCCGAGATTTACAGCGGCTTCGGTGTTTTTCGCGCGCTTGGCCTGTTCGACGCGCCCGTGAAAGTATGAGACCTCGTTGCGCGCGAGCGCGAGAGCAGCGGTCAGCGCGCTCTCGTCTCCCGACCGCTTCCGGCGATCGGTGGCGACCGCCAGCAGCGCCCTCGCTACTACGGCGCGCCGCAAGTCCTCCGACTCCTGGCTGCCTTCACTCACGAATGCCGCAACCTCCCAGGACGAAAGCAGAACCTTTGTGTCCTGCAAGACCACGGTGGACATCGAGCGGCCACGCGATGGCGGTGCGGCAATCAACTGTTCCCAGATTGCCTCGAGACATTTGTCCGCGTCCATATCGCCCGCTGCCGCCGCAGCGGCATCCCTGGAAAGATTTGCGGCCTTCGGGGGCGCGGCAGGTGCACCGGATGCCGGCGGTTCGACGGCGCGCGGTTGCTCCGGCGCCGGAGCGGCAGGCTCGGGAATCGCTGGCGCGGCCGTCGATTCGGCCGAAGGCGCATGGGCTTCGCTCTCCGGAGTGACGAATGGAGGTGATTGCGTGCCGGGTTGCGCGCGTTCGAGTGCGTCTTCGAGATCGGCGCGGAGAGCGAGAAGTTGCTCGAGCGCGTGATTGACCGAGCTTTTCGTGTAGTCCTTCTGGAACGGCTGCCGCCAGTTTTCGCAGAAGAATCGAAGCTGCTTCGTTGTTTCCGCTGCGGAGAAGCCGGCGCGGCGGCAATCGACCGTCTTGATGCCGTGCGCCTCGAGAGAGTTGATGGTCTCTCGCACGGCTTTCAGATCCGCATGCAGCATCCGAATGAAAGCCCGGCGCACGAGGAAACTGAAACGGCAGAAGGCCACAAGCGCCGCCGGATCGTAAAACATGCAGCCGGCGGAATCCTTCAGGAGGCGTCCTTGCTCGACGACGCCCCCCTCCAGCAGGTCGCGCAAACTGCGGCAGTCCTCGGTCTTGGCGAGAATCTGCTCGAGGGGCTCGCACCATTCAAGCGGAGTGGCATCCGCTTCAGCCAGGACGGGCCGCAGAACGCGCGCAACGTCGTCGAGCGTGATCGCCTTGCTATAGAGATGCTCGGGCGCGCACATGGCAAAGTACTGCACGAGCAACAAGTCGATCTTGTCGCGATCTGCTTCGGTCTTGTCCGGCTTTCTCAACTGGCGATGGATCACGGCGCGGAGGCTTTCTTCGCTCGCGTTCAAAATTTCGGATGGGAGCTGGCGGATCTGGTAGGCCAGCAGGTTTTCGTCGATCGCGGCGAGCCACTGGAGATGGCGATCGAAGACGCTTCTCGTGGGCCGGGCCGGCGGAAATTCGCCTGGTGGATAAGGCGATGGCGCGAGATTGAATTGCGTTGCGAGCGCGGCGTAGAACGGATAGACGAGACGCGCCTCCGCCCACTGCGCGGCAAGGTCGGCAGGGCCCGGCCCAGCGGTGAGATTGTCCGCGCGCGTCGGGGGGTTGATCGTCGTGCCGGATGTTTTCGATGTCATGGCTTGATGATCCAGTTTGCAACGTCTCCAACGAAGCGCGCCGCAACGGCTTTCCCGCCGCCGTGATATCGCACGGCGACCACGGTAGCGCGGGTATCGAGCGAGCCATCGGAGTTGACCAGGCGCACGCGATCCTCGAATTCGAGCGGCAGTGTCGAGGAGAATAGGACCTCCTGCGCCGTGCCGAATTCGATCACGGTCTGCTCCTGCAACCGGCGGCGTCCGGTGCTTGCCGTCGTCACGCGCACAGGAATTCGAACTGGCGAGGCGCTGGGAAAAAGTTGAGCCAGTTTCTCAACGCACGTTTGATCTGTTAGTACCGAGGTAACCATGGCTTCGCGCGACACAGGCCCCCCATTCCTTTCGCCGTTTTCGCCCCATTCGGCCCTCCCCTCGACGAGCACTGGCGAGGGGGAGCCCATGGACGCGGACGGACACGAAGATTGTTCCGCGGAGAGGATTGCACGAGGGCAGCCAAAGGTTTTTCAGCGCGGGAAATCCTAAGTGATTAGGACGCCTAGGGTTGCTGCCTGGCACCTGGGTACATGCGCCTTCCGGCGTCTCAGCCTGACACAGATGCGTCTCACGCCCGAACTGAAGAGAGGCTCATTAAAGCAACGTCGCGGGACTTTGTGTGACGTCTCAAAAGGGCTTAGGACACGGTCTCGACGAGCTCTTTTTGCGAGTGGCGCAAGGGGATGTTGTAGCGCTTGAGCTTCCGATAGAGGGTTGCTCGGCTGATGCCCAGCATCTTTCCTGCGAGGACTTTGTCGCCTCCCGCCTGCTCGAAAACGCGCAGGATGGTGATGCGTTCGAGATCGGCCAGCGCCGTCGTGGAAAGCTGGGCGGCGTCCTCTCGCGTGAGCGCCGAATCGCTCGCGGCGGCAATCGCGGGCGGAAGATCGGCGGCATCGATCATGCGATGAGCTCCCAGCGCGACCGCCCGCGCGATGCAGTTCTCGAGTTCACGCACGTTCCCTGGCCAATCGTATTGGAGAAAACTCTTCATCGCGGACGGTTCGATTTGAATGCCTTCGCCGGGCGCATAGCGATCAAGGAAACAGTGCACGAGCTGCGGAATGTCAGAGCGGCGCTCGCGCAACGCCGGCAGGTGGACCGTGACGACGTTCAGCCGGAAATAGAGGTCCTTGCGAAAAGTTCCGGCACGATAGGCCGCTTCGAGATCGCGATTCGTGGCCGCAATCACGCGCACATCCACGGGGATCTTTTCATTGCTCCCCACCGGCCGAATCTCCTTCTCCTGCAAGACGCGCAGCAGCTTCGCCTGCATTTCAAGAGGCAACTCGCCGATTTCGTCGAGGAAGATCGAGCCGCCGTTCGCCGCTTGAAAGAGCCCCGGTTTGGACTTCACCGCACCTGTAAACGCGCCCTTCTCATGCCCGAAAAGCTCGCTCTCCATGAGCGTCGGGACCAAGGTGCCGCAATCGACGGCGATAAACGGCATCTTCGCCAGCGGGCCGCGAAAGTGGATGGCGCGCGCAACGAGCTCTTTGCCTGTACCGCTCTCGCCCGTAATCAGCACGGGCGTGCGAGTGTCCTTGAGCCGCGAGACCATCCGCATGACGTCCTGAATCTTCGCCGATGTCCCGACAATCCCTTCGAGCTGCGTTTCCGTGTTCACGCGCTCGCGCAGAAACTGATTTTCGGCGACGAGGCGCACCTTCTCGGCCATGCGCTGGAGGAGTTGGCGCAGTCTCTCGACGCGGAAGGGCTTTTCGATGTAGTCGTAGGCGCCTTGCCGCATAGCGTCCACGGCCGACTCAATCGACCCGTGCCCGGTCATGATGGCGACCTCGGTTCGCGGCAGGAGTTCCTTGATCTTGCGCAGCAAGTCCGCGCCAGAAAGATTCGGTAGCTTCAGATCGGCGACAACGATATCGGGCGGAGCCGTTTCGAGCGATTCGAGCGCCGCCTCGGCCGTTTCGGCTTCAGCACACAAAAAGTTCATGCCCTGGCCGACGGTCATGCAGAGACGGCGGATGCTCTGCTCATCATCGACAATCAAGAAGCGAAGGTGCGACTCATCTTTCATGGTTTCCCTATCATGGCGCGGCCTCCGCCGCAGCCAGCAATTCGACTACGTGGGCGGCCACAGGCAAGCGCACGACGAATGTGGCGCCCTCGCCGTTCGGATTGTTCCGAGCGATGATCTCGCCGTGATGCGCGCGAACGATGCCGTAACAGATGCTCAGCCCGAGACCCGTGCCTTTGCCGACTTCTTTCGTAGTGAAGAATGGATCGAAGATGCGCTCGGGATGCGAAATGCCGGGGCCGTTGTCGTGAAAGGCGATCTCGATCTGGCCGTCCCCGTGCGACGTCGCGACTTCGATCTTTCCCGGGCGGCGAACCTCCCGGACGGCGTCGTAGGCGTTGTTCAGAATATTCAGGAACACCTGCTGGAGCTGGTGCGGATCCCCCACCATGAGCGGAAGTTCTTCCTCGTAGCGCTCGGCCAGCTCGACACCGTGGTTCGAGAAATCGTAGGCTCGGAGCTTGAGCGTTTGCCGGAGAACCGAATTCACCTGCACGGGCTCGCGCTGTGCGGGCATCTGGCGCGCGAAACTGAGCAGATTTTGAACGATCACGCGCGTTCGCTGCGCTTCCTGAAGGATCACGCGAAGTTCCTGTTTCGCTTCTTCCGGGACCGCCGCATTCTCGAGCAGGAGATCGGTGAAGCCCACGATCGCAGCCAGCGGGTTGTTCACTTCGTGCGCCACGCCGGAGACGAGCTGGCCGAGCGCCGCCATCTTTTCCGTGTGCATCAGTTTGGCCTGCAAGTCAGCAGCGTCGGTGATATCCGCCATCACCACAACGACGCTGTTGATTTCGCCGTGTTCGTCGCGCATGGGACTCAAGCTGATCGAGAACCGTCCGGGAGCGCCGTTGCCGCGGAGGACAGGGATCTCCAGATTGTCGATCGCGGCGCCGTCGAGAGTTCGCTCAAGCGCTTCGGCAAGAATCGGGCGGCGCGACAGCGCGACCATCTCCACGAGCGGACGACCCAAGAGATCCTCTTCGCGATATCCCGCTTCGAAGCAGCGGCGATTGGCGTAGCTGACGAGCCCCGCTGTGTCAAGCACGAGAATCATGCTCTGTGTGTTGTTCAGGATGTTCCGATTGAAATCGCGCTCGCGGCGATAGCGGCGCTCGGCCTCGCGGCGGTCGGTGATGTCTTTGAGGACATGGACCGTGCGCTCTTCCTCCTCTTCGCCGCCGTGAATTCGTGAAGTGGAAACGAGATATGTCCGTTCGCCCGCAGGATGCACGAGCTCCTCTTGCGCCACCTGCAAGTTCCGGCAGAACGGACATCGCTCGGGTTGTGCCGGTGAGCCGAGCAGTTCCAGACTGCCGATGTCCTTGCCAACCGCCTCCGAGGGGCGTGCGCCCAAAACCTCAGCGAGAGCCCGATTCAGACGCAGGACCCGGCCGGCTTTGTCGTGCACAACGATGAAATCGGAAATGGCGTCGAAATCCTCGACCCACTGTTTCCGCGATCGCTCAATGCGCGAAAACAGGCGCACGTTTTCCAGCGCCACCGAAGCATGACCTGCCAGAGCCTCCAAGAGGCGGTGTTCCGTGGCCGAAAGCTCGCGCCCCAGATCGGCAAGGCACAGCACGCCCAGCAGCACGCCGTCGCTCCCAATCAGCCGCACCAGCATCACGGAGCACCACGCCAGTGCTTCCGCAAGCTCGCGCCCGAGGAGCCTCGAAGCGTCTCCCGAACGCAAGGGAGCAGATGAAACACCACCTTGCTCGGCCAAAACAGCCGCCAGACGTTGCTGGATGGGCCGCTCCCAGCGGTTCGCGGGTCCACTCAGGGCGGCAATTTCCCAGCCCGGGCCGTGGCCCAGATGTCTGAGGCTCAGAGCTGCGGCGCGCGCCCCGAGCATTTCCGCAGCGCGGGCGGTCAGCCGTCGCGCAAATTCGGCCGCGCCAAGAGATGGGTTCAGCTCGAGTGTAGTGGTGGAGAACTGGGCCAACAGGCTCTCGAGAGAGCCATCGACACCCGCAGGGACTTCCCGGATACGTTTTAGTGCACGCATGGAGGATCAGGGGTTGCGCGCGCTCCGCCTATACGCCTATACAATGAGACGTTACGGCCTCATCTCATTTTGAGTCAAGAAATGCGCCTCCCCCGGTTGTTGTAAGCGGTAATCCGATCCTGTCGCAACCTGAGACCCCAAAACGAGCGGGGCGTGTGCGATGAGACGGTCAGGCCAACGACCGTACGTTAGAGAGGAGCTTTTCGGTTCGCCAACTGCCATTGTCTCAGTCGATTACGAGAAACGTTGCCAAGTTGCCGTCTTAGGACAACAACCTCTTCTCCGTGGCATCGCCCGTGCATTTTCTGACGCTGGAGTTTTCCCTGGGGAGGAGAAGAGTCCATGAGACTAAGGGTTTGGCTTGCCGCTATGGGAGTGGCCCTACTTTTGGGGGGATCGGCGGCGGTCTTGATGCCAAAGGCATCCGCACAGGAATCTTCGACTGAGGCAAATAGGCGCAAGGTCCGGAGCAAGGTTGTCCCCGACTACCCGCCGCTTGCGAAGCAGATGAACGTCACGGGGAAGGTCAAGATCGAGACAACCATCGCAGCCGACGGGCATGTGTTGAACACAAAAGTGATCGGGGGCAGTCCGCTGCTGGTCAATGCGGCGCTCGACGCCCTGAAGAAGTGGCGCTTCGAGCCGGCTGCCAAAGACACGACGGAAACCATCGAGTTCGAATTCGGGGGAGAGTAACAGCCTCAACGCATGACTGGGGCTTTTGACGGGTTGGGGAGTGGAGGCTTTTCAAAATGACGATCGGCAAGAAACTCTACTTGGGGTTCGGCGCCATCCTGGCGATCATCCTGTTTCTGTTCGTCATCAACATTTTCGCCGTGGTGCGCCAATACAGCGCACGCGAAGCGGTCAGCGCCACATTGGCCGATGTGCAGGCGATCGAAAACGTTCGCTTCAAGGTGGTCGAAAACCGCCTTTCCCTTGGGAACTACCTCCTGAGCGGCGACCTGCGCGATCAAGACAGGACGAACAAGGGGATCAGCGAACTCCAAGATCTGTTGAAGCAAAGCGAGGTTAAGGCCAACGACCCGGGGCTTCGTTCAGCGCTAGCGCAGGTCGAAGATAACGAACACCAATGGGCGGACAATTTTGCGAAGGCGTTGATCGCCAAAAGGCATCAAGTGGACGCGGGCGACGCCACCGTCGCCGACTTGCAGATCGTCTACCTGCAACTCGATCCCGCTTCGTGGATTAACAAGTCTACGGCCATCCTTGATGAAGCAAGCCGCTCCGTGCGCAAGGCGCAGGACGAATCCAATGCATCTGCAGCCTCCGCAACACTGGTGAGCACCATCCTGACCACGGTGGGCACTCTGATTGCAGTCGTGTTGGGAGGGCTTATTGCCTTCTACACGGCGAAATCGATCAAGGAGCCGCTGAATCACCTGATCGAGGTTGCGCGTCGAATCGGAGATTCGGGCGACCTTGACCAGTCGATCGATATTCATCGCAACGACGAAGTGGGCGTCCTCGCCGAGAATTTCAACAAAATGATCGTACACCTGAAAGAGATGGCTTTCGTTTCGGCCGCGATTGCCGAAGGCGAGTTGTCCGTCTCCGTCCAGCCGCGGTCGCAACAGGACACGATGGCAAAGGCATTCGCGCGGATGACGCATGGACTTCGTGATCTGGTCCGCCAGGGCCGCGACAGCGCCTCTCAGGTTGCCAGCGGCGCGAGCCAGATGGCCGCCGCATCGGATGAGTCGGCGAAAGTCAGCGTGCAAGCCGCCTCGGCCATCGACGAAGTGACCAGCACGATGCACGAAATGAGCATCAACGTGCAGAACGTCGTCAAGAACACTCAGGTTCAGGCTTCGAGCGTCTCCGAGACCTCCGCGTCGATCGATCAGATGGTGACATCCATCCAGCGCGTCGCGGACACCGCCAAGCTCCTGGTGGACATCTCGCACCGTTCCCGCGAGGAAGCGCAGACCGGAATGGCGACGATGGACAAGGCCACCGTGGGACTCAATCGCACCAGCCAGGCAATTCAATCTTCGGCCGAGATCATCGACGCCCTCGGACGCCGCGCCGACGATATCGGCAAGATCATCGAGGTGATCGACGACCTGGCCGAGCAGACCAACCTGCTGGCGCTTAACGCCGCGATTGAAGCCGCGCGCGCCGGCGAGCATGGCCTCGGCTTCGCCGTCGTTGCTGAGGAAGTACGGAAGCTCGCGGAAAAATCCACGCAGTCAACCAAGGAAATCTCCGAACTGATTCAGGGCATTCAAAAGGAAGCACGCGAGGCAGTCGAGAACATGGAGAAGAGCACGACCATGGTCCAGGAAGGCTTGCTGCTGAATAAGGACCTCAGTCTTGCGCTCGACAAGATCGCGGACGTCGTCGCCGAGGTCTACAAGTTCTCCCAGGAAATCGGTGCGGCCACCATGGAGCAATCGAACGGCTCCTCCCAGATCGCCAAAGCCACGAGCCGCCTTACCGAAATCACTCAGGAAATCAATTCCTCCGTCGAAGAGCAAGCCTCGGGGGCGCAAGCGGTCGTGCGCGCGATGGAACGGATGCGCGAACTCGTGCAGCAATCCACGTCGAGCTCAACCGAGTTGGCCGCTACTGCGGAGCAGATGTCGAAGCTTTCCCGGGCCTTGCTGGACTCCATGGATCGCTTCTCGCTCGACGAAGCCCACGGGGATAACCGCCGCTCTGCAACTCGGCGGCCGGCGACTGCGGCGGAGCGACACGCCCCGGCAGACTACGCCGAACTGGTCCGGTCCTGAGAACAACACACACACCAACCATGGACAAGGAACTTCAGGTCGTCGGCTTTCGGATCGGGCGGGAGACGTTCGGACTACCCATTTCGATGGTCCGGGAAATCGTTCGCGTCCCGGAAATTACGTCGGTGCCAAACGCGCCCGATTACATCGAGGGTGTCATCAATCTCCGTGGGCGGATCATCCCGGTCGTGGATTTGCGGAAACGATTTGGCGAGAAATCGTTCGAGCCGAACAAGAAAAATCGGATTGTCGTGGTTGAGATGGAGACGCGGGCCATCGGCCTGATCGTAAATTCCGCATCGGAAGTGCTGCGGATTCCTCCTTCGGAAATCGAAGAGCCCAACAACGTCTTCCAGGAAGGCGAACTCAGCTACATCACGGGCGTGGGAAAGCTGAAGGGGCGGCTCGTCATCCTGCTGGATCTGAGCCGGATCCTGCAACGGGGAGAGCTGCGCCGTCTCGACGAAGTCGCCGATTCCGCCGAGGTTGCAGTGGGCGGCATGGTGCGCGGTTCCTAGGCCGGGCCAAGAGCATCAGCGAGGAACGAATGTCCACCACACTCACGACACAGGTGCCGCTCACCGATGCGGAATTGAAGCTCTTGCAGACCCTGGTCTACCAGGAATGCGGCATGTATTTCGACGAACGCCGCACCCATTTCCTGCGCGATCGCCTGCAACGCCGGCTAAAGGCGTGCCAGATGGACTCGTTTTACAGCTACTACCGCCTCCTGACCAGCCGGGAAGGCAAACAGGAGCTCGTGGCGCTGCTGGAAAACCTTACCGTCAACGAGACCAGCTTCTTCCGCATTCGCCCGCAGCTTGAGCTGTTTCAGAAGGTCACTTTGGAAGATCTCCTGAAGCGGAAACAAGAACGGCGCGATTGGTCGCTGCGCATCTGGAGCGCCGGATGCTCGACGGGCCAGGAACCCTACACGCTGGCGATTCTTGTCTGCGATGCCCTCGCTTACTACTACCTGCGCAACCCGTTGCCGTTTGACATGCCGACGCCCAAGCCGTTGATCCCGCCGCCCTGGAAGGTGGAGATTCTCGCATCGGACATCAATTATTCCGCGCTGCTCACGGCTCAGCAGGGAGTCTACAACGAAGCTCAAATGGAACCAGTGGACTATACGACGCGCCTGCGGTACTTCGAGAAAGTCGGCGACAAGTACGCCGTCAAGTCGGCGCTGAAGAGCCTCGTGCAGTTCGACTTTCACAACCTGAAAACCGAATACCTGCCGCAGCGCAACGACATCATTTTCTGCCGCAACGTGATGATTTATTTCGACGAAGCCGAGCAGAAGCGGCTGATCGACAAGTTTCACCACTGCCTCAACCCCGAAGGCTATCTCTTCGTCGGCCACGCCGAGAGCCTCTTCGGGCTGACCAGCAAGTTTCACATGATTCATCAGAACAACGCGACGGTGTACCAGCGGGTCGAGGTGGCGCAGTGACTTTTCCTTCCGACGAACACGCCGCCGAGCTGCGCGAGCTCTTCTTCGAGAGCGCCGAGGAGATCCTCCAGAACATGAACGAGGCCGGCCTCGCGCTCGAAGAGCGTCCCAGGGATAAGGAACAGCTGCGTCATGTGCGTCGGGCCGTGCACACGCTGAAGGGCGATTCCGCCGCCTGCGGCTTCCGCCAGCTCAGCGAACTGGCGCATGAATTGGAAGACGTGCTGACGCCGGAACTGGCCGAGCAGAACGCGGGACCAATCGCGGAGGTTGTTCTCACCGCCGCCGACACCTTCCACGAAATGCTGGCGGCTTACCGGAACAATCTGCAACCGCCCGCCGGCGACGCCTTGCGCGAACACATCCGGCGCCTACTGGAAAAGCCGGCCGCGCCAACGCAAGACACGACTTCCGAAGCCAGGTTCGACTGGAACGAATACGAGCGGCTCATGATCGCAGAGGCGTTTCAGCGCCGCGAAACGATTTATAACGTCGCGCTGTACCTCGATCCCGAAACACCGTTGCCGGCTGCGGCTTTCGAGCTGGCCCGGAAGGCCCTTCAGAGCGCGGGCAAGATCCTGGCCCTCCATCCGGAGGGCAGCGCGCCCGCAGAGCCCGTGCGGTTGATGGAGGTTGCGTTGTCGAGCGCGCAGTCCGCGGACTGGATCCGGAAGCACTGCCGCGTACCTTCGGTCGTGCAGAAGATCTCCGTAGCAAACATTCCGGTTCCCCAACCCGTCACGCGCGATTTGCTGGACATTCTGCTCGAGTCGGAAGCGGCCGCGGTTTCCGCTGGCGTCAAGTCAGGAGCGGCGGACTCGGCCTCGACCGCAGAGGATGAGACGCACGAATCGAGCGCTCCCGGCAGTCTCGCTCACGCGACGGAAAACTCGCTGTGCGTCGATGCCAACCGAATCGACGCCGTCATGAATCTGGTCGGCGAGATGATTATCGGCAAGTCCATGCTGCAACGCGCGATCGCGGAGTTTGAGCGGCGGCACACAAAAGATCCATTGCATGGGAAATTCTCCGACGCGCTCGCGTTCCAATCGCGCGTGCTTGGAGAGCTTCAGAAGTCCGTAATGAAAATCCGGATGGTGCCTGTCGAGCAGCTCTTCCGGCGCTTCCCCCGGATCGTCCGCGATGTAGCCAAGCTGCGCAATAAGGACATCGGCCTTGAAATCGCGGGACAGAACACGGACCTCGACAAGAGCATTCTGGACGCCCTGGCCGACCCGCTAGCCCACGTCGTGCGCAACGCCGCCGACCATGGCATAGAGACCTCCGTGGAACGGCAGAAGGCCGGAAAAACCGTCCGTGGCACGGTCCGGCTGAATGCCTATCACGACGGCGACCAGGTCGTAATCGAGGTTTCGGACGACGGCCGTGGACTCAACCGCGAAAAGATCATTCGCCGCGCCGTCGAAAACGGGATCATCTCGGCGGAAGACACGCTGCGCCTGAACGACACCGAAGCGCTGGAATTGATTTTTGCCCCGGGCTTAAGCACGGCGGACGAAGTGACCGAAATCTCTGGACGGGGTGTGGGACTCGACGTCGTGAAGTCAGCGCTTGAGAACCTGAAGGGATCGGTCGAACTCAAAAGCGAGCCTGGCAAGGGCACCACGTTCCGGCTCCTCGTGCCGCTCACGCTCGCCAGCATTCAGGCGCTCCTGTTTCGCGTCCACGGACGGCTCTATGCAGTGCCATTGGCTTCCGTTGCGGAGATCACCCGCATCACCGATGAAGACATTCATCGTGTGGATGACCATGAGGTCTTTCAACTGCGCGAACAGGTGATGACGCTGGTCCGGCTTGATCGTCTCGGGCCAAAAGCCGTGAGCGATCGAGCCAAGCGCGTCTTCGTGATCGTGATCGGCACGGGAGGCCGGCGGTTCGGCCTTGCGGTGGACAGTTTGATGGGCGAAGAAGAACTGGTGATCAAAGCCCTCGAAGACCAACTCGTCACTTCTCCGCTCGTCAGCGGCGCTTCCATCCTCGGCGACGGAACCGTCGTGCTGATCCTGAATATTCCGGCCGTGATTTCACATCTTTCGAGAATCCCGGCGCTGGGGGCCACGGCATGAGCCAGAAAATTCGCGTGCTCGTTGTCGACGACTCCGCGCTGATGCGGAAGCTCATTCCGCAAACGCTGCTGAACGACCCTTCGATCGAAGTGGTGGGCACGGCGATGGACGGCCTGATCGGACTGCGCAAGATCGAAGAGTTGCGTCCTCATGTGGTGACGCTCGATCTTGAAATGCCGCGCATGGACGGCATCGAGATGCTGCGCCAGATCACGGGCAAGCTTCGCGTGCCGGTAATTGTCGTCAGCGCTCACACCGAGGAAGGCGCGTCTCTCACGCTAAAAGCGCTGTCGCTCGGCGCGTTCGATTTCGTCACGAAACCGCAGGACGCCGCGCTGGGCCGCCTCCAGCAGATCGCGTCCGAACTCGCGCTCAAGATCAAAGTCGCCGCCGCTTCGGGCGCGCCGAAAATGATCATTACGGTGCCGACGCCGAAGCAC
>Ga0187872_10002801_pt1 | contig 14838 bp, 17 predicted proteins | sample June2016WEW_16_4_FD_132973 | JGI IMG/M metagenome (GOLD analysis project Ga0187872, IMG submission 132973) | Peatland microbial communities from SPRUCE experiment site at the Marcell Experimental Forest, Minnesota, USA - June2016WEW_16_40 | ecosystem: Environmental > Terrestrial > Soil >...
TCCTTGTGCACATCCATCCCGATATACTTTCTGCTATTCATTGAGGGCGTTCCTTTCTGTAGGGGTTGAGGCAAGCACCCAAACCCTACTCCAAAAGGGGCGCCCTTTTATATTGCGTCGGATTACCGGACAAATACCAGGCTAGTACTTCACATGTCCGGTTAGCGCGTTACTCAGGCACTACATGTTGGGTCGCCATTCTGCGCGGCATTCGTCTAACTGAATCGAAAACGCGCAGACAACCGGCTTGCCGTCAAAACCGTAGGACAGCGGATAGACCAACGCAGAATCGCGGTTAATGAACCTACCTTTTCACCGGGATCCTTCGTAGTAACCTCGCTTGGCGTCGACGATGTATCCAACATATTTTTCGGCCGGGGCGAGTTTGACGCTTACCTTGTGTCTGCCGTTCCATCCTTTCGGATGAAGCGCGCCCATCGTTTCCGGCATCTCGTAGCCGATTAGATACGAGTATCGAAGTGCGATAGCAATGGAGCGCACGACCTCGGGAAGTTCGTCCAGGTGGCGTACCGTGAAAATCTCGCCCCCTGTGTCCTCCGCCAGAGCCTTGAGGTTGTGAGGGCCGCGGCGTTCTGCGGGTCCAGTGAAATCGCCTCCCCTGGGTGCAAGCCCAGACGGGATTTGGATCCCTTTCTGGTTCTTCGATGAGGTCCGCGGTGACGGTGGGTCCACAAATACGTCAAGGAATTGCATCGAAGGGCTCGCCATCACGGCAAAAATTGGAACATCCGCCTCCTCGAGAAATTTTCTTGTTTCTCGGAGACTGTAACGGCTGTGATTGTCGCCGCCGTCGGTCACAAGGATAATCGCCTGCCGTTTGTTCACTGCATTTCGGTTGATCTGGTCTACGGCGAGATAGATCGAATCGAAGAGGGCAGTGCTGCCTTCCGTGGGTTGAATGAAGTTGGTGACCTCGGGCTCCGGAGACTCCGGCCTGCGGAACGACGTAAGGCGCTCAGCCCGCGTCGCGAAGCGAATAAGCGAGAATTCGTCCGCAAACTGCGCCTGCTGCTCAGCGTCAGGGAACGGTTCGAGCATGTTGTCGACCGCTTCCCGCACGAATGACAGTTTTGACTTCATGCTCTGGCTCACATCGGCGTCGATCACGATTGAAACTGGTTCTCGAAGATTATTTGAGAACTTGACGATCCGCTGAGGGACTCCGTCGTCTAGGACTTGGAAATCGTCCCGGGTGAACTCGGTTGCCAGTCTGCCCTCCCGATCAAAAACGACGGCGTAGACTCGGACCATTCTTGTTTGCACTTCGACCCGGTACTGCGGTGTTTTTTGCTGAGCGTTGAGCCTTGAAAGTTCAATAGAGAGAAAAGCGACCATCGCGAGCAACGACGCTGCGCTTCGCCTCATACTTCCCCCCTTGAGGCTAGTCTTCGATAGCGTGAGAGTACGCTATCCAGATTTGGGAATCCAGAACCTAAAACTTGATAATCCAAGCCCCTTTTGTACAGTCGCCAAGGTTTCATAAATGTTTGGGTGTAGTCGTTGCTCGAACGCAATCTTCTATCGCTGCGCGGCCAATGTATTGGCACGTAGGCGCGCGGTCACGGCAAGCGAATCAGATATTGCCGGGCACCCGGCGGTGGGGCGATGCGGTACCGGCCCAAACTTGCCGGATAGATCACCCCCGTCCGCTCTATCGGTTCTCGTCTGAACCAACAACTTCGTTCGGAATTTCCTGCTACTGAGTTGCTTCAATTTCGCGTCTACGTATGATAGCCGTAGTAACTCCTGGTTAGTCGGATTACCGGAAATGTGAAGTAGTCCTTCACTTTTCCGGTAATCGCGTTCATGCGCAAACGCCATTTCCTCAGATCCTTGATCGGAGAAGATGACTGGAATATAGTTCCCGCCATGGCAGCCACACCCATTCCCCACTCGCAAAGCTTTCTGGATCTGATTCTGATCGAAGCGGAAGACAAAGTTGCGCTAAACGGCCTACTGTGGGAGCCGCAGACAGCCAGCGATTCGCTAGTCGTCATGGTGCCCGGGGGCACGACGGGCGCGGCACTGTATCCAGCGCATGATTACTCTCCTCTTGCCAAGGCGCTGACAGAGAAGGGCTACGCGTTCCTGCTTTGCAACATGCGTGCCTCGTACAACAACGCCTTCTCGGAATATGGCGACGCGGTGAAGGACATCGCCGCCTTCGTCGCGTACGCAAAATCGAAGGGTTACGCGCGGATCGCGATTCTGGGCATCAGCCTTGGCGGCCCTCGCATGGCACAGTATGTGGCGGAGCGAAATGACCCTGCCGTCAAGGCCGTCGGCTTCATCGCTTCGATTCCATCACCGTACCTGGAGTTTCAAGTTCGGAGTAGCGAAGGGGACAAGCGACGCCTGGAGGACTTCCTCAAGCACGCGCGCGAATTGGTCGCCCAAGGCAAGGGGCAGGAACCAGTCGGGTTTGAGAACTGGTTTCCCGGCGTGTCAATCATGGGAACAGCAAAGTCGATGGTCAGCTTTTTCGGAGCGCCGAGCGACCCGGGCACGCCTAGCTCGATCAAGTACGGACCGAAGATCAAAGTTCCCGCCTTGGTGATTCACGGCGAGAAAGACGAGCTTGCCCTCCCGCCGAACGCTCAAACGATTTATGACAGCCTGACGGCGTCGCCGCAGCGCGATTTGATCTGGGTTAAGGGCGCGAGCCATTTCTTGACGCCTGGTCCGCTCGCGGAGTCGTACGCTAGACCGATTACCGATTGGCTCGCGAAAAACGTCCCCGCCTCCCCTCGCCAATAGGCAGTCGCCGTCCATCGGCGATTGCCACTCCAGCAGGGCTTTGAATCGAGCACGCAAAGCCTAATCCCGTAGCACCAGCGCGGTAATCAGGAGTTGGCCGATTTTGGGTCCTAACAAGCGGCCATTCTTGCGAGGCTGATGGTAGGGACGTCGATGGTTTGGTGCGGTGGGTCCGCGCGACCGGGTGTCCCTGGCCAGGCGTCGCTCGTCAGAGCACGGCCAGGATTGTCTGTGCCGCCAAAGGCTGTATGATGTGCCGCAACCGGAAGGCGCGGAGAAATCCAAACAGGGGGATGGAAATGCGGAAAGCGACTGGCATTTTATTGTGCGGTATTGCTGTTTTGTTGTTGACAGCGGCGTCCGCGTCGCGATCGACGCAGACGAGTTACGCCGAGGACCGGGCGGAAATCGAGAATCTGCAGGCGCGCTACATGTTCGCGTTGGATTTTCGCGATGCCGATACGTACGCATCCACGTTCACGGAGGATGGTGTGCTGGATTACGGACCTGTGGTAAAAGGTCGCGACGCGATCCGAAAAATGATCCAGGGCATGGCGAAAAATGACGCGGACCGCGCGGCGAAAGATACGTCCGGACTGCGTCCTGTCGCCGGGCGTCACAATATTTCGAACATCGTCATCAAAATCGACGGCGACAAAGCGGTCGGACGAGCCTACTGGTTTCATTATTCGAATAACAATCCCAATCGAACAGCTCAGCTCGACTCGTTCGGCAACTATGAAGACGAAATGGTCAAAGTGAACGGCAAGTGGCTGTTCAGCAAGCGGAAGATTTACAACGAGCAAGTCGCCGACTGGGTTTACAAAGGCCCGAATCCGGCATGGTAGACACCGTACCCACTCTTCCGGTTGCGGCGTTAATCAGGACTTAGCCCTGAGCACTCCCTGGCCCAGCAGACGTGGCACAGGCATTCCCTTGTCCCGAGTTCGCCGCGACGGACCGAGCGACGTCTGTACGGGCTTGCACGATCGCACTCAGATCCCCAGCCCCTGCTTCCGGCCGGCGGGAATGTGCGGAACGAACAGATGGGAATCGCCAAAATGGATTTCGTGTGTCACCGTTCGCATGAACGGCAGCATATAGACTCCCCAGGTCCCCAACCTGCTCAGGACATCGTCCTGATTCCGGATTACCAGTTCCAGCCAACTTCCCTTCCCGAAAACGCACGCCGTGGGCTGCAGCGCTATCGCATATCTCACCACCTTCCCCGGCGGAACTGGAACGGGATCTTGTCTGGGATGGACGGGGTCGTAAGGTTTTGACCTATTTGGGTCGAGCGCCCGGTGCGCTGCCTTGAGCCATCCGTTGCTTAGCAACTGCCTCTTGCCGTCCGGAGTCACCATCACCAGATCCACCATCCAGTTCGTATCGTCCTTGTCGATCGCTGCATCCAGATAGAGCGCAACCGGCCCGGTGATCTCCGTGTCCCTTGCGAATGGAGCGGTTTGGTACGTGAGACAATAGACAGTCGGGTCTTCGTATGGCGCCGGCTGAGTGAACCTCTCCGGCTCCGGCTTCCCCGCCACCGAGTCTGTCGATAACCGGCCACCCGGATGCAGGTACAGTTTCGTCCAGTCCGTCCTCGCGAGAGGCCATTCATTCTCGAAACGCCACTTGTTCACCCCCATCACGAACATCTTGATCGGCGGTTCGTCCATGATTCCCGTATCGATGCCCTTGAGCCAGTAGTCGTACCAGCGCACGATCTCGTCGTGATACTCGACGTAAGGCCGAGTCGGTTCGCCCGGCGGACAGACGATCAGCTTCTTGTTCTTCGCCGGGGTGCCGATGTGCCCCCAGGACTCGAAGGTTGGAAACGTATATAGCCGGACGTCCCACGGAGTGCCCAAGTAGATGGGCAGCTTGATCTTGTCAGTGTCCGGCGACACGTCCAGCACGGGTTGCTGGGACCGGGGATGGAAGTAATTCAATAGCATGTTCAGGGTAGACCCTGATTTCAGCGGGTACTTGATGTAGGAGTACCACTTGCTGTTGTACTTGATATCCGGATGGTTGAGAGCTTCCGCGAGCCTGGCCTGCAATTCCTCCTTGGGAAGGTTCAGCATCTCCGGCCGTTTCACTGTGTACGGATAATTGGGCACGGGGAATCCGCTGTCGTTGCCGTGCCGGCCGTATTGCACGTGGTAGAGAAAAGTATCGTAGATACCGTGAAAGTGATCGCCGGTGCCGACCGGGCAGGCATCGGGGTGAAGCGCTTTGAGGTGCGGCGGCGGATCGGTGCCGATCACCATCTGCGCCCTGGCATACGACGAGGGACCCATCATCCCCACGTTGCCGTCGCACCAGGGCTGCACCGCGATCCACTCGATCAGATCGTAGATATCCTCCTTCTTGTGTAGAAGACCTCTATCAACGTCGATCTTCTCCTCGCCACCTTCCGAGTTACCTACCCCTCTGGGGTCGGGTATCACGTGGGCGTATCCTCGGGGGACCGTGTACATGAAGTTCCCCGCTTCCATGGTGCCATCCCAGAAGGGACTGTCGTAGTAAGGCTGTGGTTTGTCGGCCAGCCATCGCACGGCTTCTTGCACGTCCTTGCCCCACATGCCCCAAGCCAGTATGGCCGGAAACCTCTCGCCCTGGGCGGTGGGCCGGTGAACGTCCACCGCGATACGCACACCATCGCGCATTGCAACCATGATGTCTTTCTCGGTTTTCACCTCGTAAGCCGGCTGCGATCCGCGTTCCTTTGTGAGTTGCGGATAGCCGTCAAAGTAGACGCCCTGAACGTTCGTGCCGTATGGGACAGGCGTAGGAGCCGGCACGAGACCCTTGATCACGATCCTGGCCGAATCACCTGAGTAGGTCTTCTTGTTGTTCATGGATGTCTGGCCTTCGTCGATGCAGCATCAACGCGTCCGTGCGGCGCCCGGTCAGTGTCGTGCTGCGGGAGATATGCGATGACTTCGAATGCGAATAGCGGCCTGCCGCCGGTCCACATAATTCGTGAAAAGGTACTCATGGAGCGGCTCATCTCTGGCACATTTTCTGCGGGGAATCAACCCAAAAGCGGGATTACCCGTCCGCCAGCCGCCTCCCGGGAGAGCATGGGGGGCGACGGCATAGACCATCCTCCAAATCATTTCTGCTCCCGCAGTTCGGCTAACGGTGTGCGGGTTTAGCAGCTAGATAGTTGGCGAGGCCAACCCACGCGGCGAGGAATCACCTATCTGAACAGTGGCGGAAAGGGGGTGTGACGGAAGGTCAAGGGGTTGTCCTTTCGTGTCACGCATGATCCAATCCAGGCTACGGATCGCGCGATTATGCGAAGCTTCATCCATGAGTGGAGATTTACGGAACCATGCGCCAAGCGAATCGGGCATGTCCTACAGTGAGCAAAGGAAAATACCGCGCTATACCTTCATCGCAACGACAGAGTTGACAGACGATGCGAGCGCAGTGCGTCTTTCAGGACGGATCACTGAAATCAGCCGCAATGGCTGTTACGTGGATGTCCTGAACACACTTCCAGTGGGAACGCTGCTCAAGATGCAAATTTTGCGTGATTCGGGAACTTTCATGACAAAGGGAAAGATCATCTACGTCCATGAGCGGATAGGCATGGGGGTTGCATTCATTGACCCTCTACCAGATCAGTTGAAGATTCTCGACTCCTGGCTTGCCGAGTTTTCAGCAGCCTCCCTTTAAGAGGCAGGATACAGCATCCGACGGAACATTCAGTTTCCGGTTAGTGCTGCCGGTTCAGACGGTCGGCGCAACACCCTCTAATCAGTACTTCCGATCGTACTTTTCAGAAAAGACTGATCTTCTGGGCTACACTCAATTTGACCTAATCAGGACGAGGTTTTCTTTGAATCGACGCCCGCGAGCGGATTTGGCCTCTTAAACTCCGCCAAATGGACTTCGAACTAGTGTTGCCGGACGATCCTGGCAGCCTCAGCGAGCAGGAAACGCTGGATGTGGTGGCGTACCTGCTGCAGGAAAACGGCTATCCGACCGGCAAGAAGCCGCTCGGGCCGCCCGATGCGCTGAACAAGATCCAGTTCGTCGCGGCAAAGTGAGCCGCGAAGCTGTTGGCCAAGCCGCCTGCAAAAATCGGGCGGAGCGAGGGGTGAGAAACCATGACCAAGGAACGCTATAACCGCAGGGGATTTTTCGGCGTGGCGGGAGCCGGTCTGGCCGCGGCGGTCGGCTGGCCGTGGCTCGGCGGCGCGCCCTCCGCCCAAGCGCAAGCGGTCGACGCCGGACCCGAGAGTCCCGATCTCATCGCGATCAATGCCAAGGTGTACACGGTGGACGACCGCATGCCGAAGGCGGAGGCGTTCGCGGTGAGGAATGGCCGGTTCGTCGCGGTGGGAAATAGCGATGAGGTCAAATCGCTCGCCGGGAAGGGAACCGAGATTTTCGACGCCCAGCAGATGACGATCGTTCCGGGATTCATTGATAGCCACAATCACGCGCCGGGCAATATGCTGCTCTACGAAGTGCTGGTCGGCAATCCTTACGTGGTGGAATTCGTGACGATCACGAGCATCGTGCAGAAACTCCACGCGCGCGCTTTGCAGACACCTCCCGATTATTGGGTGGACGGCTATTTTTTCGACGATACGAAGCTGAAAGACAAGCGCGCGCTGAACGTCCACGATCTCGATCAGGCGTCCACGGACCGGCCGATCTGCGTGCACCATCGTGGCGGCCACACATCGTTTTACAACAGCAAGGCCTTTGAAATGGCGGGCGTGACGAAAAATACCGCGAACCCTCCCGGTGGAACGTTCGATCGCGACGCGAACGGCGAACTGAACGGCCGCGTAACGGACAACGCGCGAAGCGTCTTCGACAAGGTCGGCAAGCGGCCCACCTATACCGAGGCGGAGAGCTTGCAGCGCGATCGCGACGGTCTGGCGTACATCTCGAAGCAGTTCGTGCGGTATGGCCTGACGAGCGTGTGCCATGAAGGCGGAAATCTGATGGCGCTGCAGCAGGTGCGCGAGCGCGGCGACCTGCTGCACCGAGTGAGCTACGAGCCCATCGGCGGAGAGCCCTACGCGCCTTCCAGGGACGTACTCAACGATATGATCGCCGCGGGGCTCATGACAGGCTTCGGCGACGAATGGATCCGGGTGGGAGCGAATTGCGAACACACTTGCGATGGCTCGTTCTCCGAACGCACGATGTCGCGCAGCACGCCCTATCCCGGCACGAATCCGCCCTATTACGGTAATATCACGACGACGCAGGACGCGCTCAACGGCTGGGCCGAGCACCTGCACCGCGCAGGCATTCAGGTGAATTGCCATGCCAACGGCGACGTGGCCATCAAGATGGTGCTCACGGCCTACGAGCGCGCCATGCGGCTCTACCCGCGCCCGGATACGCGGCCGAAGATCACGCACTGCACGCTGATCGACGACGAAATCATCCGCCGGATGAAGGCGATTGGGGCGATTCCGGCCGTGTTCAACACGTATCTTTACTACAATTCTGACAAATTCCATTTCTATGGCGAAACGCTGATGGAGCATTCCCTGGCGTTTCGCACGTTCCTCGACGCCGGCATCCCCACGGCGGCGGGATCGGATTTTCCTCCGGGGCCGTTCGATCCGCGGATGGCGATTCAAGGCATGGTGACGCGCAAGGGATGGGATGGAGAAACCTGGGGCGCAAACCAGAAGGTGAGCATCGACGAGGCGATCCGGATCAATACGCTCAATGGGGCTTTCGACACGCACGAGGAAGCGATCAAGGGTTCGATCAGCGCGGACAAATTGGCGGATTATGTGGTGCTCGCCGACGATCCGCACACGATCGACGTGGACAAGATCAAGGACATCGAAATCGTGCGGACGGTGGTGGGCGGCAAGACGAAGTATCAGGCATAAACGTCTGTGCGCGACGTGGCGCGGGAACCCGCAAATTCCCGCTAACAACATTTCCGCGACCCGAGATCCTGTCAAAATGACAACAACGCGAATTCCATCTTCCGATGGCTACGGTTTGCGCAACAGCTTCTAGACACCCTGAAGCTTTTTATTCCTACACGTAAAGAACGTTTCCGCCTGTCCACTATGACTGAATCATGCAGCCCTTCGTCTCCCCTCTACCCTGGAGTAGGAGTGGCTGAATATTTTCTCGGGCACGTGCCAGCCTTCGATCTCCTCTAAGTTCCTACTGGCCAGTGGAGAAGGTTTCAAGGTTTGCGCTCGAATGTAATGAACGCCCTCGTAAACCAGCATTGCAGTCGCAAGGCAGATGATTGTTGAAAAAAGAAGCACCACGAATTCAATTACGTACACGACGAAGGCGGCAACTACCTGGAGTCCAGGACTGAAAGTAGAAAGAGAAGTCATCAGTCCTCCTTAGAGGCACATTCCCCTCTCAAGATATTTGAACCCCCAGCTCATCAGCTCATTTTGTGACCGCGCTGACTGAGTGTATCGATAAGCAGTTGCGCCGATCGCGGAACGGCCACTTCGTTGTGAAGGGCGATTTCTTTGGCTGACAATCTCTCTCCGTAAATTCTAGCATTTGCGTCTTTATCGGGACGTAGGGTGAAACCTTCCAGGGAAATCCCTGCAAATAAACCACGAGACCGCGAGTAAGTCAGTACTTCGGCACGGAAGGTCGCGTCCGTATCGGCCTCGGCATCCCGCCCCAATGGTCCTGCCGCCACCGATGCGTCGGCGCCAAGCTTTACCTTACTGCTGAGAATAGAACGCGCACCACGAGGATTCATAACTAACAGCACGAAATCAGTCGCTTGCCCGCCAAGTTGAAAACCAAAACTACCTCCTTCAAGCGCCATCATCGTGGGAGCTCCCCAGGTTCCCTGAAAATCATCGCCGCTCCGGCACGTCATCGCACCGCGACCGTAGCTGCCTCCTACAATAAAAGCGGCCTTCAATACAGACGGAATGACAATCACGCAATCCGCCTTGTCGAGTAGCCTCTGCGGAATGTTGTCAGGGATATTCATAATTTCCTTCATTACTTGCCCGGAATTTCGGAGCCGGTTCTCGTCCTTCGCTTTATCGTCCGCACGTGCAGGAGCGGGATTCACGAAAGTCGGGAGCGCGATCAGTGCAGCCAGTACAAAACGACATAGAATGTATTTCCTCATTTCCTCTTCCCCTTTCTTGGGAGGTCGCCATTAAGTGTTCCGTCGGATTGAATATCAAGAAGAGCCAGCGATCAGAACGGAATACTTCGCTATTCTTGACCTCCCGTGGAACCCAGACCTTGAATAGGGCAATGATGCTGCCAGAGTACGTTTTCAAGGGAACTGCATGTGCGCTATGAACTTGGGTCGGTTTGCCTGGCCCATAGTCAACAGCCCAGTTCTCAATAGTTCGTGGAAAAATTTCACACAGCACTCCTTTTTTGCGCTACGTGGAATGATGGCTGAAAAACAGGAGTTTTGTTACTCGCAGCAAAGTCAGCCCGACGGGCTCATGCGATGGCTTCGACAAAAGAATCTGCCGATACTTCCTTTCCTTGCGTCACAAATCTGATTTCGATATTCAGCTTATTCCCTCGTCCGTTCTTTCCAGCTGGAGAGTGTTTCCTGCCTCGATTCCTTCCTGCTTTCTGGGCGGTGCGGCGTGATTGCGCGGTGGACGTTGCCGCTGCCGCGCTAAGTGCAATCTGGTTGATAAGAACTACCCAGCGGAATCCTGTAGGGCTGCTTTAAGTCGAATTCATAACGGATTGATTTGATTGTGGATAATTTCGCGCCTCGGGATGGCATTCAAGATGCACGGAGTAAGACTAAAGAGTCCAGCATTTCCCTTTCGCAGGGGGTGCAAAGATGCACGTCATCTGGGCTCTTGGAGAAACGCAATGGCGCCTCCGTCACTTAACACGCCTGAATTGGAACTCTTGATCGGCATAATTGAGGCCTTGATTTTCGTCGCGTCGTTTCTGGCACTTCTCTTTTCCGCAATCCTCGGATTGGGCCTTGCCCGACTTCTTTACGTCGGTGGCCGCTGGTGCGTGAAGAAAATCCACCGGTCATACTCACTGAACGGCACGCGAACGACGTCCTCAGGCGCCCAGGCTATCAGTCCCATTTATTCGGCATCTTTGCGCCATTCTAAAGCACCCGATATTGAGGCACGCTGGAGGTACGGCCAGCCGTGAGGAGAGAGGCGGCCATGAACACACGAAACTGCCAAAACTGCAAATCACTTGTGGTTCGATCTGTGAAGGAGTCCGCTATGAGCGACGCGCTTTCGAAGCGAGGTCTTGCCCCCATTCTGCGGTTCGAAAAGTACAAGCAAATCCGGGAACAACGGTTCGAGAAGAGTATTGAATCGCGGTTGCAGGACTTAGCGAATATCGTCGAGAACTTGGTTGATGCGCCGTACACGGGCTTGCTTATGGGAGGAGACTCTGCTGGCGAGGCTCTGGAAGAGCTGGCGGTCAAGGAGATAGCCTTGCACTGGATTGTTGGAATCGCGAAACATTCGGAAGGTGCCGCCAGAGAAGAATTGTGGTCACACATCGAGCGGGCCGTAACCGATCTTGAGAAGATTGCCAAATCGGTGCTTCAAATCGAGCTACCGGCGACTCCGGACCATTCCGATCGGGAGGCGTGATGCCGGGCTTCGGATCGGCACCTCAGCGCTGACCTGTAAGCCTGTCGTTCTTGCCCACAGGCAGATGGTTAGCAGCAGGGAAGGACTCGACTAGTCCCAGTTCCGCTTAGTACCGCCGAAGTTCTCAATCCCTGCAATTCTTGCCCGCCATTCGCAGCGTCTCGAAAGAAACCCTCCGGTTTCTCAGCAACTTAGAGGCGTTGGAATGGAAGTCTTCCTGCTCCTCCATGCGTCGGAGGTGCTTATGCTTAGACACCTGAGTAAGCGCAGCTATATCGCGATCATCGCCGCGGTGCTGCTTGCACTAGTCGCAACGCTAGGAGCCACGCATGCGATGAGTCGGCCCGATCCGGTGACCGTGCCGGAAGCGACAGCCATCCACGTGACACTCAACAATGCAGTGGCAAGTGACCGCAGCAGGCCCGGAGACCACTTCGAGGCCACCGTCTCGGATCCCGTCGTGATTGACGGGAAGACGGTCATCCCCGAAGGGGCACAGGCTACGGGTCTTGTCGTGGATGCGCGCCACTCGGGAAGGCTGATGGGCCGCGCGCGGCTTCAGCTCGCTCTCGAAACCGTCAACTTGAATGGCAGCAGCTATCAGATTCGCACGGCTTCTGATGTGCGAGTTGGCGGGAAGCACAAAGATCGCAACCTTGTGCTGATCGGCGGAGGCGCTGGTGGCGGCATGCTCATCGGGGCCATCGCAGCCGGTGGCAACGGCGCTTTGATCGGCGGACCCATCGGCGCAGGAGTCGGAACGGCAGCAGTGCTCATTACCAGGATGAAGGACATCCACCTTCCCGCGGAGACTCCTCTTAAATTCAAACTCGCTAATCCGGTAGCGATCAACGTGAAGAGCTGACGTTTGCGTCTTCCGTCGGTCGACAGACGTGACTTCAAACGTCGCACGGGACAAGCTGGTTAGTGAAGTTTCACAAGGATCCAATGGAAGGAGACAAGAAATGACGACTTGTGGCGATGTCATGACCCAAAATCCCGTCTACTGCCTACCGACAGAGACGGCGTCTCACGCGGCACAACTGATGCGAGACAAGAATGTAGGCCCCGTTCCAGTGGTCGAAAGCTGCGAAACGAAGACTGTCGTTGGCATCATTACCGACAGAGACTTGGCCCTCAAGATCGTGGCGGACGGCCGCGATGTCGACGCGCCGCTCGATGAGTTGATGACCCGCGACCCTCTGGTATGCCGGACGGACGACAGCGTCGAGGCAGCGCTTGATGCGATGGTGGATGCAAGGGTACGGCGAATACCAGTTGTGGACGACCGGGACCGTCTCGTCGGCATCATCTCGCAGGCCGATGTGGCGACCCGAATCGGGGTGCCGAGGAAGACCGGAGAAGTCGTTGAGGAAATTTCCAGGCCAAGCCCCGCCCTGCTCCTGCGGCGAACGGAAGTCGCACACCGTCGGAAACAGTGGTTTTTTGCGGACCGCTCGGAGAATTCACGATTTTAGGTTGTTCACATGACTGTCGATAAGAAGAAAAGAGCGATTCGTCCAAAACGTAGAAGCCACGTAAGTAAGACCTGAACCCCAGTCCCCAGAAGCCATCGGCGTCTTGGTAAGGGTCAAGTCGAGAACCCTGCGGCCGTCGTGACGACGGATTTGGAGAGTGCCGAACATCTGATCGAAGAAGGGCACGGTTTCGAGGCGGAACTGATTAGTGGAGTGGCCTTCTACTACTTCTGAGCGGATGGAGGGAGGGTGAAACACTGAGGCACCCAAGTGCGCTCTCCTTGTCGCGACTCTAATCTTGCTGATGGTGGCGATCGCTGAATACTTCGAGTTATTTCTTCATTGACACACAATGCCCTAGGATTTACCGTTCAGCGTAGTCTCCGCATAGATATTCCAAGCAAGACGCGAGGCTCCCGTGAATAGTGCCCTCTGCATGATGTGCTGTCTTCTGCTCGTCTTTCAAACCAGCACGGTCCCCGCACCCTCGTCTCAGGAAACGCCAAACTCGGCCACAACGAATCTCGTTGCGGCATGCAAGCAGCCTTGCCTTGAGGATGGCACTCCCGTGCGGCTGAGGTTCGCGCAAACCGTCTCTTCAGCGGACGCCCACGTGAACGACCGCGTGGAATTCGAGGTTCTGGAAGATGTCCGCGTATCCGACGTTCTTGTGATCAACAAAGGCGGGATCGCGTGGGGGACGGTAACCGAAGCCGAACACAAACGGCGCATGGCTCGCGGCGGGAAGCTGGAGATTGTAATGGACTCGGTCCGACTCGTGGATGGGGAGAAGGCCGCGCTCCGAGCCACCAAGGAGGCCCAAGGCGGTGGACACGTGGGCGCAATGACGGCCGGGATTGTTGCGACGGGTCTGATATTTTTCCCTGCTGCGCCGTTCTTCCTATTCATGCATGGCAAGGACATCATCATCCCGAAGGGCACGGAAGTCCCCACTTTCGTGAACGGAAATTTTGAGCTCGATCTCTCGAAGTTTCAGGCTGCTCCCACGGCAGCGGCGCCGCTCTCCTCGGGCACTAATGCGGAGGTGGCAGTCACGTCCAATCCCCCAGGCGCAGAGATTCAGATCGACGGCACCTTTGTTGGGAACACTCCCTCAACAATCGGCGTGTCGTCAGGCGACCATACGATTGACATCACGAAGAGCGGATACAAAACGTGGGAACGAAAGATCAAAGTGACGAGCGGGAAGATCGACATCGCGGCCGACTTGGAGACTGCCGCCTCCGCGCCAGCGGCTCCGGCAGCTAGCACGAGTCCTCCTCAGCAGCAATAGAGTACGGCCGGCCGGCGGTGGTGCGGTTCTACAACAAGCGCGGTACCGCCGAGCAGTGGATTAAGGAAGGCAAGCAAGCGGTGAAGATGACGCGGCTAAGTTGCCATCGCTTTCGGTCAAACGAAGTGCGGTTAGCGGTTATGGCTGAGCGTGATCGCCTACAATTTGGGGAACCTGTGGCGGCGGCTGGCTCTGCCCAGACGAATCGAGAACTGGTCGCTGACGAGTCTGCAGCAACGTCTGGTCAAGACCGGGGGGCGGCTGGTGAAACATGGCGTTGATCGTTGGCGTGGGCATGGCCGTGGGCCACACGTATCGGCAACCAAGAGCTTCCAACCAGGATGTTTCCCACGAAGCGGAAATGAGCGCAACGGTCAACCAGATGCAGAGCCAGATCGACTCATTGAACGCGAAGCTGAACGAGGTTGCTTCTGCGCCCCCTGCGACGACAACTCCGAACGGCGCGCAGCTCGCAGTGGATAGTGCTGCCGCGAAACAGCGAATGGCTGCCCAAAACAAGCGCATCAAGCAACTTCAGTCGCAGTTGGCGGACCAGCAGCAGCGTTTGAAGGACACGCAGGACCAGGTGGCGTATCAGGGCGCGGACTTGGAAGGAAAAGTGGACTCGACGCGGGACGAGCTGAACGGCTCCATCGCCAGGACGCACGATGAACTCGTTGCGCTCGAA
>Ga0187872_10002804_pt1 | contig 14832 bp, 11 predicted proteins | sample June2016WEW_16_4_FD_132973 | JGI IMG/M metagenome (GOLD analysis project Ga0187872, IMG submission 132973) | Peatland microbial communities from SPRUCE experiment site at the Marcell Experimental Forest, Minnesota, USA - June2016WEW_16_40 | ecosystem: Environmental > Terrestrial > Soil >...
AATGGCTAAAAAGAAATTCGAGCGGACAAAGCCACATGTAAATGTGGGGACGATTGGTCACATAGACCATGGGAAAACGACCCTTACCGCAGCGATTACAAAGCAGCTTGCAAAGAAGGGCAAGGCCACGTTCATTCCGTTTGACCAGATCGACAAGGCGCCCGAGGAGCGCGAGCGAGGCATAACGATCGCAACCGCCCACGTCGAATATGAGACAGACAAGCGCCACTATGCGCATGTGGATTGTCCCGGCCATGCGGACTATATAAAGAACATGATCACGGGGGCCGCTCAGATGGACGGAGCTATCCTGGTGGTTGCCGCCGACGACGGCCCGATGCCTCAGACCCGCGAGCACATTCTTCTGGCCCGCCAGGTCGGTGTTCCCTTTATTGTTGTATTCCTGAACAAGGTTGACATGGTGGACGATCCCGAGCTTATCGAGCTCGTTGAGCTGGAGCTTCGGGAGCTTCTGACCAAGTACGGGTTTCCCGGAGACGATGTACCGATCATCAAAGGCTCGGCATTGAAGGCGCTTGAGACAGAGGATGTGGCAAGCGAGGCTGCAAAGTGCGTCTTCGAGCTCATGGACGCAATCGACGCATATATTCCAGACCCTGTGCGCGACATAGACAAGCCTTTTCTGATGCCCATCGAGGACGTTTTCTCGATTTCGGGTCGCGGAACGGTGGTCACGGGCCGTGTCGAGCGAGGTATAGTCAAAGTGAGCGACGAAGTTGAAATTGTCGGGTTCCGTCCTACTTTTAAGACAGTTTGCACGGGCGTTGAAATGTTCCGCAAGACCCTGGATTCGGGCCAGGCGGGTGACAATGTAGGCGTGCTTTTGCGTGGAACCAAACGAGACGAGGTCGAGCGCGGCCAGGTTGTTGCCAGACCAGGTTCGATCACCCCTCACACGGATTTCAAGGCGGAAGTCTACGTGTTGAAAAAAGAAGAAGGCGGGCGGCATACTCCTTTTTTCCCCGGCTACCGGCCGCAGTTCTATTTCAGAACCACTGACGTCACCGGCGTCATGACCCTGCCCGAAGGGGTCGAAATGGTTATGCCCGGCGACAATATCAGTTGCGAAGTAAAGCTCATTACTCCCGTGGCACTGGAGAAGGAACTCCGATTCGCAATTCGCGAAGGAGGCCGCACCGTGGGCGCCGGGGTTCTTACAGACATCGTTAAATAAGGGACTTAAAATGCGAGTTCTAGTTACTCTGGCCTGCTCCCAATGCAAGCGCCGCAACTATAATACGACCAAGAACAAGCGGACCACCCCCGAGAAGCTTGCTTTCAAGAAGTATTGCAGGTTCTGCAACACGCACACCGAGCACAAGGAGACCAAGTAGGCTGCGGCGGTTTAAAGCCTGTGGCGTTTTTCCTTTTTGCCGGCAAACAATTCCTGTGGACCTCCAGGGTCTAGCGTATGAGTGATACATGAAACTTTTCTCAAAAGAAGATCAGAGTTCGGATAAAAAACTCCAAGGCACCGGGGCGGTGAAAAAGGCGGCGGCAAAACCTGCGGCCCTCAAGCCGGCCAAGCCGAAGAAGACCGAAACTGCCAAGAAAACGGATATTGCCAAGAAGACCGATACCCCGAAGAAAGCGGTCAAGAAGCCCGGTGAGAGTTCGATTGTCTGGGTGGATACGGTTCGCAACTACTTACGAGAGGTGGTCTTCGAACTTAAAAAGGTAGTGTGGCCTTCGCGCAAGGAAACATTGGGTTCGACTGCAGTCGTACTGACGATCGTGGGGCTGGTGGCTGTTTTTCTGGGGATTGTGGACCTGATTTTGAGCAGGCTTGTTAAGATTCTGGTGGGTTGAGACAGATGGGGGCTGCATCTAAAATAACGGCTCGACGGTGAGCCGCGCGGGGCAATTGAGTGGCAAATCTAAAATGGTACATTGTTCACACGTATTCAGGGTTTGAGCACAAGGTGAAATCAGCCCTGGAGGAGCGTGTCAAGGCCGAGAGCAAAGGCGCCTGTTTCGGCCAGGTCCTGGTTCCCACCGAGAAGGTGATCGAACTCGTGAAAGGCCAGAGGAAGGCATCGTCGAGGAAATTCTACCCCGGATATATCCTGGTGCAGATGGAGCTCAACGACGAAACCTGGCACCTTGTTCGCCACACCCCCAAGGTGACCGGATTTATTGGCAGCCAGGAAAAGCCCATCCCGCTCTCTGATGAAGAAGCCGAAGCCATAATTCAGCAGATGCAGGAAGGCGCTCAGAAACCTCGTCCAAAATTCAAATTCGAAAAAGGAGACGAGGTTCGCGTCATAGACGGCCCGTTTGCCAACTTCAACGGAACCATTGACGAAGTGATTCCCGAGAAGGGTAAAGTCAGGGTCCTGGTAAGCATATTCGGCCGTTCCACTCCTGTGGAACTCGATTTCGTACAGGTAAACCGAACATAAAGGCCGCATAGTAAGGAGTCTTTTCGAGGATGGCAAAAAAAGTCGTAACCAACATTAAATTGCAGGTCCCCGCCGCACAGGCGAACCCCTCTCCGCCCATCGGCCCTGCGCTTGGTCAGCATGGGGTCAACATCATGGAGTTTTGCAAGCAGTTCAACGCAAAGACCCAGGGGCAGGAAGGGATGATCATTCCGGTGGTCATCACCGTTTTTTCGGACCGCTCGTTTACCTTCATTACCAAGACGCCCCCGGCCGCTATTCTTCTGAAAAAGGCCGCCCAGATAGCGAAAGGATCAAGTGAACCCAACCGCAATAAGGTCGCCAAGGTCAGCAAAGCGCAGGTCGAGGAAATCGCCAGGCTCAAGATGCCCGACCTAAACGCACGTGACCTTGCAGCAGCGGTGGCCACCATTTCCGGAACGGCGCGCAGCATGGGGATCGAGATTGAATAAACCAGAGGAAGGGAGTTTCGAGAGTTAAAATGGCAAAGCATGGGAAAAAGTATATTGCCGCCAGCGGCAAGATCGATCCAGCGAAACGCTATACCTTCCAGGAAGCCGTTCATCTGGCGGCCGACACTTCTTTCGCCAAGTTCGACCAGACGCTGGATATAGCCGTTCGGTTGGGTGTTGACCCGCGTCATGCCGACCAGATGGTCAGAGGTACGGTCGTTCTGCCCAACGGGTTGGGTAAAACAGTGAGGGTTTTGGTCTTCGCCAAGGGCGAGAAGGTGAAGGAAGCCCTTGATGCAGGCGCCGATCACGCGGGTGGAGACGAGATGATCGACAAAATCCGCGAAGGATGGCTCGAATTTGACAAAGCCGTTGCCACACCCGACATGATGGGTTCGGTAGGCAAGATCGGCAAGGTGCTAGGTCCAAGAGGGCTTATGCCCAACGCCAAGCTGGGAACGGTCACATTCGATCTGGATCGGGTCATCAAAGAGATCAAGGCCGGCAAGGTGGACTTCCGGGTTGAAAAGACCGGCATTGTTCATGCCCCGATGGGCAAAGTTTCCTTTGGAGAAGAAAAACTTCTCGAGAACATCTCGGCTTTCATTGACACGCTTATGCGGATCAAGCCTTCGGCTGCCAAGGGGACCTACATGAAAGGGATCGCCATATCGACGACCATGGGCCCCGGCATTCAGGTCGATCCGCTCGCGGTGAAGTCTATTGTTGTTTAGTCATCGGCCTGGGCGGTGGGACCCGCCTCGCGGGTGGGTGGACGGGCTGTCGAGATCGGCTCTTCGGCGGGCGGCTGTCTATTTCCGGTTGCCCACGGATACCAGGCTGGCTGCTTTTAACAACTTGACTGCCGTTTGGTGTTTTCAGTCATCGGAGACCGCGGGTGCATCCGTCGATGTTTAAATCCCTCAACAGGGGACCCGCACAGATTCCTGAGAGCGAACCAGGCGCAAGGGCTCATGATACAAAATCCTCCCATTTTAGATTTGGCGCACCCGGAAGGATAGTTCGAAAGCACACCGGCAGAAGCGAAAGGAGGCATATTTTACTTTGGAGCGCTCCAAGAAAGAACTAATTATTGCGGAGCTTCACAAGAAACTGGGAAGTGCCAGCGCGGCCATTCTGACCGACTATAAGGGACTGACGGTAGCCGAAATAACCAGTCTGCGCGATTCGCTTGCCGTGGAAAAAGTTCATTATCAGGTGGTAAAGAACACCTTGATGCGTCTTGCATGTAAAAAGACCGACGCATCGGTGCTCGATCCGATGGTCACCGGCACCTGCGCGGTTGCAATCGCGTTCGGCGACCCGGCTGCTCCGGCAAAGATCATCAAAAAATTCAGCAAAAGCAACGAAAAGCTGAAGCTAAAGGCTGGAGCGCTCGGAAGCCGTCTGATCGATGCCGATCAGATTCTGGTCTTGGCTGATCTGCCGCCCAAAGACGAACTGCTTGCCAAAATGCTGGGAACGCTCAACGCTGTGCCCACCGGTCTGGTTACGGTTCTTAGTGGAGTTCCAAGAGCTTTTGTTTGTGTGTTGGCCGCTATCCAGCGCCAGAAAGAACAACCGGCTGCTGCTTAAGACAATCGTGGAGGATTATAGATGGCTGTTACAAAACTGGAAGTTATTGAATTCATCAAGGGTATGACAGTTCTCGAGCTCAGCGAATTGGTAAAGGAACTCGAGCAGACTTTTGGCGTTAGCGCCGCCGCCCCGGTCTCCGTGGCCGCAATGCCAGGCGGAGCTGCCGCTGAAGCGCCAGTCGTAGAAGAACAGACCGAATTCTCGGTTATCATTACAAATGTGGGCGACAAGAAGATCAACGTAATCAAGGAAGTTCGGGCGATCACCAGCCTGGGCCTCAAAGAAGCCAAGGACCTGGTGGAAAAAGTTCCGGGAACGGTCAAGGAAGGCATTCCCAAGGCAGAGGCCGAAGCCGTTGCCAAACAGCTCACAGAGGCAGGCGCAACTGTCGAGATAAAATAAAGACTCAAAATTTGTAAAATATCGGGAATCGGCTGCATGTGCTGGCTCGACCGGCCGGTTCCCGATTTTATACATTTTAGCGGCATACCAGCGGGAAGTGATGGGTGGACAAGGGCTACAGGCAAAACTGATTTATTGTAGCCCTCTCATTCGTCACAATTTCATTTGCAGGAGAGAACATGCCAACTGCACTAACCCATGAGTACAGGGTTCGCAAAAATTTTGGAAAAATCCGCAAGATCGTGGAAATACCCAATCTTATCCAGATGCAGAAGGAGAGCTATGAGCTTTTTCTGCAAAAGGATGTGCCCCCCGAGGCCAGGGTGGAAAGAGGCCTGCAGGAGGTCTTCAGGTCCGTTTTCCCCATTGAAGATTTTAGCGGGACGGCCTCGCTGGAGTTCGTTCAATACAGTTTCGGCGATGTGAAGTATGAAGTCGATGAATGCCTCGCACGGGGAATGACCTACGAGGCCCCCGTCAAGATAGTGGTGCGCCTTGTTGTCTATGACGTGGGCAAGGAAGCCAACACCCGATCAATTCGCGATATAAAGGAACAGGAAATCTATTTCGGTACCCTGCCGCTCATGACCGACAACGGAACGTTCATTATCAACGGGACCGAGCGGGTCATAGTGAGCCAGTTGCACCGTTCGCCCGGCATTTTCTTCGATCATGACCGGGGAAAAACTCACTCGAGCGGCAAGATACTCTACTCGGCCCGCATTATTCCGCTTCGCGGCTCCTGGCTCGACCTGGAATTCGATCCGAAAGACATTCTATACATACGTATCGACAGGAGGCGCAAATTCCCTGTCACAGTTCTTCTAAAAGCCCTCGGGTACTCGACCGAAGAGCTACTGAACTATTTCTACCCCAGCGAAAGGGTGTTCCTCACCGCTGAGGCGCACATAGAAAAGGAGCTTAACCCCGATATACTTCTGGGAAGCCGCACATCAGAGGATATCGTGCACCCGGCAACAGGCGAAGTCCTGATCAGAAAAAACAGAAAACTGGGCAAGCAGGCCCTTAAAAGGCTTCAGGAAATCGGAATCAGCCGACTTCCGGTCAAGGTGTCCGAACTTATCGGACAGGTTTTGGCCCAGGACGTAATCGACTACACCTCGGGCGAGATCATCGCCGAGTGCAACGATTCGATAAACGAGGAGATGCTCAACGATTTCAGAGAACGCGCAATCACTGGAATCGAACTGCTGCACCTGGAGGGCCCTGACATCAGCCCCTCTTTCAGAAACACCTTGCTTATGGACAAGGTCAATACCAGGGAAGACGCTCTGATCGAAATCTACCGCAGACTGCGCCCGAGCAATCCACCTACTTTGGAGGTGGCAAACGAATTTTTCAAGAGTTTGTTTTTCGATTCGGACCACTACGATCTGTCCGAGGTCGGACGGCTGAAGCTAAACTTGCAGCTTGACCTCGATGTGCCCCTCGACTGCCGGGTGCTTCGAAAGGAAGATATCCTTACATCGGTGCGCCAGTTGATTAAGCTCAAAGACTCACAGGGTCCCGTCGATGACATAGATAATCTGGGAAACCGCAGGGTGCGGGCTGTAGGCGAACTTCTCGAAAACCAGTACCGCATCGGCCTGGTGCGTATGGAGAGGGCCATCAAGGAAAGAATGACCCTTCAGGAAGTTGAGGCGCTGATGCCTCACGACCTCATCAATGCAAAACCGGTTTCCGCAGTGGTAAAGGAATTTTTCGGGACAAGTCAGCTTTCTCAGTTCATGGACCAGACGAACCCGCTTTCCGAAATTACCCACAAGCGGCGCCTGAGCGCCCTTGGGCCGGGCGGCCTGACACGCGAGCGGGCGGGCTTCGAGGTTCGCGACGTACACCCCACTCACTACGGCAGAATCTGCCCGATCGAGACCCCTGAAGGTCCCAATATCGGCCTGATCGTGTCTCTATCCACCTATGCGCGGGTAAATCCTTACGGGTTCATCGAAACCCCCTACCGCAAGGTGGAAAGCTCAACGGCACGCTCAGATGTCAACTACCTCACTGCCATGGACGAGAAGGATTACCCGATCGCGCAGGCCAACGCGGCGCTCGACGCAAAAGGCGGCTTCAGGGACGAACAGATTTCCGCTCGAAAAGCGGGCGAATTTGTCTTGGTCCCGCCCAACGAGATCCGCTACATGGATGTTTCCCCCAACCAGCTCGTGAGCGTTTCCGCATCGCTGATTCCTTTCCTGGAGCATGACGACGCAAACCGCGCGCTCATGGGATCCAACATGCAGCGTCAGGCGGTGCCTCTCATTCAGACCCGCGCCCCGCTGGTAGGGACCGGGATCGAACGCATAGTAGCCAAGGACAGCGGCGTCACGATAGTTGCCAGGCGAGAGGGCGTTGTAGAATACGTGGACGCTACCAGGATCGTTGTGCGCGCCACCAACAGTATCGATATTGGAAGCGGGGTTGATATTTACAAGCTGATCAAATTCCAGCGCTCGAACCAGAATACCTGCATCAATCAGAAGCCTCTGGTAAGACAGGGCGACCTCGTAAAGAAAGGCCAGATACTTGCCGACGGGCCTTCCACCGACCATGGAGATCTCGCACTCGGGCGCAACGTGATGGTGGCCTTCATGAGCTGGGGAGGCTATAACTTCGAAGACTCAATCCTTGTGAGCGAACGCATAGTGAAGGAGGACGTCTTCACCTCGATTCACATCGAGGAATTCGAAGTGGTGGCACGAGACACCAAGCTCGGAAAAGAAGAGATCACCAGAGACATCCCCAATATAGGGGATGAAGCCCTCAAGAACCTGGACGATAGCGGGATCATTCGGATTGGCGCCTATATCAAACCCAACGATATCCTTGTGGGCAAGGTCACACCGAAGGGCGAATCGCAGCTTACCCCGGAAGAGAAACTCCTGAGGGCGATTTTCGGTGAGAAAGCAAGCGATGTGAAAGACACCTCGCTTCGCGTTCCGCCGGGTGTCGAGGGAATCATAATCGACGCCAAGGTTTTCTCTCGAAAGGGTGTCGAAAAAGATGAGCGGACCCGTCAGATAGAGGAAGAGGAAATCGGGCGGCTCATGAAAGACCAGCGCGATGAGCTGGACATCATAAGAAAGACTGCCGTGAGGCAGATGGCTCAGGCGCTCGAGGGCAAGAACAGCGACTCTGCCATCAAGGACGGCAAAAAGGTCTATCTCAAAAAGGGAGATCCATGGACCGAAGAGGCGCTCTTACAGATCCCCAGCGAACTCTGGGACCAGATTAGCGCCGCCAAGGCGCCGGCGGCTTCCATGGAAGTCGAGACGATCTCTTCGAATTGCCGCAAGCAGGTCCAGGCCGTAAGGGAGCTTTTCGAGGAAAAGATAAACAAACTGAAAAGAGGCGATGAGCTTCCGCCGGGCGTCATCAAGATGGTGAAAGTCTATATCGCAGTGAAAAGAAAACTCCAGGTGGGAGACAAAATGGCCGGGCGGCACGGAAACAAGGGTGTCGTTTCCAGGATTCTTCCCGCTGAAGATATGCCCTACTTTCCCGATGGGACCCCGATGGACATTGTTTTGAATCCGCTTGGCGTCCCTTCCCGTATGAACGTCGGTCAGGTGCTGGAGACTCACCTGGGCTGGGCGGCCAAGGGGATTGGCCAACAACTGGCGGCAATGCTCGAGGAGTATCTGCACAAAGCCAAGGAGCGCGAGACAATAGATGAGAAGCTTCGGCGCATATACAATAATCTTGAGTACGCCGAGTTTTTCGAAAACGCCTCGGAACAGGAATTTAAAGAGCTGATTCCCGATCTCAAAGAGGGCATACATGTGGCCACTCCTGTTTTCGACGGGGCCGACGAGAGCGAGATCAGGGGCTTTCTCAAGGAAGCCGGCGTGCCCGAAACGGGCCAGGCAATGCTCTTCGACGGACGCACAGGTTTGCCTTTCGATCAGTCTGTTACCGTCGGCGTAATGTATATGCTCAAACTCCACCACCTGGTGGATGACAAGATCCATGCAAGGTCCATTGGCCCCTACTCTCTTGTCACCCAGCAGCCCCTCGGCGGAAAAGCTCAGTTCGGAGGTCAGCGCCTGGGTGAAATGGAAGTCTGGACTATGGAAGCCTACGGTGCAGCCTTTGCGCTCCAGGAATTTCTCACTGTCAAATCCGACGACGTGGCTGGGCGTACGCGAATGTACGAAAAGATTGTGAAAGGCGACAATACCCTTGAGGCCGGACTGCCGGAATCTTTCAATGTTCTGGTAAAGGAGCTGCAGGCGCTTGCTCTGGACGTCAGGCTCCTCGAAGAAGAGGAAGGCAATTAAGCAGTGGTCATATGGATCCGTCATGTTTTTGACCACGCAAGGAGGTCCTTTTGAAAGAACTTTATTCTCTTTTTACCAAACCGAAAGATCCGTTGAATTTCAACGCGGTCAAAATAATGATTTCATCGCCCGAAAGAATCCGGGAATGGTCTTACGGCGAAGTGAAAAAACCCGAAACGATAAATTACCGCACGTTCAAGCCCGAACGAGACGGGCTTTTCTGCGCCAGAATATTCGGTCCGATCAAAGACTATGAATGCAACTGCGGCAAGTACAAACGGATGAAGCACCGAGGGGTGGTTTGCGAAAAGTGCGGGGTCGAGGTCATTCAGTCCAAGGTTCGCCGCGAGCGGATGGGCCACATTGAGCTGGCTTCTCCGGTAGCTCACATATGGTTTTTGAGGAGTCTGCCAAGCAAGATCGGAAACCTGCTGGACTTGACGCTTAGGGAACTGGAGAAAGTACTTTATTTTGATTCGTATATATTGCTGGACCCTGGTGAAACGAACCTGCAAAAGGCAGAATTGCTCACTGAGGAACGCTATCGCCAACTGGTGCAGGAACACGGCGGACGTTTTACCGCCGGCATCGGCGCCGAGGCGATCAAACAGTTACTGGCCAGCCTCGACCTGGAGAAGCTTGCCACGGATCTGCGCGAAGAAATGGTGAAGACCAACTCGGTGGCAAAGCGTAAAAAACTGGCAAAACGGCTGAAAATCATCGATGCATTCCGCGAGTCCGAAAACCGGCCGGAATGGATGATCATGGACGTCATCCCCGTTCTGCCGCCGGATCTTCGGCCCCTTGTTCCCCTGGATGGCGGAAGGTTTGCCACCAGTGACCTCAACGATCTCTACAGGCGCGTAATCAACCGGAACAACCGGCTCAAGCGCCTTCAGGAACTCAACGCCCCGGACATCATTATCCGCAACGAGAAACGGATGCTCCAGGAAGCCGTTGACGTTCTGTTCGACAATGGGCGTCGCGGCAAAACCATAACAGGGGCGAGCAAGCGCCCCCTCAAGTCCCTGAGCGACATGCTCAAGGGAAAACAGGGCCGGTTCCGGCAAAACCTTTTGGGCAAGCGGGTTGACTATTCGGGACGTACAGTGATCGTTATTGGCCCCAATCTAAGGCTCCACCAGTGCGGGTTGCCCAAGAAAATGGCCCTCGAGCTCTTCAAGCCCTTCATCTACAACAAACTTGAGGAAAAAGGCTACGTTACCACTATAAAGGCGGCCAAGAAGATGGTCGAGCGCGAAACACCGGAGGTATGGGACACCCTGGATGAAGTGGTCCGGGAGTTCCCGGTAATGCTCAACCGCGCTCCGACCCTGCATCGGCTGGGTATCCAGGCATTCGAACCGATACTTATCGAAGGGAAGGCCATCCAACTCCATCCGCTGGTTTGTACGGCCTTCAACGCCGACTTTGACGGAGACCAGATGGCCGTTCACGTGCCGCTTTCAATCGAAGCACAGGCCGAGGCGCGAATATTGATGATGTCCACCAACAATATTTTGAGCCCGGCACACGGCGACCCGATCATCGTGCCCTCTCAGGACATAGTCCTGGGGATTTATTACATGACCCGCGAAAAGCCTTTCGCCCAAGGGTCCACCTTGCCATTTGCAAACGCCGAGGAACTCAAGCAGGCAATAGGCAGGGGCGAAATACGGGTCTACAACAGCCCCGAGGAGGTACGCTCGGCTTTTGATGCTGAACAGGCCGATCTGCATGCAGGCATTGTCGTTCGGTTCCGCATAGCCGCAGAACAGGACGGGACGATCGATTACGTAAGCGAAAAAGAGATCGTCTTGAAAGTTGACGGGAAAAGGCCGGTCTACGCGCTGGCCGAAGGCCGGGCCTTTGTGTCTTGCAAAATAATGGTTCAGCCCGGGGATGAAGTCCTCAAAGGTCAGATCCTTGCCGAGGAATTGGTCAGAACCACCGTCGGGCGAGTGATCCTGTCAGAGATTCTGCCGGAGGGGATTAGTTTTTCAGCCGTAAACAGGGTGATGAACAAGAAGGCCCTTGCCCAGTTGATAGATACTTGCTACCGGACCGCCGGCGTCAAAGCCACGGTCATTCTGGCCGACAGACTCAAGGATACCGGCTACCACTATGCCACCCGCTCGGGTATCTCCATTTCGATCAAAGACATGACCATTCCGGAGCGCAAGTCCGAGATCCTTCAAATTGCCTTTGACCAGGTGCAGGAGATCGAGCGGCAGTACAATGAGGGTTTGATAACGGAGGGTGAAAAGTACAACAAGGCCGTAGATATCTGGGCCAAGGCGACTGAAGACGTAGCGGCCGAAATGATGGAAGAGCTTAGAGCAACGGAGATCATCGGGCCCAACGGCGAGACAATGCGTGTGGAGTCCTTCAATCCGATTTACATGATGGCGGATTCAGGGGCGCGCGGCAGCAAAGACCAGATGCGTCAGTTGGCCGGGATGCGCGGACTTATGGCCAAGCCTTCGGGCGAAATCATCGAGACCCCGATCACGGCCAATTTCCGTGAAGGGCTCACGGTTCTGCAGTACTTCATTTCGACGCACGGCGCACGAAAAGGGCTTGCAGACACCGCCCTCAAAACGGCGAACTCCGGTTATCTCACACGCCGTCTGGTGGATGTGTCCCAGGATGTGATCATAGCGGAAACCGATTGTAGCACGATGGACGGAATCGAGGTTGAAGCGCTGCTGGAAGCCGGTGAAATAATTCAGAGGCTGGGAGACCGCATCCTTGGCCGTACGGCACAGGATGATATAGTCGATCCGGTTACAGCCGAAGTGATCGTCCCGATGGGGGCAGAGATCAATGAGAAGAAGGTCATCGAAATCGAGGACGCTGGAATCGAAAAGGTGAATATCCGTTCGGCGCTTACCTGCCGGTCTCCCAGGGGTGTTTGCGCCATGTGCTACGGCCGCGACCTCGCTCAGGGGAAATTGGCTGAAATCGGAGAGGCGATCGGCATTATAGCCGCCCAATCCATCGGTGAGCCCGGAACCCAGCTTACCATGCGTACGTTCCATATCGGCGGTACTGCCAGCAAGAGCATTGAGCGCACATCGATCAGCAATCGCTACGCGGGTACAGTCAAATTTCTCAATCTCAATATCGTTCACAACCGCGAGGGCGATCTGGTGGCCATGAACCGCAACGGTGAAATCAGCATCATCAGCGAAACCGGTCGCGAGCGGGAACGATATGTCATCGTCTACGGGGCCAAGCTTAAGGTTGCCGAAGGCCAGCGGGTCGAACCGGACTCTTTGCTTGCCGAATGGGACCCGTTCACTACACCGATTCTGACCGAAGTCTCAGGTGGTGTAAAGTTTGGCGATATCACCGAAGGTCAGACCATGCAGGAAAAGCTGGACCCGGTTACCGGCAAGTCCAGCAAAGTGGTTGTCGAATTCCGGGAAGCCGACGTGCGGCCCAGGATTTCCATCAAGGACGAAAAAGGCAGAACGGCCAAGGTTGGTGAAGGCGGCGCGGCACGCTACTTCATGCCGGTCGGCGCCATTGTGATGGTGACGGAAGGTGATCAGGTCTTCCCTGGAGACGTTCTTGCAAGAATTCCGCGCGAGACCACCAAGACAAAGGACATCACCGGCGGTCTGCCCCGGGTTGCTGAACTCTTCGAGGTGCGCAAGCCCAAGGAAAACGCCGTTATTACCGAAATCGACGGCGTGGTGAGTTTCGGAAAAGACACCAAGGGCAAGCGCAAAGTCGTAATCACTCCCCAGGTGGGAGACCCGCGTGAGTATCTGATCCCGAAGGGCAAACACATCAGCGTACACGAAGGCGATTACGTCCGTGCGGGCGAGGCCCTTATGGACGGCTCGCCTAATCCCCATGATATTCTGACGGTCCTTGGCGAAAAAGAAGTTGCCAAGTACCTGGTCGATGAAGTCCAGCAGGTCTATAGGCTTCAGGGCGTCAAGATCAATGACAAGCATATCGAGGTCATTGTGAGACAGATGCTCAAGCGTGTCCGAATCACCGATCCCGGGGACTCCGAGTTCCTTCTGGGCGAGCATGTGGAAAAGCCGATCTTCGAGGAAGTTAACGGGCAGCTTGTTGCCCAGGGGCAGCGAGCTGCAGTTGCAGAGCCTCTCTTGCTAGGCATAACCAAGGCATCTTTGAGCACCCAGAGCTTCATCTCGGCGGCTTCTTTCCAAGAGACGACCAAGGTGCTCACCGACGCTGCCACCGCCGGAAAGGTTGACAACCTGTTGGGACTTAAGGAGAACGTCATAATGGGCAGGCTGATTCCTGCAGGCTCGGGACTCAGGCAGTACCGGGATGTAAGGAAATGAGAGGCAAGCACGATGTTGGAAGTCCAAAGCGATTTCCAAGATCCATATCCACCGAGTGTGACATCGGTTTTGAGCTTGACATTCAGGTCCAATTCCTTTAAAAAGAAAGGATTTTCCAGCTCGGAAAGTCCGCGATCCTTTGGCTGGGCTGAGTCTTCTTTAATTTATTTATAATGGAGTTTAATACTGGAATGCCTACTATCAACCAGTTGGTCAGAAAAGGAAGGGAAGCAGTCCGGAAAAAATCCAGTACTCCCGCCCTTCAGAGCTGCCCTCAGAAGCGCGGAGTTTGTGTTCGCGTATATACGACGACGCCCAAGAAGCCTAATTCGGCCTTGCGCAAAATCGCCCGTGTGCGTCTGACAAACGGTATTGAAGTCACATCCTATATCCCGGGGATCGGCCACAATCTGCAGGAGCACTCCGTTGTGCTCATTCGCGGTGGTCGTGTAAAGGACCTTCCCGGAGTCCGGTACCATATTATTCGTGGAACTCTCGATGCGTTGGGAGTTGCAGATCGCAAGCAGGGCCGTTCCAAGTACGGTACCAAAAGGCCGAAGTAACCAGAATCCGAATAGTTCTGGGGCCATGGCTGTCGTGTTTTGTCGCCATGGCCTCCTTTTGCCTTAAAACACAGAATTAATCGAAGGAAAAGGGATGCCCAGGAGAAGAGAAGTCCCAAAACGCTACGTACTGCCGGACCCCAAATTCAACAGCCGGCTTGCGGCCAAATTCATCAACAACGTCATGCGCCGCGGCAAGAAGAGTACCGCCGAGCAGATTTTCTATCTGGCCCTCACTCTGATAGAGCAGCGCTCAAAGCAGGACCCGCTCGACGTATTCCATAAAGCTCTCGACAATGTCAGGCCCGTTGTGGAGGTCAAATCCAGGCGTGTGGGCGGAGCAACTTACCAGGTCCCCGTGGAAGTGCGCTCGGAGCGACGCGACGCTCTGGCCATGAGGTGGATCATTAGTTACGCCAAGTCGCGTTCAGAGAAGACCATGACTCAGAAGCTCGCGGGCGAGTTGATGGATGCGGCGCAGAACCGCGGCGGTTCGGTGAAAAAACGCGAGGATACCCATCGGATGGCTGACGCCAACAAGGCGTTCGCGCACTACAGGTGGTAGTATTTGATTATAGCTGAGGCAAAAGAATTTAAGAGATATGAGACATCGTCTGAAAGCCTGGCGAGGAGGATTCTCTAATGGCTAAAAAGAAATTCGAGCGGACAAAGCCACATGTAAATGTGGGGACGATTGGTCACATAGACCATGGGAAAACGACCCTTACCGCAGCGATTACAAAGCAGCTTGCAAAGAAGGGCAA
>Ga0187872_10002806_pt1 | contig 14823 bp, 13 predicted proteins | sample June2016WEW_16_4_FD_132973 | JGI IMG/M metagenome (GOLD analysis project Ga0187872, IMG submission 132973) | Peatland microbial communities from SPRUCE experiment site at the Marcell Experimental Forest, Minnesota, USA - June2016WEW_16_40 | ecosystem: Environmental > Terrestrial > Soil >...
GACCTGCATTGTGCCGCGAACTTTTCCCGCGGTCGTCTCGACAACGGCACCGGCTTTGGTGTCATCCGCAAGTGCGCTGCCTAGTCGTCCACTCATAAAGGCTCCTGCCGCCAATGTCCCGATCCCAGAACCGATGAACGATCGCCGATTCATTATTCCCCCTCGCCGCTGAAATTGATTCAACGCCGATCGCGGCGCCCCCAAACGGCGGCTAGTGTACATCCAGTGCACGATTTTGACCCCCTCGTTTTTGTGACGATTAGAATGGGTCGCCATCGTTTATTTTCAACGAGTTGGGACGGATTTTGTTCGACGCACTGTGACGATTAGAACGAGGCCTCGAGCGGCGGTGCGCCAAGAGAATCTGCGGATTTCCGATGCACGGTCGCAGTGCAAGGTGCGCTCCATCGACCTCCGATTCCAGTGACGGGTAGGAGGCACCGCTATCTTTTGTTTTCAGCAGCTTACAGCCACCGAGCCCGGCGTCGCGTCTCATCGTTCGTTCTTGCCTCCCTTCGTCGTCTCTTGTCCTTTCCCTTTCTCTTTTCCCTAATTCGCAAAGCAGATTTTAGGCTGGCACATTGCGGTGGGAATTTCAAATGGTTGTTGGTGTAAAGAATCGGAGCCGATGGGTTCTGTGCTTGTCCTCCTTCGTGAGACGAAGACTGGCAGATGGACACTTTCGGCATCTGACGTCGTGCATTCCTATCCGCTTCTTGATCGGTTAAACTCAGCCGACTCATTCATACACACATATGGCGCTTTCTGTGGGTGACAAACTCGGCCCGTACGAAATCCTCGCGCCCATCGGCGCGGGTGGGATGGGCGAGGTGTGGAAAGCGCGCGACACGCGGCTCGATCGCATCGTCGCGATCAAGCGGCTCAAGGGCCAACACACCACACGGTTCGAGCAGGAAGCCCGCGCCATCGCGGCGCTCAATCATCCGCATATCTGCCAGCTTTACGATATTGGGCCCGACTACCTGGTGCTGGAATACGTGGAGGGCGAGCCGCCCAAAGGACCGTTCCCACCCGCCGAAGCCGTACGCTTGGCGCTCGAAATCGCAGGCGCGTTGGAAGAGGCGCACCGCCGCGGCATTTTGCATCGCGACTTGAAGCCGGCCAATATCCTGGTCACCGAGCGAGGCGGCGTGAAGCTGCTCGATTTCGGCCTGGCCAAGTTGGTGGCCGATTTTGACACGGACGTTACCCAGACCGTCGAAGGAACCGTGCTGGGTACCCCCGCCTATATGGCTCCCGAGCAGGCCGAGGGCAAACCCGCGGACGCCCGCTCGGAGATTTTTAGCTTTGGCGCCGTGCTGTACGAGATTCTCTCCGGCAACCGCGCCTTTCGCGGCAACTCGACCGGCACGGTGTTGAGCGCCGTGCTGCGCGACGATCCCGCACCGCTTCAGACCACAGCCGATCTTCAGCGTATCGTCGGCAAGTGCCTCGCGAAGCGACCGCATGACCGTTTCTCGAGCGTGGCCGATCTCCGCGTTGCGCTCGAACAAGTCGGCGCCTCCAAACCGGCCGACCAGAAACCGTCCATCGCCGTGCTCCCGTTCGCCAACATGAGCCGCGACGCCGAGGACGAATACTTCAGCGACGGCCTGGCGGAGGAAATCATCAACGCCCTGGTGAAGGTGCCCGGCCTGAAGGTCATCGCGCGCACTTCCGCCTTCGCCTTCAAGGGGCAGAACACCGACATCCGCAAGATCGCCGAGACGCTGGGGGTGGCCAATATCCTCGAAGGCAGCGTGCGGCGCGCGGGTAACCGCCTCCGCATCACGGCGCAGTTGATCACGGCCGCCGATGGTTCGCATCTCTGGTCGGAACGCTATGACCGGCAGATGGAAGACATTTTTGCAGTGCAGGACGAGATCGCCGCAGCCATCGCTTCGGAGCTGAAGCTGAAGTTCGCGCCCGATTCGGGGTCGCGTCCACGCCGCCAACCCAATCTTCAGGCTTACGAGGCGTACCTCCGCTATCGCCACTATCAGTGGAATTTCACGCCGGAGTCGCTCCGCCGGAGCCGCGAGTGCCTGGAACAGGCCATCGCGCTCGATCCCGAATTCGCGCTGCCCTATGTGGGCTTGGCCGACCACTACCTCGCGCAGACCTGGGTCGGCATGCCCGCGGGCGAGGCGATGCCCAGGGCGCGCGAGCTCGCTCAGAGGGCTTTGGAACTCGATCCGGACCTGCCGGAGGCGCACGGCATGCTGGGGATTGTCGCCGGGGCGTACGATCTGGATTGGAAAGAGGCGGAGCGCCGGTTTCTCCTGGCGACGGCCCGCGAGCCGGTCCCGTGGCACGTGCGCGCTTGGTACTCTTGTTTCTACCTGTTGTGGGTGGGACGCCTCGAGGAGGCCCGCCAGGAAGCGGAACGTGCGCTCGGGGACAATCCTTTGAGCCAAATACTGTATTGGTGCCTGGCAATCGCGCTGGATGCGCTCGCACTGGAAGAGGAAGCGCGGGCAGCCCATGGAAAGGTAGTCGAACTAGACCCGCAGTTCTGGTTAGGATGGTGGCAATTCGGCATGCATCTCGCGATCCACGGGAGGGACGCCAAGGCCCGAGATTGCGCCGAGAAGGCCTTCGCGCTGTTCCCGTCGTCGCCCCACAACATTGGGCTGCTCGCCGGAGTGTTGCGGAGCACGGGAGGGACGGGCCGGGCCGACGAGCTGCTGGCCCAGTTGCCAACCGGTTCCGACGGGGCCTTTGTCGCGCTCGCGTGCTTCTATCTGGTGTGCGGCGAGATCGACTCTGCCGTGGAATGGGCGGAAAAGGCGGCCGGCGCGCGCAATCCCAACGTCTTTGGCGCTGTGGTCCGGGCGTTTGAGAAGGTGCTCCGCAAGTCTCCCGGATGGCCGGCATTGCTCAAGAAGATGAACCTTTCCGAAGCACCCTGAGCGGTTGGAGCCGAACGCGCTATTGTTCGACGGTAAAACGGACGGGCTGGATGAAGATAGTATTGCCCGTCTGGATGGAGACGTTGTAGTCGCCGGGCGCGACCTGCGGGACTTTTATGACAATCTTTTCGTCGCTTTGCTCCACGACGGTAGCCTTGTAATCGGTTTTCTTGTCGGAAAGGAAGACGGCGGAAACGCGGGGTTTCGCCAAATTCTGTCCGGTGATGGTCAGGGTGTCATTCACCTTGCCGGACGACGGATCGACAGAGGTCACGCTCGGCGAGTTCTGCGCGAAAAGTGGCGGGGCCCACAGCATCAGCAGAGCCGCCGCGGTCAGAAGCGCGAATCCGGCGACGTGCTTGCGACGGCCCGATTTCTCTTCCACGGCGCGGGCTGAATGAGGGCTTGGGGCTGGGGTATGAGTCATGGGCCACCTCTCGGATGCAAGCGATTATTCGAGCCCACCATAAGCCGCTGACTCCCTGTTGTCAAACGCTGATCCGCGCCGCCGCGCCCTTCGCTCAACAAGGCGGCTCAGGCCAGGGCGGGCGTATACTCTTCGGCGATTGGAGGCGGCGATGAAGCGCGCACTTTTCGTTTTGTTCTTTTTGCTGGCGGGCGCGGCGCTGGCGCAGCAGGCACCGGTGCCGGAGATTCCCTACCGCTCGGTTCCCGACTTCCTGAAGCTGCCGGCCGACCTGTATTTCGGCGAGGTCTCGGGCGTGGCGGTGAATTCCAGCGGACACGTGTTCGTCTTTTCGCGCGGCAACACCACGGGACCGGCCTACGGGGCGAGCGCGGCGCAACTGCTCGAGTTCGACGCGAACGGGCGCTTCGTGCGCGAGATCGGGCACAACCTGTATGCGTGGTCGTACGCGCACACGGTGAAGGTCGATCCGGACGGCAACATCTGGGCCACGGACAAGGGATCGGACATGGTGATCAAGTTCAATCCGGCGGGCCGCGTGGCGATGGTCTTCGGGCGCAAGCAGGAAGCATCAGACGAAGGGACGGGGCCGCTGAAGCACGTGCGGCCGCCGCTGCCGCCCGTGGACGGAATGTTCCGGCAAGTGACCGACGTGGCGTGGGATGCGGCGGGCAACACGTACATCAGCGACGGGTACATCAACTCGCGGGTGGCGAAGGTGGACAAGAACGGCGAGTGGGTGAAGTCGTGGGGCGAGCCCGGCGACGGGCCGGGGCAGTTCAACACGCCGCATAGCATCGCGGTGGATGCGCAGGGGAACGTCTACGTGGCGGATCGCGGCAACCGGCGGATACAGGTGTTCGACGGCGACGGGAAATTCCTGCGGCAGATAACGATCGACGTCCCGGCGCCGCCGAACGCGCGCCCGGCGATCGGCCCAAAGCCGACTGCGACGACGGGAACGATGGCGCCCGGCGCGCCCTGGGCGATTTGCATCACGCCGGGGCCGAAGCAGGTGCTGTACAGCGCGGACGCGTATCCCGGACGAATCTACAAGCTGACGCTCGACGGGAAAGTGCTCGGCGTGCTGGGCGAGTCGGGCAAGCAGCTCAAGCAGTTCGGGTGGATTCATGAGATCGCGTGCCCGTCGGAGAGCACACTGTACGTGGCGGAATTGTTGAACTGGCGGGTGCAAAAATTGATTCTCGAGCCGGGGCGGTAGAGATGGAGGAAGAAAAAGCAGATCCCTCACCCCCGTCCGCAAGAAACGCTGCCGGGTTCGGGATGACAACGAAAAGCTAGGGGGCGCAGCGGCGTGGTATGCTACGCGGCGCTCGCCGTGAAAATTACGAAGGGGAAGAAAAATGAAAACGAGCACGGACCGCATCCTGACGACGCACGTTGGCAGCCTGCCACGCCCGCAAGACGTCGTCGATCTGCTGTTCGCGCAGGACCGCGGCGAAGCCTTCGATCAGGCGAAATTCGACGAGACGATGCGGCGCGCGGTGGGCGACACCGTGAAACGACAGGAGGAGTGCGGCGTCGACATCGTGAGCGACGGCGAGACGAGCAAGATCAGCTACGCAACCTACATCCGCCACCGGCTGACCGGATTCGAAGGCGACTCGGCGCGCCCCACGCCGCGGGACCTGGACGATTACCCAGAGTACCGCGACCGGCTGGTGAAGAGCGGGCATTCGGCGACCTACAAGCGGCCGGTGTGCAAAGGGCCGATCAAGGTGAAAGACCTGAAGCCGGTCGAGCAGGACATCGCGCGGATGAAAGAGGCGCTGGCGAAAGCGAAGGTGGTCGAGGGGTTCATGAACGCCGTTTCGCCGGGAACGATCGCGGTGTTCCAGCCGAACGAATACTATCCGTCGCACGAGAAGTATCTCGAGGCGCTGGCGGAGGCGATGCGCGAGGAGTACGAGATGATCGCGAAGTCGGGGTTGCTGCTGCAACTCGACTGCCCCGACCTGGCCATGGGCCGGCACACGCGGTTCAAGAACCTGAGCGACGAACAATTTCTTCGCAACGCCGAGATGCAGGTGGAGGCGCTGAATCATGCGCTGGCGAACGTACCGGCGGACCGCGTGAGGCTGCACGTCTGCTGGGGGAACTACGAAGGCACGCACATCCACGACATGGACTGCATGAAGATTTTTCCGATCGCGATCAAGGTGAAGCCGATGGCGCTGCTGATCGAAGGCGCGAACCCGCGCCACGAGCACGAGTGGGAGGCGTGGACGAAGATCAAGCTGCCGGAAGGCAAGGTGCTGGTGCCGGGCGTGGTGGCGTCGAGCAGCAACTACGTGGAGCATCCGGAAGTGGTGGCGCAACGGCTGCTGCGGTATGCGAACGTGGTCGGGCGCGAGCGCGTGATCGCGGGGACGGACTGCGGATTCGGGACGTTCGCGGGATTTGGGCCGGTGTATCCGGCTTTCTGCTGGATGAAGCTGCGGTCGCTGGTGGAGGGCGCGAAGATCGCGTCGAAGAAACTGTGGGGGCGCGCGGGCACGGCGAACTGAACACCACCGGGACTGGTCCATCGGACCGAGTTGTGCGCATGGCGAGAGATGCGCGAAAGACACATGCACAATCTGGCCGGGTTTTGCACATGAGATAAGTCTAATGCTGTCTTCGCGGGGTTGCGGCTCTCGGGAACGACGATTGCTCGTATTCAGAGTGTGCCGATGGGCGGTATCCCGTGCCGCCGTCTCGTAGCAGGGCCTTGAGGCTGTCCCGAGCCGCAGGCCATGGATTTACTTTGAGTTACGAGGAAGCGGCTGGAAACCGGGGAATCGCCCGGAAGGTACGGGTTTGTCCAGGTGTATCCGAAGGGTGACGGCTGGCAACGACAAGCGTCTCCCCAGCGAACGGGAAGGAGCCCACATGAGGCGAAACAACCAAGCCGGCCAGGCGCTCGTGGTCGCGGCCGTTGGGCTCACGGTCCTCCTCCTGGCCGCCGGCCTCGCGGTCGATATGGGCTACCTGCGCTATGAAAAGCGCCGCCTGCAAACGGCGGCTGATAGCGCGGCTATCGCGGGGGCAGCGGCATTGCAGTACCCCAGTACCGACTGGTTCACGGCAGCGAAGAACGATTCCTCCGCCAATGGCTTTACGGACGGTCTGAACAACGCGCAGGTCAATCCGACTCAAGTCACTTGCCCCGACAGTACTCCGAACTGCGTGCAGGTGGTCGTTTCCCAGCAGGCGCCGACATTTTTCATGCGAATTGTAGGGATCAGTCAGGAACCACTGTCAGCGAGCGCCGTGGCGGAGTTGGGCAACGGCCCGGGTTGCATCTATGCTCTGGGACCGTCTGGGATCGGTCCAGGGACGCTCGACCTGGACGGCTCCAGTACGGCTGTCGAAGCACAGGCTTGCACTCTAGCTGACAGCGGGGACTTGACGTTTGGCAAGGATGCTAGCAGCTACATTTTACACACTCTAGGTGCGACATATGCCGGATCGTACACACCGAGCGATTCTCTTGCGGATCCGGAACACATTAGCCCATCGCCCGTCCAGGGTGCGCCCCCTGCCGACCCTCTGGCTTACTTGGACACATCTGCACCGCAGACTCCTGCTTGCGGTGGTGGTCAGCCCACGATCTACACTCCCCTCCCCAACCAAACCAACACCGGGCCCGCCCCCGGCACGTACGCCTGTGGGCTGACGATTAACGCTGGCTCCGCTGGAACAAGTACCGCGCTGAATCCCGGGCTATACACTGTGGGTGGAAGCGGCCTTTCGATCACGGGAAATGGGGGCAGTGTGACCGGAAATGGAGTCACTTTTTACGTTGGTGGTAGCAACGCGTCCGTTAACATCAACCAAGGCGTCGACGAGGAATTTGGATTTGGAGCCGTGGTTCAATTGCAGGCGCCGGCTGATGCGAGCGCTGGTGGAATCCCAGGGGTAGTAATTTTTCAAAACAGCAGCGACACAAGTGCCGCAACAGTAGCTCTCGCGGGCTTTCAAACAGATAATCCTCTGCAGCCGCCCCCCCAACCGAACTCGTATCTCTGGGGAGCTTTGTATTTTCCTAGGGCCGAGTTGACCCTAATAGGAATGGGGTACGACGTCGAAAACAAGTGTTCGTCGCAACCGCGACTTACAACTGTCGTGGCATATCAACTTTTGTTTCGAGAGAACCTCAATTTCTCTGTCGACGACTGTGCTTCGCCAGCCAGCGCTTACTCGTTCGTACCTCCGTTATCAGCGCCGCTTCCGGTAATCAAGGACGCCGTCCTAGTGGAGTGAGACCGAGCGTAAGGAGCGCAAAGATGTGGAACGAAGGAGCAAAGAGATGAGGACGAGATTCACCGATGAGCGAGGTACGAGTCTTCTGGAGATGGCTCTCTTGACGCCGGTTCTCCTCTTACTCCTGCTTGGAATCGTCGAGGTGGGGCGATATGCCGAGCTCAGCATCGTCGTGGCCAATGCAGCTCGGGCCGGAGTCCAGTATGGCGCACAGAGCTTGGCCGCGGCCGCTAACACTGGCAACGCAGGGAACAGCACAACAACTCCCCCCACGCTTGGGACGGGAATCATCGGGGCGGCCACGAACGATGCGCCAAGTGCGCTGACGCCATCGAGTACTAATCCGACGCCGGTCTGTGTCTCCGTTTGGAATTGCAATTCAATTGCGAGTTACGAACAATCGACGTGCCAGAGTCCAACGTATCCGTGCAAGAGCTCGGCAGAGCCGATCTTATATATCCAGGTCAACACAACGGCAAACTTCAGCCCTTTGTTCAGCTATCCCGGCCTGCCCACGTTCTTGCCAGTGAATGGAAGCGCACAGATGCAGGTAGCCCAATGAAAAGGGATAGACTGAAACACCCGCAGCGTGGCAGCACGCTGCTCGAATTCGGCTTGGTGGCGACCTTCGTCCTGTTCCCGCTGATTTTCGGGATCGTTGACTTTGGCGAGGCTCTTTACGCATACCATTTCGTTGCCAATGCCGCACGAGAGGGAACCCGATATGCCATCGTGCGGGGCTCGAGTTGCACGGGGTTGTCAGGGGGATGCCCGGCGAGCTCCAGCGATATTCAGTCCTACGTCCAGAATCTGGCAAGCGGAATTGGAATCAATTCTAATTCAGTGACGATAGACACTACCTCGAGCGATGTGTGGCCGGGTACCGGGCCCTCCGGAAGCTGCAACACAACAGAGGGAAACAACAGCCCGGGTTGCATTGTCCAGGTGAAGGTCGTTTACCCTTTTAACTTTGCCATTCCTCTTCTGCCCACACACGCTTGCCCGCTTCCGACAGGTGGGACGACAACCGCCAACATCTGCATGAGCAGCACATCGGAAATGGTAATCTCGCAGTAGATTCTTCCGAATTGCCTACACAACAAACACGCAAAGAGAGATTCCTCGGGCAGACGACGCGCTCAGAACGACGGTTGTCGGCGTGACAGCCGGTTCAGATGGCTTCAGCGCAAGCCGTTACTGGCGCCGTTTCCATTCAGGGGGGATATCTCGAGGCGGTCACCCACTTGGGTGCCGGAGCGATAGATGGTGTGGGGCGGGAGCTCGAGCACGCTGTTGGCCTTCAGGGAAACCTTGGAAATGCGGAAGGGGCGGACGTACTCTTCCAGATGAATCACTTCCTTATCCTTGCTCAGAAAAATCAAGTCGATGGGAAACATCATCCCGATCGTGTGCACGCCGCTCGACGGCACGATCCATAGACCCGTGCCGAGGCGAGTCCATCGCTTCGTCTTGCCGAGCAAGCCGACCAGGCGGCGCACGTAGCTATCGGCGACGATCGCTTCGGTGGCGACGAACGTCTCCCGCGTCTTGTTGTACACGTAGACCGCTCGACTCTGATCGGCCTTCATCATGGTCCCGAGGTTCCCAGTTGAAACGGAATTCATCCGGCCTCTTACTCGCTCATCTTTCTGCGGCGACGCCAGATGATGAGAAACAGCACTGCGACAGCCAAAACACCCGCTATGATGCGAATTGTCGTCACGTCCATTTTCCTAGCTCTCCTTTACCGTCGAATCTCATTCTTGCCGCATGTAACCCACATGCCGCGACACAACCAACTACTTCATGAACTGCCGCATCAAAGTGATCAACGCCGGGCCCAAAATCACAACCAGCAACGCAGGAAAAACAAACAGCACGAGAGGTGGCACCATTTTGACCGTGGTCTTGGCGGCCATCTCCTCGGCGCGCTGGCGGCGGCGCGTGCGGAGTTCATCCGAATAGACGCGCAGCGATTGGGCGATGCTGGTACCGAATCTCTCCGTCTGGATGAGCATGGCGACAAGGGCTTTGAGATCTTCGAGCCCGGTACGCCGCGCGAGCTCCCGAAGAGCGTCGAGCCGCGTCTTGCCCACTCGCATTTCGAGATTGACCATGTGCAGCTCGTCGCTCAGCTCGGGGTGAACGATCCTGAGCTCCTGAGCGACGCGGAGAATGGCCTGATCCAGCCCGAGTCCCACCTCCACACAAATTACGAGCAGATCGAGGCCGTCGGGCAGCGCGAGGCGCAAGCGATGCTGGCGAACCTTAATTCGCCAAAACAACCAGATCTCCGGAATCGCAAAGCCCAGGGCAGCGGCAGAAGCCAGCATCAAGAGCGGGTTGTACTGATATACGCCGGTCAACAAAACCGCCGCAACCAAACAGACGGGCAGAAGCATCTTCATGCCCCGAATGGCGAGAAAGGCATCCGCGCTGCGGTATCCGGCGCGCAGCATCATGGTCTGCGCACGGGATGCTTGCGCGCCAGCCATAGCGGGCAAGAGCCGTCCCACCTTTGCAAGCGTCTCGCCCGCCCATTCCTTTTGCTTCCGAACGAATCTCTCTTCCGGAAGACGGGTTGTGGAATTAGCCAGCTGATCGAGCCGCTCGGCGATGCGCGCTTCGCCGGGGGCGAAGGCGTAGACCAAAGCCACCAGGATTAAAACGGTAGCAAGGAACGTTATACCCGTGACGATCGGCAACATTTCTCCCTCTCCCAAATTCAAACCTCGATGTGCACAATCTTCCAGATGATCGCGGCGCCGACAATCTGAAGGAGGGCCGCGATGCCCAGAACCTTAGGGCCCACCGGATCGCTGAACAGCACTCCGACGTAACCCGGATTGAGGATCCGCAGCAGGAGCAAGAGGCCGATTGGCAGCCCAACGAGAATCATGGCGGTCAGCCGCCCCTGCGCGGTCTTGACCCGCACGTCACGGTGAATGCGAAAACGCTCGCGAATGACGCGGGCCAATTCGTCGAGGAGCTCCGCCAGATTTCCGCCGGTGTCCTTCTGAATCAGCAGGGCCGTAACAAAGAACTGCACATCAACGGAGGGCACCCGCTGGGTCATACCTGCCAGGGCATCCCGCAGCGGCAAGCCAAGATTGTGTTCGTCAAATGTGATTCGGAATTCTCCGGCGACAGGTTCCGCACACTCCTTGGAGACCATTTCCAGGCCGGTTGTAAACGCGTGCCCGGCCCGGACGGCGCGCCCCAAAAGATCGAGGGCTTCAGGAAAACGCTGCTCGAACTGCCCCATGCGGCGCCGACGCAGAACGGACACAACCGCGATCGGAATCGCGGCACCGACCAAGGCCGCCACAATGGCCAGCCACTGATCGTACGCATAGCCGACGAGGACATAGGCGCTGAGTGCCGCAACGGCACTGAACAGAAGTAATTTTCCGGGCTTCATCTGAAGTCCCGCCTGCGTGACGAGGGCCTGCAAACGGCGGGACCACGACAAACGCAGCATCAAGCGATTCAAGAGCGGAACGCTGCTGAGATTCTCATCCCGAGTCAGTTGCAGATCCAGAGACACATCGCCCGTGCGCTCGGGGTTCTGCACAATTTCCATCCGTTCTCGGACGACCTGCTGATCGGTTGTTGTTCCGAACAAAAGCCAGATCACCGCGAAAACGATCCCCACGAGGATGAAAGTCAACAGGGCAATCAGTATCGCCACGTCGGTCTCCTTCCTGGCATCGTATTGGGCTGTCGTCCCATGTGGAAGCCTCAGCGCCGCTCGGACGCCTGGAACAACGCCGGCGGCAATTGGATCCCCGCGACCGCGAGCCGCTCCGTAAACTGCGGCCGGATCCCCGTCGGCATGAACCCGCCGATCACCGCGCCGTCCTCGCGGACCCCGCGCTTCTGGAAGACGAAGATATCCTGCATGGAAACGATGTCGCCCTCCATTCCCGTGATCTCGGTGATATTCATCAACTTGCGCGTGCCGTCGCTCAACCGGCTGATCTGCACTACCAGGTCGATAGCAGAGGAAATCTGGCGGCGGATCACGCTGTCCGGAATGCTCAAATTGGCCATGGCGACCATCGTTTCCAAGCGGCCGAGGGCATCGCGCGGGGAGTTCGCGTGAATCGTCGTGAGCGAGCCGTCGTGCCCCGTGTTCATGGCCTGCAACATGTCCAACGCTTCCTCACCGCGGACCTCACCGATGATGATGCGGTCGGGACGCATGCGGAGAGAGTTGATGAGCAACTGGCGCTGCTGCACCGCGCCCTTGCCTTCGATGTTCTGCGGCCGGGTCTCCAGGCGAACGACATGGTCCTGGTGCAACTGCAACTCCGCAGCGTCTTCAATGGTGACGATGCGCTCGCGGTTGGAAATGAAGGACGACAGCACGTTCAATAGCGTCGTCTTGCCCGCGCCGGTTCCACCCGAGATCAAGATGTTGAGCCGTGCTTTCACACAGCCGCGCAGCAGCTCGAGCATGGGCGCCGTCAGCGTCGCATTATCGACTAGATCATCCGCCGTGAGAGGCTCCCGGGCGAATCGCCGGATCGAGAGACACGGGCCATCCACAGCGAGAGGAGGAATAATGGCGTTGATGCGCGACCCATCGGCGAGCCGCGCATCCACCATCGGCGAAGATTCATCCACACGGCGGCCGATCGCGGACACGATCCGGTCGATGATGCTCATCAAATGAGCATCATCGCGGAACTGCACCGGCGTCATTTCGAGAATGCCATTCCGCTCGATATAGACGCGCTTGTACGTGTTCACCAAAATATCGGAGACCGTCGGATCGTTGAGAAGCGGTTCGAGTGGACCCAGCCCGAAGACTTCGTCGAGGACTTCCTGGGCCAGCCGTTCCCTTTCCTGCAAATTCATGGGGGTCGCTTCACCGACGACGAGCGCCTCCAGAATGTGGGACACTTCGCGACGAACGTCATCACGCTTGATCTCATTCAAGCGATCGAGATCCAGTTTCTGGATCAGCTTGCGGTGAATCGCCGTTTTTACGGCACCGAAGTCCGTACGTGCAATCGGAGTCGGAGTTGGTGGCATTCGCGATTACCTCTTCGGCGTCAACGAAAAAAAGTTGCTCAAACCCGTCCGCTTTGCGGCGCCGACCTTCCCAATTCCGACCAGTTGGTCTGCCAATTGGCGGTACTGGCTAGCCAAGCCGTTCTCGCTATTCATCAGTGGCGCACCTAGATTCCCGGCCGTGTTGGCCTTTCGGAAATCGTTCGGCAGGTAGGCCATGGGGGGGCGCTTCATATCTTTTTCAATGCTCTTCAGCGCGTCTTCGTCTCCCTTGTGCCAACGATTGATGATCACGCGGACGCGTTCGGGGTCGATGCCAAGGCCGCTCAATGCCAAGAGACGGCGCTGGAGAGCCCACAGCGACGGCACATTCACTTCCACCACGATCAGGATCATCCGAGCGGACCGAAGGACGGGGCTCAGATCGGGAGAAAAGTGTGAGCCCATGTCCGCGAGAACGACATCGAAGCCGGTCTGGGCAACGTTCACCACGCGGTCGAGCGGCGCCGTGGGAATGTTCTGCCATTCTTCCGGCTGCAAAGCGCCCCCGAGAACTTCCAGCTTCGTTTTGTGTTGCTCGAGCAAGCCGCCGAAGAAGTGACTATCGAGGCGGTCCAGATTGTCGACTGCGTCGCGAATCCCAAAGCGCGGATGTAGATCCAGCAAAAGGTGAACATTCCCCAGTGGGCGCGCGAAATCAAGCAACACCGCTCGCTTCCGCGAATGCATGGAGAGCTGGATTCCGAGGTTCACGGCTACGGTTGTGGCTCCGACGCCGCCCTTCGAACCCATCACGGCGATGAGCTTGTCGGCTGGCCGCCCGTTCGTCGGGTATCCCTCTTGATTCAGACGGGACAGAACTTCCTTAAGCGTCTCCGCAACTACGGGCTTGGCGATGAAGTCCTGGACGCCGCTACGCATGGCGTCGAGTAGGAGCTGAGGATTCGGCGGAGATGTCGCGGAGCAGGCAATCAAGCGCACCGAGGGACGGAGCCGCCGAATGTGGCTGCCGAACGCGAGAAAGGGCTCGGGATCGCGCGCAAGGTCCAGCAAAACGACGTCGGCAGTAAGGTCGCCCGCCTCGGGCATGCGGTCGGCGGGAATGGTCCATTGCTTCACCGAACTCACGAGACCCGTCTGCTGCAAGGTAGCGAGTAACTGCGCCGACGAGCCGGTTGTATCACTAGTGACGATCGCCGCCGTTAGCATAGGTCCGATTTCCGATCTTGAAGATTTCCTTTCAATCGAATCACACGCGCCTTTCTTACTTCACTTCGCTACTGGCGTATTCGCCTGTGCCGCCGTCTGCGCCGAGCCGAGGAACGGAACAGGGAAAGTTGGGCCTTTGGGCATGTCAGCGAGAGATTGGGCCTGCACGATGCGCGGCGTGACAATCACCAGGAGCTCGCTATTGCTCTTGCTCACGGACCGACTCTGGAAAAGCTTGCCGAGTATCGGAATGTCGCCGATGCCGGGAATCTTCGACATCTGCTGGGTAACCTGGTTATCGATCAGCCCCGCGATCGCGAAGCTTTGGCCGTCCCGCAAATCCATTTCGGACTCCACGCGCCGGGTCGATAGCGCGGGTATCGTGAAACCCTGGATCGTTACGGAATTCGTGTAGTCAAGAGAACTGACCTCCGGCGCGACCTTCAGGTGAATCAGGCCTTCCTGCGTAATCGTCGGGGTGAAGTCGAGCTTGACGCCATATTGCTTGAATTGAATCGTGATGCCGGCATATCCCGCCCCTCCGGACGATTGAAGAACGGGAAACGGGAATTGACCGCCCGCCAGAAAGGAGGCGTCTTTGCCCGAGGCGGTCAGTACATTCGGCTCAGCGAGGATCTGTAGGATGTTCTGCTGTTGCAGGGCCTGGATCGTCGCAGCGAGGTTGATGTCGGGACGATAGATGAAAATGTTGAGCAAGTTATTCAGACCAAAACCGGTGCCGCTGGTGGTGCTGGTGGTTCCAGCCGTGGTCGTAGAAGATGAAGTGGTTGGCGGCAGGGTCCCCGTGAGACTGGGAGGACCGAACTGCTGGGTGGAAATCGAACCGACATTCTTCGCGCCCGGCAAACTCAGGATATTCACCCCGAACTGGCTCATGGCAGCGCGATCCACCTCGGCGAATTTCACTTCAAGAAGGACGTCTCCGGGAGGCGTCGGGGGAACTTCGATCAGGCTGGTGACTTTCGGCGC
>Ga0187872_10002810_pt1 | contig 14813 bp, 10 predicted proteins | sample June2016WEW_16_4_FD_132973 | JGI IMG/M metagenome (GOLD analysis project Ga0187872, IMG submission 132973) | Peatland microbial communities from SPRUCE experiment site at the Marcell Experimental Forest, Minnesota, USA - June2016WEW_16_40 | ecosystem: Environmental > Terrestrial > Soil >...
AAGAAGCGGGAGATTCATTACGCTTTGGCCCGCCGCGATGGCGCGGTGTTTCTGGTGCGGCGGGCGCGGGACGCGCGGCTGATGGCGGGCATGTGGGAGTTGCCGGAGATTCCGCGTCCGCACAGTAGCGGCTTGCTCGCGTTCACGGTCCGCCATTCGATCACGACTACGGACTACACCGTGCGCGTTTGGAGGCATAATGCACCCGAGGAGCTACCGGGCAAGATGATCGCTCTTCCGCGACTTCCCAGGCTGGCAATGACCGGTCTCACCCGCAAGATTCTCCGCCGCGCCGGTCTGATGACCGCGAGTAACGTGCAAGCGGGTCGCACGATCCCCTAAAGTACTTCTATGAAGCCATTATCGATGCTTACCGCGTTAATCTCTCTTTGCATCCTCAGTTCGCGGTGCGGGTCTGCTCAAGACGCGGCCAGCGCGCAGACGCCACAGCAGACTGAGGTTGTCCTGGTTAAGCTATCGCCGCCTTTGTATCCACCCCTGGCGCGTCAAGCGCGAATCATGGGCGACGTGAAGGTGTACGTTCACGTCAGGGAGGATGGCAGCGTCGAGTCCGCAGAATTGGTCAGTGGACACCCCATGCTTGCTCCAACAGCACTTGAGAGTGCGCGGAAATCTCGGTTTGAATGCCGAGGTTGCGGCGATGAGGTCAGTCCATATCCGATGACTTATACATTCGGCTTTCTTGACGGCGGTAAATCCAAAGAAGTTGTCACGGAGAGGCCGGCCCGCTCAGCTAAGTGCCTGTTCCTGTGGAAGTGTGCGATTGAGCGCACAACCACTTGGCAGTGCCCCGATTACCGTCCGGCGGAAATGACGGAATCCCACGGCCACGTGACCATCCTTGTATCGACGTATCGACCGTGTGTATTGAAACACAAAGCGCTATTGAATCAACCCTAGCTTTTGGGTCATCGAACAGAAGGTAAGGTTGGAGGCTTTGGAGTGACATCCAGAGGAGAAATGAATGACCGCATTGGCGACCGGGGCGAAGGCTCCGGAGTTTGATTTGAAGACTTTGGATGGCAAGCGGTTCTCGCTAGGCGACGAACTCGCGCACCGGCCCGTGGTGCTGGTGTTTTTCAAGGTGTCGTGTCCGACTTGCCAGTATGCGCTTCCATTTCTCGAGCGGTTGTACAAGGCTTATGGAGCCAAGGGCATTTCACTGGTGGGTGTTTCGCAGAATGATGCCAGGGAAACGGCGGCGTTTATCAAGGAATTTGGTATCACATTCCCAGTGTTGCTCGATGATACGCGTTCCTACCCTGTATCAAATGTTTACGGACTGACTAATGTTCCTACTATCTTCTGGGTCGCGCAGGATGGAGAGATTGAAGTTTCGAGCGTGGGGTGGGTGAAGGCGGAGTTTGAAGAAATCAACCGCAAGATGGCGGAGGCGGGGAAGACTGCTCCGGCGGCCGTCTTCAAGCGGGGCGAAGATGTGCGGGATTTCCGCGCGGGTTGAGGGTCGAAAAACTAGCCGCCGGGTCGGCGGACTAAAGATCGCCGAGCTTATGCTCGGCGGACGGGTCAGAGACCCGTCCCCACACGAAACCCTCTCCACACTCGAACCAAGAGCTAACCACGGAGGGCACGAGGGCCAGAGGGTAACGCCATTCGGACACGTACCGCCGAGGGTAGGTTCCGGTGGTGGGTGCACTCTGGTGCACTGGGTTCCTCACTTCCCGTACAACCGCGGTGAGGCCTTCCTTTACAATTCTTCAAGACCTTCATAGAAAAAGTCTTCCAGCGGTGCGCGCCGCTTTGTTGGGGGGAGAGACCTGCTTATGCGAGGAATGCTGAAAGCCATTTCGGCGTGTCTGATCGTGTGTGCCAGCCTGCCTGCTTGGTCGGAGGGCGCAGCCGGCGGTTCGAAGGGCGGAAAGAGTGCGCCTTCGGTGAAGCTGCCGGGGGCGGCGTTTGTGGCGCTGGAGACGATCACGCCGGAGCACATTCGCTGGCACGTCCGCTATCTGTCGCATGATCTGTTGGAGGGGCGCGGGACGGGGCAGCGCGGGGGCGACATCGCGGCGGAATATATGGCCACGCAGTTCGCGGAGTATGGGCTGAAGCCGGCGGGCGACCACGGGACGTATATGCAGAAAGTGCCGCTGGTGGGCATCACGACCCTGCCGGAGACTCAGTTTTCTTTGGTGCCGAAGCAGGGCGAGGCGATGAATTTGAAGCCGCTCGACGAATATGTCGCCTACGACCAGACGCAGCAGGCGCAGTCGGAGGTGGATGCGGACATCGTTTTTGTGGGATATGGGATTGAGGCGCCAGAGTACAACTGGGACGACTATAAAGGGCTCGACGTGCGTGGAAAAGTTCTGCTGATGCTGGTGAACGAGCCGCCGTCGGACGATCCTAAATTCTTCAAGGGCAAGGCGCTCACCTACTACGGACGCTGGACTTACAAGTATGAAGAGGCGGCGCGCAAGGGCGCGGTGGGGGTGATTCTGGTCCACCAGACACAGATGGCGAGTTATCCGTGGGAAGTGGTGCGCAACTCGAATTCGGGGGAGAAGTCGTTTCTGAAGTTAGAAGGAGCAGCGCTGAAGGTGGCGGCCTGGGTGCAACTGGATGTGGCGAAGCGGCTGGCGTCGGAATCGGGGATGGATCTGGAAAAGATCATGCAGGATGCGCAGTCGCGGGAGTTTCATCCGGTGAATCTTCGGGCGAGGCTGCGAGCGCACATGGTGAGCAAGGTTCGGCGTTTCGAATCGAACAATGTGTTGGCGATTCTGCCCGGAGCGGATCGCAAGCTGGCCGATGAGGCGGTGATGTATACCGCGCACTACGATCATTTCGGCATTCGTCCTGACATGCCGGGGGACAACATTTTCAACGGCGCCGACGATAACGCTACCGGTTGCGGCATTCTGCTGGAGTTGGCGCGGGCCTTTGGGACGGCGTCGCAGAGGCCGAGGCGGTCGATTCTGTTTGCGGCGGTCACGGCGGAGGAGCAGGGGCTGCTCGGGTCGGAGTACTTGGGAAAACATCCGCCGACTGCCGCGGGAAAGATTGCGCTGGACTTGAATTATGACGATGTAAAGCCGCTGGGAGCGCCGGAGGAGGTGGAAGTCTCCGGGGCGGAGCGGACGACATTTTATCCGGCGGTTGAAGCGATGGCGAAGGAGTTCCGGCTGGCGATTCGTCCGGATGCGCGGCCGGAGGCGGGACACTACTATCGCTCCGATCACTTCAGCCTGGCGCGGGTGGGCATTCCGGCGTTTTCGATTAATGAAGGAATGAAGTACAAGGGGCACACCGAGGCTTGGGGATTGGAGCAGGAACGCGAGTACGTGGAGAAGCATTATCACCAGCCGAGTGATGAGTACCATCCGGAGATGGATTTTGTGGGGGACTCGGCGATGGCGCGGTTTGGATTTGCGCTGGGATGGGAAGCCGCAAGTTTGCCCAAGCTAATCGGGTGGCAGAAGGGCGATGAGTTCGAGGCGGCGCGGGCGAAGAGCCAGTAGCGAGATAACAGACAGGGCAAGGACTCAGTCGAAGATCACCTTACTGCCCTGAACGACGTCAGTTGACCTCGGAAGTAGGTGAATGGGCCTTCGGGCAGATGCCACGCGACTTCCAACTGGGTCGCCACGCGGACGCCTTCGTACTCGCGGAATTCGCTTCCCATTCCGGACCACGCGTAAGCACAGTTTGTTTTCCAACCAGAGGCGGTCGAGTGGCGTGACACGCAAGCGGACATCCCTCATCGGATAAATCCAAATCAACCGTGGCCCCGGTCGGATCCAGGCGGTCGTGGAATCGGAGGGTGGATGGTCCAACGGCGTTCCCTCCAGCGTCGGATGATTCAGCAGCAGCGGCGGGCAGAAAACGATCGACGCGAGTTAACGCTGGATCTCGCCTTTGTCGGCCTCGGTTCCCGCGATTCTTCTTACTGGCACAATGCGCCCAAGTTTAACCACCAGGCGGCCATGGCCTTGTTCATAGGCGTCAATCACGGTCGGGGAGCCGATCTTGCCAGGATCGAGATGGCTTCCCAGCGGAAACCGCTGCGCGTGGTGTGGGTGGTCTCGTCGGCGGTGAAGGGAATCCAGCGAGCTTCTGGAGACATTCGCATTTCACCACTCTGAGTTGTGCGGACCGTGCGGATCCGACGAGCGGCTTCTTCACGTCCCGGAAAGCAGAAGGAGCGCAGATTCGTCAGGAGCGTGGACGTGTCGGCAGGGGCAGTGGCGTGAGTTTGCAGGTCCGTGTACGCACGATATTCCTCTTGGAATCGAGCGACTGTGTCGGGCATCACTTGCGCGGGCGGCTATGCACCGAGTGGTGAGAGCGGAGGGATTGATTTCATGCACGTTGCACGGCCGTAACCTAGGTAACTTTAGCGCCCGGGTCGCGCATGTTAGCCTCGATATGTAGGTTTTGAATCAGCAACTTCCGAAGAGACTCCTAACCCCGGATGCCGAGAATTCCTATCTTTCGTCTAGGTGGAGCGCCGGACAAACCGGCGCTGCCGAATCTGGCCGCGTCGACGCCATCAATTTCTCTGGAAAGGCTTAGCGTCGGGGTTGATAACCTCCGGCACGATGTGGTGCTGAGCCCGCGGTTTGTGGAGTTGGGACGGGCGCAGATTGCGCGGTTGATCGCGCGGCACGGCGAGTTGGAAGGATTGCTGTCGGCGGAGGTCTCGCGGTCGACGCAAGGGCCTGCGTGGATGAGGAATCAGGCGGGCAGAGAGGCGCGGCCGAAGAACGATCCGGGGGGGTGGAAACGGGCTCTGGCCGAGTTGCAGGTTGGATCGCTCAATCGAGCCAAGAAAGAATCGCAGATGTCGGTCGACCTCCTGGCGCGTCTGGCAGTGACGAAGTTTGTGCGCACGGAAATGAACCAGCAATTTCTGCAGGTGCTGGAACGGTGCCGCGTACAGCTCAAGAGCTACGACAACATGCGAATGGAAAGAGCGCATGAGTATCGCGAGCGGCTGGCGGCGTTCCAGGTGCGAAAGAGAATCATCCTGCGGAAGACGGGGCAGGAAATCTTTGAGACTTTGCGCGAGGTGGAGAAGGGCACGCTGGCGCGCACGCGGCGGTCGCTGTTCGGCGAAGAGACCAGCAGCGGAAGCTATTTCACTTATCCGCTGTTTCTGAACCGGCTGCTGTTTTCTGAAGATGGGCGGGATGACTACCTGTGCGCCGAGCACTACGTGATGTTGGGAAATTGGGACCGCGATCCGGACCGCTATGGGCGGATGCGGGAAGTGGCCTCGGGTTTCTTGCGCTCGATCTATGGAGAAGAAGTGAGCGCGGAGACACTCGACTCGTGGATGAATGTTCCCGAGAACGCACGCGAACTGGTGGGGACGGGAACGCCGGAAGATTCCGACGAAGGACTGGCGCAACAAGAGCGTCTGGCGGCGTGGGTGCGGCTGCTGGAAGATGAGCGGGTGATGGAGAATGTAATCGCGTCGTATCACGTGGTGCCATTGCTCAGCGAATATGCGCCGCGCATTAATCCGCAGCAATTGAAAAATGCGCTCATCGACCGAACGGAATGCGACCGGGTCGAGCGCATGATTCAGGAGCATGGCAAGCTGTCGCCAAACAGCTTGTATGCGGCGGTGGCGAAGGTCGCGAGTTGTCGCGGGGCGGAGCGGGCGAAGGTCGCGGCGCGGTTCCTGGGAGATTTTTTTCACTACCACCGCGATTTGCGGCGGCTGGAGATTACGAACGCCGCTTTGGATTCCGTGAACCTGGTGGGAAACGAACGGTTGCAGGAGCTGTCGCGGGTGAATGGGACGCTCTATGAATTCTTGCTTCCGGACGAACAGGGGCAGACGGATGCGGAACGAGTGCTGCGCCACGTGGTGCTCAAGGCGGATGTGCGCGACTCGACGCGACTGACGCGGACAATGATGGAGAAGGGGCTGAATCCGGCGTCGTATTTTAGTTTGAATTTTTACGATCCGGTGAACAAGTTGCTGGAGAAGTACAGCGCGCAGAAAGTATTTCTGGAAGGCGACGCCATCATTTTGGCCATCCTGGAGCGCGAAGGCGAGCCTGGGCTGGCGGTGAGCCGCATGTGCGTACTGGCGCGGGAGATCATCGAAATTGTGCGCGGGTATAACAAACTCATGCAGCGTTCGGCCATGCCGCAACTGGAGTTGGGTGTGGGCATCACGCTGCAGGAGTCGGCGCCGCTGTATCTGATGGATGGCGAGCATCAGATCATGATTTCGGAGGCGCTGAACGAGAGCGACCGGCTGTCTTCCTGCAACAAGCGGGCGCGCAAGGTGATGGATCCGCAGGCAGGGCCGTTCCATGTATATGCGTTTCAAGCGGCCGAACTGGACGAGGACGGGAACCCGGAGGATGTAATTCTGAGCTACAACCTGGGCGGAATTCGCATGAATGAAATGGCCTTCCGCAAGCTGCAGCAGGAGATCACGCTGGAGCCGTTAAAAGTGCGGCTGCCGGCGTCGGTGGCTTCTTCGGATAAAGGGGAGTACAAGCTGTTCAGCGCTACTGTGCCGGTGGATCGGGACATCTTCCGCAAAATTGTGGTGCGGGAGAGCCGGATTCCGCGGATCGATCCGGCGGACTTTTCGGTGAAGGGATGGACGGAGCGGTCGTATTTCGAGGTCTGCACCGATCCGGCAATTTATGCGGCGCTGGAGAAGAAGAAGGGCGCGAGCAGCAGTTAGTGTGATTGGCATAAGACGCCGCCATCAGCGTTACCATTCGAACAGCCTCAAACCCTTTCGTCCTACATATTTTTCTTTCAGAGCTGGTTCGGCGGTCGCGCCGGCAGAGACGTAGCAAGCCACGTTTCTACGACTAGAAGTTCGTCCGCGTGGGGCGGAATGGGATTTGGAACGTGGCCTCCACGTCGACGGGAGACCCGTTTTTCATAGCGGGCTGGAATTGCCACTGTGCCACGGCCTGGCTGGCGAACTGGTCGAGCCGGTCGTCGACACTTCGCAGGACGCGCACGTTGCTGACGGTCCCGTCCGCGCGGATGATCGCGTAGAGGATCACCGTGCCGGCGACGTTCTCGCGCATGAGTTGCAAAGGGTAGGCGGGATCAACTTTACGCGTGGCGGCGGGTTGCGACAGATCTCCAGCGGTGGGGTTCGCCTCATGATTGTTTGAATCATGGTCGAGTTCGGCGAAGCGGATGACCCAACTGCCACCAGCGGAATTCAGGTTCGGCATGTTGAGCGTAACCGAATAGAACTTGCGGTTGCCGAAGACGGCGCGTTCGGCTTCAGAAAGTTTCGTTGCGCTCTCGGTCTGCATGGTGCGGGCCGGCGCGCTGCTCACGCGCGGCGGACGCACGCTCGCGATCAGGTTCGGGTTGACGGAGTTGGTTGAGGATTTGTTACCTGCCACAGGCGAGGATTTCGCCGCTGTGCTTCCCACGTAAAGGCCTGTGGGAACGTCACTCGTTCCTTTCCGGGTTGATCCACTTTCAATTTCTTTGCCGCTGTTTCCCGCGTTACTCGCTCCAGACGCGGTGTTTCCGGAGTTAGAACCGGGCGTGCCCGAGGCTCCAGCATGGCCCTCTGGAGTGGCGGCGAAGGAGCCGCGACGGTTGCCCGCGGGCGGATTGGGTGGCGCACCCACGGCGGGATGGAGATTCAGGGCAATGACGCGGCCGCGCGCTCCAAAAGACTCCGCGGATGACCCCGAAGCGGCAAGGGATGGAGGCGGAGGAACGAGTTGCGGAGCGCCGACGCCGGCTGATCGAGATCCGGGAATGGCGCGCTGCTCGGCGAGCGGAAGTTGGGGCGCAGGGGCAATCACCGAACTCGGGCCGATGTTGAGTTCGCCAAGCGGTCGAGCGGATGCGGTCTCGACACTCGGCGGAGGCGCGATGACGGCAGGCTGCGGAGCTTGGAGCGCAGCCGCGTTCGAAGTGCGCAGGTCCGGCGGAGGAGCCACGACGGAGTTTGTCAGGGTGGGCGAGTTCCGGCGATTTGTGAGATGAGCAGCGTCGGGGGGCGGGGCCGCGACGGAGTTCTCCAGTTGGGGTGCGATGCGGGTAATGTCGGCGGCGGGCGTCAGCGGGACGGGAGGGATCGTGAGCCGTGGCTTCTCCATTGTTTCAGACCATGCCACGATATTGGGCAACGCAACGTCGCGCCTCAGTCTGATGTTGGGCGGGGTGACGATCGTCTGCGAGCGGTTGTCGGTTTCGGGAGGAACAGAAATGATGGACTGGCGGGAGAACTCTGGATCGGCCTTCGCGGGCTGCGCCGCCTCCGCGCTGCGAGTGTCGAGCGGAGGAAGATATTCCGAAGGCTGGTAATAGATCACCTGTGCGCGATCGAAGGTTGGCCTCGGCACCACTTGGGGCTGCAACGCGAAGAAGCGAGTGAAGGCAATGAGCAGCGCGAACGCGATGACATGATAGACGCCGGATTGGAGGAAGCGGTCCCAAGGGAGCGGGCGCTTCACAAATACGTCAGGCCAGAATGGGGCAGGAGTGGAGCGGAGTTCGAGCGGCGCCAGGCGGCGCGGGAAAATAAGGTCACGCAGGTTGCTGAGGAAGACTCGCGGCCAGGACGGCTGCTCGACCAGAAGCCGCGGAGCAGGCTCGCGCGGCGCGATCTCGTCGAGGGGGCGGTCTGCAATCATCTTGCTTATAGTAGATGCGGGAAGATGAGTCGGGATACTCGCGAGGTCATCTGCCGGACAGTTTAAATTCGCTCTAGGGCGCACACCCGGCCCGTTCGGCGCAAGTGCTTGCAACCAAGAGCGTTTATAATCCTGTGTTTCGGCACTCTGCCGCATTCTCTGTATTAAGGACACACTTTGCTCGATTTCTTAGGAGATCTACGACGAACTCATATGTGCGGGACGTTGCGCGCGTCAGACGCTGGCAAGAAGGCCGTGCTCATGGGATGGGTGAACCGGCGACGCGACTTGGGGAACCTCATCTTTATTGATGTGCGCGACCGCACCGGTGTGACCCAGGTGGTGCTCAATCGCGAACTGCACGCTGCGGCGCACGACAGGGCGAACACGGTGCGCAACGAGTATGTCATCGCCGTGATCGGCACAGTGAAGGGGCGCGACGCGGATACGGTGAACAAAAATATTCCTACGGGCGAAGTGGAGCTGGTTGCAAATGAGATTCGCATTCTGAACGAGTCGAAGCTGCCGCCGTTTTTGCCGTCCGACACGGCGTTGACCAATGAAGAGACGCGGCTGAAATATCGCTATATCGATCTGCGGCGCGAGGTGATGCAGTTCAACATTGAGACGCGGCACAAGGTGGCGAAGGCGATCCGCGATTATCTTTCGGCGCAGGGATTTTTCGAGATTGAGACGCCCTTCATGACGCGATCTACGCCGGAAGGGGCGCGCGATTACCTGGTGCCGAGCCGGGTGCAGCCCGGGGCATTTTATGCGCTGCCGCAGTCGCCGCAGATGTTCAAGCAGATTTTGATGATCTCGGGATTCGATAAATATTTTCAGATTGTGCGCTGCTTCCGCGATGAAGACCTGCGGGCGGACCGGCAGCCGGAGTTTACGCAGATCGATCTGGAAATGGCGTATCCGCAGCCGGAGCGGGTGTGGGAGGTGGTCGAGGGATTTCTGACGGCGGCCTTCCATGCTGCGGGCAGCGCGATCAAGACGCCGTTTCCGCGCATGGACTATGACGAAGCGATCCGGCTGTATGGCATCGACAAGCCAGATTTGCGGCTGCCCGCGTTCGCCGAGGTGCGGGAGTGTTTCACGGCGGAGAATCTGCAGGAACTGGCCATCAATGCGAACCTGCCGGTGATTGCGATTCGCACGCCGAAAGTCGGCGAACTCTCGCGCAAGGAACGCGACGACATCAAGCCGATGTTCCACGCCAAGGGTGGAGCGAAGATTTTCGAAGACTTCAAGCGCATCGGCAATAAGTTTCCCGAAGCGGCGAGCGCGATTGCGAAGAAGACCGCGATGGAGGACGGCGATCTGATCGTACTGGTGGCCGGTTCGGCGCAGGCAGGGCCCCAGACGGCGATGCCTGCACACCGCAAGGTCACGCCCGCGGAGCTGGCGATTTATGCTTCGGCGGGGCTGCTACGACTGGCCTTGGCGCAGAAGTATGCGGAGCGGCACGGCATTTTCAAGAAGAGCGGCGATGCGGCGAAGGATTTCCGTTTTTTGTGGGTCACGAATTTTCCCATGTTTGAGTGGGATGAAGGAGAGAAGCAGTGGATGGCGGCGCATCATCCGTTCACCTCGCCGCATGAAGAGGATATGAGCTTGCTGCAGGCGGGCGTGGAGTCGGTGAACGATCCACAGTCGCCGTTGAGCGCGGTGCGCGCGCTCGCCTATGACGTGGTGCTCAATGGCACGGAACTGGGCTCGGGCTCGATTCGTATTCACCGGCAGGATATTCAGCGCAAAATTTTTCGCGCGCTGGGCATGACGGAGGAAGAGGCGAAATCACGCTTTGGATTTTTTCTGGAGGCGCTCGAGTACGGCACGCCTCCGCATGGCGGGATCGCGCTCGGGCTCGATCGCATCGTGATGATTCTGGCTGGGGCTGAAAGTCTGCGCGAGGTGATTCCTTTCCCCAAGACTGCGCGCGCCGTGGATTTGATGTGTGACGCGCCAACGCCCGTCAGCGAGCGCCAGTTGCGGGAGTTGGGGATTGCGGTGAAGAAGTAGATCGAGGCCTCGGTCATCGTGCCTCGGTGTCATTCCGTCGTCGTGTCGCTTCCCAGTCCATTTATCTTCACTTGAGAAAAAACTATGGGCGTGCCAACTCTGATTGGAGTTCCTTTTGACGCGTATTCTTCGTACCTGCGCGGGGCGGGGGATGCGCCAGCGAGAATCCGGGAGGCGCTGCGCTGTGATGCGTCGAACTCGTGGACTGAGACCGGCGTGGACCTGAGCGTTGCCGGAGTCTACGGGGACGCGGGAGATCTTGCGTTTGCGGAAGAGGACGCGTTCGCGGCGATCGAGGCGGGAGTGGGCGGGCTTCTTGATCAGGGGAAACGGCCGGTTTCGCTGGGCGGGGATCATTCGATTACATACCCGATCGTGAAGGCGGTTGCGCGGCGGCATCCGGAGGTGACTATTTTTCATTTCGACGCGCATCCGGATCTGTATGAGGAATTCCAGGGGAACCGGCTGTCGCATGCCTGTCCGGTTGCACGGATTATGGAATCGGGCCTGGCGAAGCGGCTCGTGCAGATCGGGATTCGCACGATAAACCGGCATCAGCAGGAGCAGGCGCAGAGGTTTGGCGTGGAGGTGGTGGAAATGCGGGAACTGCCTGCTTATGAGAAGTTGAAAGCGGTGGGACCCTTGTATATCACCTTCGATATGGATGTACTGGATCCGGCGTTTGCGCCCGGGGTTTCGCATCGCGAGCCCGGTGGGATGTCGGTGCGGGAGGCGATTGCCCATGTGCATGCGATTGAAGGCGAGATCGTTGGAGCGGATCTGGTGGAGTACAACCCGGTGGAGGATGTTGCGGGAGTGACGGCGACGGTGGCGGCGAAGATTCTGAAGGAGATTCTGGGGAAGATGATTGCGGGGTGAAGAACAGCAGATTCCTCGGTTGCCGTCGCATTCGCTCCGGCTGCTCTCGGAACGACAAGCGAGCAGGGAAATTAGCTTTAACTGTCGTCCGGCTCGAAACAAAATCGATATTGTGGCGTAGAATCGGCTGTCATGAAATGCGTGTCATTTGCACTGTTGTGTGCGCCGCTGGTTGTAGCGTTGGGCTGTGGCGGAGGCGGGATGGGGTCGAGCGGCGGCTCGGGCGGAGGCGGGTCCAATCCTACTCCGGAGTCGGTCGTAATTTCCAAGGGCACGAACGGGGCATTCAACGTGGCGATGTCGACTTCGTTCCAGCCGGCGGAGTGGGATGATCAATTCTTTACGCTGAATCCGACTGCAACCACGACGCTGGGCACGCTGGGGCCGCATCACATTCGCCTGCAGGGAGTTTCGCAGGGAGTGCCGCAGACCACAGCGTCGACTTGGGACGTCAATATCCTCGATGCAATCACTCAGCCGGTGCTGAGCGTGGGCGATCACAGTCCCGAATTTCAGGTCGCGGTCGCTCCGGCGTTTATGTACGACGCAAATCATAATTTTCTGGATTCGACGTACCAGCAGTTTGCGGCCTACGCGCAGGATCTGGTGCGGTATTACAACATCCCTGGCGGCTTCTCGGCGCCGGATGGGCAGCATGCCTCGCCGAGCGGGATACCGATTACCTGGTGGGGGATTTATAACGAACCGAACTTCAACAATTTGGATTCGGCACAGTACACGCAGCTTTACAACGCAGTTGTACCCGCCATGCAGGCTGTGGATCCGTCGCTGAAATATGCAGCGGTCGAGCTGGGAGATTATTCCGGACTCGCCAATCAATTCCTTCCTGCGTTTGTGAGCGGAGTAACGGCGCAGGTGGACGTACTCGCGACTCATTTCTATTCAACGTGCGATCAGAAAGACAGTGACGATACGATATTTGCGACGGTGCCCGGATTCGCCACTGAAGTGGGAGATATTTATGCACAGCTGCACACAAATCCAGCGTTGATGGCGGTGCCGGTGTGGGTGACGGAGAATAACGTCAACGCCGATTTCGAGGGAGCGAATGGGATGAGCACGTGCAATCCTGGTCAGATGTTTGTGGACGACCAACGCGGGTCGAGTCCGTTTTTTGCGGCGTGGCGACCGTATGTTTTCTCGCAAGTGGGCAAGGCGGGGGTACAGGCGCTCTATCACTGGGATTTCGGCGCCGACCCGCAGTACGGCGAGGTCGACTACAATACCGGCGCGCTCCAACTCGGCTACTGGGTTGACTACTGGCTGGGGCAAATGTTTCTGTCGCCACCGGGAGCGACCTTGTTGCAGTACACGGCAAGTGACGATACGGAACTGGAAACGCTGCCCGTGGTCAACAGCGACGGCAGCGTGGTGGTCATGGTGGCGAATCACGCGGTGAATGCAGCCGGGGACAATAACGGTCCGGGAGCGGCGCGAAGCGTGCTGGTGGATGTTTCGGCACTGGGGACGTTCTCGAGTGGTAGTTTGCTGACGATCGACAAGAATACGAGTGTGAGCAGTGGTCCCGCGGCGGAGGTGGTCACTCCGGCGGCGCAGATGACCATCACTCTGGATGGATACGCAGTAGCTTTCCTGATGCTGAAGCCTTGAGTCGGACGAAAACCTCGAAGATTTAGCCCACCGAGGGCACAGAGAGATACTGAGGAAAACCCGGTCTGAGAGCGCATTATTTTGCGTCCTCTCCACAGGAAGGAATCTTCGGACCAGCGCATAACTTGTGGTGGTTCTCAGCGTTTATATTGAGATGGGGGGCAACGCTTGCCCAGCCCGGCCCGGTTCGCGTTACAGTAGGTAAAGAGAAAGCTTCCCAACTTATGGCAAATGACTTTCAAGAATGCGTGGCAAGAGGTTTGCTGGCGGTAGGTTTGGCGGCAAGCGCGATCACGCTGGCGTGCTCGGGGAATGCGGCACAGAATCCTCATGCCAGTGGGCCGGGCGCGATGCCAGTGAAAGTGCTGGAGGCGCGGGCGGTACCGGTCGACGATGCGTCGGAGTACGTGGCGACGCTGAAGTCGCGAGACTCGGCGGTGATCATGCCCCAAGTCGAGGGGCAAGTCACTCAGATTTTCGTGCACTCGGGCGAGCGGGTCGCGGCGGGGAGTCCATTGATCGAGATCGATCCACTCAAGCAGCAGGCTACGGTCAGGAGCCAGGAGAGCGCGCGGGCGGCGCAAGAGGCGAATCTGAGCTGGGCAAGAAAGCAATATGACCGCGCCCTGGGGCTTTCGTCCGCCGGTGTTGTGAGCAAACAGGATCTGGAGCAGGCGAAGGCGACGCTGGATGCGGCCCAGGCGCAGATGGATGCGCTCGATGCGCAAGTAGGGGAGCAACAAGTGCAACTTCATTACTACAAGGTGGTCGCGCCGCGCGCCGGTGTCGTGGGAGATATTCCGGTGCGGGTGGGAGACCGGGTTACGACCGCGACGCTGTTAACGACGGTCGATCAGCCAGGAAGCCTCGAGGCCTACGTGTATGTGCCGATCGAGCGCTCGTCGCAGCTCAAGATGAATCTGCCGGTGCAGGTGCTCGACAGCGAAGGCAAAGTGCTGGCCGACTCGCGGGTCAGCTTTATTTCTCCGCAGGTGGATACCACGACGCAAACGGTGCTGGTGAAGGCACGCATTGCCAATGGGAACGATGCGCTGCGGCAATCGCAGTTCATTCGGGCGCGCATCGTTTGGGGAACGCATCGGAACCCGGAGGTGCCAATCCTCGCCGTGTCGCGACTGGCCGGGCAATATTTTGCGTTCGTCGCCGAACCGCAGAACGGCGGCTCGTTTGTGGCTCGACAGAAACCTCTGATGATCGGGCAGACTGTGGGCAACGATTATGAGGTGCGGGGCGGCATCAAGCCCGGGGACAAAGTGATTGTTTCGGGGACGCAGTTTCTGCGGGACGGGGTGCCGGTTATTCCGATGAGTTAGCGGGATCGGCTTCCGGCTTTCGGCTCTCGGCTTCCGGTTACGATTCGAAATGTTCAACAGCAGCATCTGAGATTGCATTCTGGGGCTTAGCTTGTCCGCCGGAAGCCGTTTTCAATACAGTTGTGATTTCATCATTGGCGGCTCAAGCTGCCGCGTACGGGAACCTCCATGTTTGTTGAATTCTTCATTCGGCGTCCGGTGTTTGCCACGGTGTGCGCGCTGTTAATCGTTCTGGCCGGCTCGGCGGTGTTGCCGACGCTGCCGATCGCGCAGTTTCCGAATCTTGCGCCGCCGCAGGTGGGCGTGA
>Ga0187872_10002811_pt1 | contig 14811 bp, 11 predicted proteins | sample June2016WEW_16_4_FD_132973 | JGI IMG/M metagenome (GOLD analysis project Ga0187872, IMG submission 132973) | Peatland microbial communities from SPRUCE experiment site at the Marcell Experimental Forest, Minnesota, USA - June2016WEW_16_40 | ecosystem: Environmental > Terrestrial > Soil >...
CCTCGAACATACGGCTAAAATACCATTGAATGGCCTAATCCAATTCGATCTTGCTGCACGTATCCCGGTTGACTCCCGATTAACGAGCTAACCGGACATCTCAGACGAACCCGGCGCGGGCGTAATCCTGTGACAAGCGCGAGGGGAGGGAAGTGCGACTTACCTGAATTGGGGACGAGTTTCTCCCGGCCTATACCGCGGAGCTGAAGCCGGTGGAATACCTCTGATCGCACTGGAAGCACTGAAAAGCAGCATCGGTCGTTGAATAAACAGATCGAGTTCTAGGTTACGACAGTGCCCTACCTGCGAAAGCAGCACGTTAGAGACACTTGTACACCGCTTCGATTAGGCGACGGGCTCGTGGCCCGTTGTCAGGTCGCGGATGCCACTTGTTGGTGGCAAAACAAAAGCCGAGCTTGCCGCCCCGATCGGCCATGCCGATCGAACCGCCGACGCCGTGATGGCCGAAAGCTTTCGGATTCGGCCCCATCCAAACCACCTCGGGCGTGTTCAACAACAGACCTAGCGCCTGATGGTACGGTCGACCCATCATGACTTCGGTCATGTTGTGCTGCTCCGTCGTCATTTGGTTGACTGCTGCCTCCGACAGAATGCGGATACCGTCGATTTCCCCGCCTCGCGCCATGGCTCCGTACAAGCGGGCGATCGCTTTCGCCACGCCATGGCCGTTGGCGCTGGAAATCTCCGCCTCGCGCCATTGCGCCGAGTTGAGTACGCGTGCCTGGTCACCTTCCGGCCATTCATTCCACGCCTGGGCTAGCATGCTCTGGGGCGCATCTGTGATCGACGACAGCAACGTACCTTGGTAGCTGGGAATGATTTCTGCACACCGTGCCTGGTCGGCCTTAGAGAGGCCGCCGATCTGAAAGTCAAGACCGAGAGGTCGCCCGATTTCATCAAGATAAAAGGCCGAAAGAGTCTTGCCGGTCACGCGACGCATGATCTCGCCAAGAAGGAATCCCTGGTTGTGAACGTGATAGCCGGATTGCGTTCCCGGCTCCCACAATGGCTTCTGCCGGGCCAGCGCGCCCGTAATCGCATTCCAGTCGAAGATCGAACCACGCGGAAGTTTTTCCGTAATGATCGGCAGCCCCGCGTGATGGTCGAGAGCGTAGCGAACGGGGATCGTTTCTTTGCCTGCTTGACCGAATTCAGGCCAATACTTGGCAATCGGAGCGTCGAGTTCCACGAGTCCGCGATCAAGCAATAGGTTGAAGGTAATGGCAGCGACGCCCTTCGTGACTGACATCATGCATACGATCGTGTCGCGCTCCCATGGTTTGGTGCAGGCCTTGTCCTTAAATCCGCCCCAAAGATCGACGACGGGGACTCCGTCCACAACCACCGCGGTGCAGGATCCAACCTCTTCCTCGACACGATAGTTTGTCTCGAAGGCCTCGCGAACCGGCGCAAACCTGGGATCGCAGTAGCCGTCTACCGGGAATTCCCGGCCGTCTTTGCGAACCACGGTTCGGATGGTCTCCATTTTTCGGACAACACTTTGGCTCGTATCCATTCCCAAGCTCCTTTGATTAGGCCAACAACACGCTTTGTATGCCCCTGAAAGATGGGGGCCATCGTCGCGTGGCTATTCTAATAAGTCCATCGGCCCGTAGGAATAGGACGGAGAGGAGATCAAACCGCCGAACGAGGATAGGTTGACGATCGCCCCACCACCCCGGCGCGCCATCCTTTGAGCGAAGACCCAGTTCGACAGAAAGGTGCCGCGGTAGCCGATGCGGAACACTGCGTCGAGAACTTCTATGGACGCATCTTCGGCGCGCCCAATCTCCTCGAAAACCGCAGCGCACATTACCATTCCTGATACAGGGTGATTCGAATCCGCCGCGTCCGCTGCCTCGCGGATGGATGCCTCGTCACCGACATCACAAAGCACGAATGTGCCGCCGATATTCTCCGCCGTCGCTCGGCCTAGCTCGCGGTCAATATCGGCAATCGTGACCCGCCACCGTCGGGAGGCAAGCAATTTGGCAGTCGCTGCCCCGATGCCGCTGGCTCCGCCGACGATTACCACGTGCCGTAACTGGGTTGTCGCGGTTTCCGCCTGTGCCGTCATCGAACCCTCCCTTGACGCTTGCTTCTCGCGCAATGTAGCCACGGCTCGACTCCAGCTCCTAGAACTAACTTGGCCGCGACGACGCCTCACCTAACACGCCAAGATCATCGAAACGCCGAATTGGGCCTCGTACTTCAACTTGATCTGCGTGAATGAGCACCCCAACTCACCACAACACAAGCTACTGTTCAGCAGCGAGGGTTGGACAGAAAGGCGAAGCTTTACATAAGCGTACTTACGTGGTAACTGTCCATATATTCGCGCAGCGCGAAAATCTTATCGTCCTTGATTTCGATCATGAAAACGTAGCGGTTGTTATACTTCTTGCCATTTTTCAAGCGTCCAACTCCGCTCGCTTCGGCCGCGACCACGGATCCCTTGGATATGATGTTCTGAACCGTGACTTTGGGGTCACCATCCTCGAAAAGGCCTCGTACCGGGGCGAGAAACTCATCAATGATGACGTTGCGTCCCTTCTTTTCGCCCGCACCCGGGATTCCCGTAGCTGTGACTACCCAGGTTGCTTCTTCATGCAAGAGCGGCCGCAGACGTTCGAGATTCCCGGTGCTCAGCGTTTCGAAAAATGACCTTACCAGTTGCTCATTTCGATTTTCGACCTCTGACATCAGCTCCTCCTTTCATTTTCTCTGTCTTGAGGACCATCGGTTCTGGACGCGAGCGCCATCGGCGAACAGCATTGTCGGAGGAGCAAAGGTCTTCTATACCCTGGTCTCCGGCGGCAAGGGCGGCCGGCCGAGAATCATGTCCGCGGCCTTCTCCGCGATCATGAGGAGGATGGGACCATTGGTATTGCCGCCAATGAGCGAGGGCATGATCGATCCGTCGATCACGCGCAGACCTTCCATTCCTTTGACCTTCAACTCCGGATCGACCACGGCGTCGGGACCTGTTCCCATCCGGCCGCGCGATTAACCCGTAACCGTGGCCGATGGCCAGGTGGCTGATGCCTAGGCGTTCCCGTATGCGCCCTTTTTCCTTCACGTTTCGGTACGCGGGCGTTAGCATGAGCTGAATGTCAGGCCGGTCGAGCCCCCGATCGAAACGTCGGCAGATGCTCGAAAAGTTCGGCTCACCATAACACGGGCAGATTGACTTCTTCAAACGTCGTTACATATGATCCCGGCTGATTGGGCCTGCTCGCGTCGGCTCGAAATCTCATCAGGAGCGAGTCCATCCTGCGTCTCGACGGACAAGTTGCATTCATCACTGGCGGTGGCCGCGGCATCGGACGAGCGATCGGTCTGGCATTCGCATCTGAAGGTGCCGTAGTTGGGATCGCGGATATCGACAGGGCGAGCGCCGAAGCCACGGTTGCGGATATCGGCAAAGCCTCGGGCATGGCCCGCGCTTTCGTGATCGACGCCAGCCGCCGTCAGGCGGTGCTCGATGCCACCGATCGGTTGGTGTCCGAATTCGGGTGTCTGGATGCCGTCGTGAACAGCGCCATATTATTTCGGTATGAGCCGGTCGGCGAGATCCGCGAGGAGACGTGGGATCGGATGACTGCGGTAGGGCTCAAGTCACTCATCTGGGGTGCCCAAGCTGCTGACCGCCACATGGTTCCGGAACGCGGCGGCGTAATCATCAATTTCTCTTCCCCGGTTGCGGACAGAGGTCATAGTGGGACGGCCGTCTATTCCGCGATCAAGGGTGCAGTGGGGGCCTTGACGCGAGCGCTTGCGGTCGAGTTCGGCCCGCGTCGGATTCGCGTCAACGCCATCAGTCCCGGCGCCATACCGACGCCAGGAGCGCGGGCCCTCGTGGACGATGCTGGTTACGAGGCTCGGCGCAAAAGGACGCCGCTCGGCCGTTTAGGCACTGCAGAGGAGATTGGAGCAGCGGCCGTATTTCTCGCGTCCTCTGACGGCGCGTTCATTACAGGAGAGGTGTTGCACGTCGACGGCGGAACCACCATCATGGGCGGTTGAAGCCCAGTTCCGGGAAGCTGTCCCTACAAGAAACTCCATTTTCTTCGAAACTATTGAAACTGCAACGCAGCGCCGACGTGGCGCTATTGGGAATGTGCCTCGGGCCGCCAATTCGAAGAGTCTCAGGATGAAGGGAAAGTGTAGATAAGATTGAACTCCGGCAGAATCGCACGGAAATTACAAACTCACAGCACGGCACACCAAGGAGGATTCATGGCATCGCAGCAGCCTAAACCGATCGCACGGCAACTGATTGGCGACTTCGCGCCAAAGCTCGTTGAACTCAGCGAGAAGGTTCTTTTCGGAGACGTTTGGGAACGGCCCGGCTTGGCCAAGCGCGACCGTAGTCTTATCACCGTTGCAACCCTTGTGGCGCTAAATCGCACCGAGCAGCTGCGCTTTCATCTTGAGCTTGCGCTTGAGAATGGCGTGACAAAGGACGAAATCATCGAACTGATTACGCATCTCGCATTCTACTCGGGATGGCCGACCGCGATGTCGGCAATGCTCCTGGCGAAGGATGTTTTCAAGCAGGGCAAATAAATGACGCAATTCCGGATGATGGTTGGCAGCGCCATGCCGGGCAACGTGCTGCTGGCGTTTCCGGGGGAACCGGCATCGGAAGGGCATCGCAAGTGAGGCGACATCTGTTGGGGCTGTGCTTTGTGTTGTGCGCTTCCGCTGTAATTGTTTCGCTCGCCACCGCGCAGGCTGCGCAACAAGCGGGACAGGTGGAGACGCAGGCGCAGCCGTTGGGGACTGAGTTCGGCTACGGCATCTTCCAGCAGAAGTGTACGGCCTGCCATTCCAATCCTGCCTCTGGCACGCGCGCACCTGATCCCGCCGCGCTCAGGCAGATGACGCCGGAAGCAATCTACGCGGCGCTCATCAACGGTTCGATGGCTCCGGTCGTCGGCAACAAGCTGACCGACGAAGAGAAGCGCCGTGTATCCGAATCTCTGAGCGGCCGTCCGCTGGGAAGCGCCGCTATCGGCGACGCCGAGACCATGTCGAATCAGTGTGCGAGCCATCCACCCCTCGCCGATACTCGGGCCGGGCCGGCGTGGAATGGCTGGGGCGCCGATATCGAGAACACGCGCTCTCAGACGGCGAAGGCTGCCGGCCTGTCTGCCGACCAGGTGGCTCACCTGAACCTGAAATGGGCCTTCGGCTTTCCCGGGAGCGTCTCCGCGTACGGCCAGCCAACGATTGTGGCCGGGCGCGTCTTTGTCGCCAGCGACAACGGGTACGTCTACTCGCTTGACGCTAACACCGGCTGCGTCTACTGGTCCTTCCAGGCCAAGGCGGCCATACGCAATGCCATCAGGATCGCGCCGGTGAAGGGGCACGGCCCGGCGAAGTACGCAGCGTACTTTGGCGATCTGAAGGCCAGCGTATATGCGATCGATGCCTCGACGGGGAATTTGCTGTGGACGCGCCGCGTGGAAGATAACGTCACGGCGCGTGTCACCGCCGCCCCGGCGCTCTATGGCGGGCGTCTTTTTGTTCCCGTGTCGTCGTGGGAGGAGTTTGCCGCCGCGAGTGAGGACTATCCTTGCTGCACGCCGTCGTTGGAGAACGGAAGGGTCCGTCGTCAGGGTGATCTGAGTTTGACACGAGGGGGCGGCAAGTATACAGTTTCGCGCAAAGATGAAGTTGAAATCGGAAATTCCGGCCAGGAGATTTCGATGAAAGACAAACACGATAATCCATCAGGGAATCTCGCCATAGACCGCCGCTCCATGTTGAAGGGTTCCGTACTGGGAGGCAGCGCGCTCCTCGCCGGAGGTCTCGTTCCCGAACTTTTCCCAGGCGAGGCCCCATTAATGGCTGCCGATCTGAAGGGGTTCCGCCGCATCGCAACGGAAGAAGCTTTTTCGATTCCCGAAGTTGCCGCCGGCTTGAAGGGCGTCGCGCGCGCTCCCGGCAACAGCCTTGACCTGATTCTCGTGCAACGAATTTACGATGCGAAGCCGAGTGACCCCCCATTGGCCCTGCTGCGGCAGTTGCTCGATCTCGAGGACGAGCGCCTTCGCGACATGGACGCCAACGGCGTCACGGTGCATTTATTATCGCTGACCGCGCCCGGCGTCCAGATGTTCGACGGCGATACGGCCACCGCGCTTGCCGAGCTCGCCAACGACCGCCTGGCCGCGGTCATCAGCCGTCATCCCACGCGCTTCGCCGGCCTCGCGGCGTTTGCTCCGCAGGCGCCCAACCGCGCGGCCAAGGAGATGGAGCGCGCGATGAAGACCTTGAAGCTCAACGGGTTCATCCTGAACTCGCACACCAACAGCGAATACCTCGACAATCCCAAGTATTTTCCCATCCTCGAGGCCGCCGAGGCCCTCGACGGCTGCATCTACCTCCACCCGCGCGCGCCTTCGGACGGCATGGCGGTGCCGTTCCGGGAGTATGGCATGGACAGCGCTGAGTGGGGCTACGGCATCGAAGTCTCCACCCACGCCGTACGCATGATGGCTAGCGGCGTGTTCGACCGCTTCCCCAAGCTCAAGATTTGCATCGGCCACATGGGCGAGGCCGTGCATTTCTGGCTGTGGCGTCTCGATTATATGAACAAGAGCGCCCAGAACAGAGGTGCCGCGCCGAAGACCCAGCTCACGCCGAGCGAATACTTCAAGCGCAATTTCGTCATCACCACGAGCGGCCAGGAGTCACACCTGGCGCTCGACTTCTCGATCAAGCAGCTCGGCGTGGACAACGTGCTATGGGCGATCGACTACCCCTATCAGCCGTCCGCGCCCGCCGTAGCGTTCATGGATTCCGCGCCCGTCTCGCCTGCCGAAAGAGAACAGCTCTACCACGGCAACGCCGAGCGCGTTTTCCACATCAAGCCCGCGTGACCGCGTAGGAATCCCGGAGCTGTCATCCCGGCCAGTCTTCAACATTGTTGCCATATACGTTGTCCTCGCGTTTTTCGTCTGAGCGCTCGAACTACTCGTGAGCCAGCCTAGTTCTATACTCCGTCGCGCGATCTGAACTCAGCATTAGGCCCACCCAGAAAAGGGGACACGTCGCCACGCTCATTCGCAAGACCGCTTAGAACGGCACAGCAACAACGGGTCTCGCTCGGTAGATTTTAGGTCAACTCCTGGTAAGTCGGATTACCGGACATATACCGGGCTAGTACTCCGTGCGCGCGGCTCTCGCTGGCGACGTTGCTCGGTCGTCGCGGATTCTCGCCGCGCACCATAGCACTGCCCGAACTGTTACTGCGATGATTTGGGGCTCGGAGGAATTCTGCAGCTTCGCTTAAAGGCGAGAGAAATGGATATTCCGTTGGTGGCAGCGCGCCTGCTATTCCACCCGCCAATCCTCTAGTCGGACAACAATTCACACACACGGCGATTGAACTCTGCCCCGTATCTCGGAAGTTCGGGATAGGCGTTGCCAACGATGCTGCGGGCGATTCCCATCTTGTACGAATCTTCTTGTGAACGGGTTTTGTTCTGAGCGAGGCTGGCACGATACTCATCTCGCAACTGCTTGGAGATTGGTTTGCCAACTCCGCTCAGTTTGTGAAGACGACTTCGTTCCTCACACCAAGCGGCGTAGGCTTGCCCGAGATGAAACTTGAAGGTTGCATTTTCTTCGCCGGCCAGTTGTCTCTCCGCATCGTTGCCAACGGCGTGATTAATTTTCACCGTGCTCATTGAGGACATGAACTTCACCCCTCTACGGGCAGCGTACTCTCGACCGTAATCACCATAGGGCGTGTACGGTTCAGGTTCGACCTCAATGTAGCCGCCTGTGTGCTTGAGATAAGCGAGCCCTATCTCACAATTACGCAACGTGAGCCCTATGTCGAAGGTTCGACAGAACGCCGCCATGCGGATGCAATTGACATCGTCCTTGTCGTCTTGCCATTCGGGATGAGCCCGCAAAAAATCTGCCCACCCTCGGGCATCTAGTGCCTCTTGCGTGAGTGCAGACAAATTTTTATTTTTCTCATCGAAATGAGGGAAGACGAACCCCGTGAAGATTGGAAGGCTCATTAGCGTATCCCTCTCTTTCGTTCGGCGTCTGCACGGGCTTTCAACTCTTCCATGCTTAAACTGCGGAGCCCACGGACAACAGCCGCATCATGCAGAGTTCTTCGTTGACGAACCTGTACGTCTTCGTCGACATTTTCATCTTGCGGTGGATTGAATGCGACAGGAGCAGGCTCACCACGCCGTCTTGTTCGACCCTCAACGTGGTTGTTTCGTTCAGCGTATTCCAGTGCGGCATCAAACGATGAAAATAGCGTCGGCAAACCAAACGCATTGATGATGGCGATGAGTTGCTGAGAATTCCACTCGGATGGAAAGAACCGCTCGGTCTTCAAACACCATTCCCGTGCAATTGCACTGGCTTCACGGTCAGGTATTCGCTCAAATACAGTCTCGGTTGGTATCTTGGCTGCACGGGCGGCTGCTCTTGACGCATCCGACGCTGCCTTGAGTGCAGCAAGTGCTGGGTCGAGGACAGTTCCGCCTGCTGTCGTTGGCTTCTTCTCAGGTGCAACAGGCAGTGCTTCCTGTTGTGCCTTCAATTGAGCCTCTCGCCGCTTCCAGACGTTGCCTTGTGCTGGAGTGTCGCCCTCGGATGTGTTTCCACCGCTTCTAAACTTCGACATTCGCTGCCCGATAGTCAGGTCAAGATTTGCATCTTCAACCTTTGCTTTCCGTGCTGCATCATGCTTCTCGAATCTGTTCATTGGTTTGTCTTGAGACATTTTGATTATCCTTGTTGTACTGATTTTAGATTTTAGTTCTTACTGCGTTGGTGCAACTGCTTCAAACGTGCCCGAATCGACAACCTCGGGCAGCGTTGAAGGAACTTCTAAACTGCTTTCTTCAAGTTCGCGAACGTTCCAGCAGCCCCGCCTGCGATGCTGGGCGACATAGGCGACATCACTTATGATTTAGCTGGCGCGAGGGCGTATAGGAACTGTCGCTCCTTCCTAAATATCGATCGGGGCCTATGACTCCCACGATACATCGACGGATTGGGGAACCAGGGTCGTGATTCCTCGAGTGCGACCAACTACGTCGCCCGAGTAGTCGCTCGTCTCATTCGGGAAGCACCAAGCCAGCGCCGCGGACTCATCGGTAACAATGCCGGTCAAAACCGCGGTTCTTCTTGAAACATCTCACGGGCGCTGATCTTTCCGGGCCTGATCCGCCGCATGCCTTCCACGATTTCCTTGTGGTCAGCGTGAGGGTTTGCCCACCGGATAACGACTCTTCCATCTCCAGTGCAGTCGGAATCCTTGCCGGATCGAAGAAAAGAGAGAGAAAATGGTCGTGAACATAGCGTGAGCAAACGATCGGGCCGGCCGTTCAAATTCAACTGGGTCAATGAGAATCGAGTTTATGGTAGACACAGATAGGGAGGCGACCAAGGTTCCATCGCTCCTGAATCGAAACATCGACAAGCGCCCCTTATTTGTCCAGCTCAAGGGGCGCATTCTTTTCCTCACGGAAGATCCTGAGCTGATCCGGCGCCAGATTGCCGGCTGGGATATGCCCTGGGACACAAGGAATCCGGCCAATAATCCCAAGCTGCGCGACGGCATCTCGACGGACGAAATCACTCCCGCACATATCTGCTTCTACTACGACGAGACACTGGGGGAATTTCCCTACACTGGGTTGATGTGCGGCGATGAGACGCCCATCCAGCGCGGCGACGTGAAGCGCGGTGGATTTGTGGCTGCGGTCAGCGGCAAGCGGCGGGGCAAAGGGTCGAGCCGCGAGGCATCTCCGTATGCCGAGCGGTCAGCTGGCATCCAAGTGGTGTTCGCAGAGAACATCGAGCGTATCTACAAGCAAAACTGCCAGAACCTGGGCGTGCTAACCTCGACCGATTTTTCGTTGATCGACAAGATTCGCAAGGGAGAACCTATCGCACTTTCGGAGTTCACGGAGGGCGAAGACCTGATCACGAAGCAGGTGATCGAACATGGCGGCCTGTTCGAGTTCAATGTCGCACGACTGCAAAAGAAGGTTTTTCTGCCCTCGTTTGAGACCAAGCAAAGGCCCATGACGCTCTCGGAAAAGATCTTTGCGCGCCATATCGTCAATGCGGACGGGACTATTGGGGTGCCATACGTAAAGCCCGGCGATACGGGGTTCACGCGCGTCGATCTGCGTTTCAGCCATGAATACGTCACACCGATGGCCTCGATTTTTTACGAGCGCTTCGTCGGCAAGGATGTGCCGGTGACAGATCCCGGTTCCATCAAGCTTTTCCGCGATCACCTCACATTTCTCGATGAGGTGTTGTCTGAAGAGGAGCGCAAGATGGGCCTGCTCGACCTAGCCACCCAGCTCAAATTCAAGCAGCAAGATTTCGCGAAAGCACAGGGAATTCAGCTTCACGGGGAGCTCAAAGACCGGAAAGGATCGGAGGGCATCTGCCACTCAGTCATGCTGGAAACGTACGCGCTGCCGGGAGAGGTGAATGTCGGCTCGGATTCGCACACACCACACGTCGGCGCGATGGGGTGCGTCGCATTCGGCATCGGCACAACGGATGTGTTCAACGCCTGGATCACCAAAGACGTGCGCGTGAAGATACCCGAATCGGTGAAAATTGTGGTGCGCGGCAAGCGGCATCCGAACGTCACCGCTAAGGATTTCATACTCAAGATTCTGGCGCTCGATTACGTGCGCAGCGGGAAGGCGCTGGCGAAGGTGATGGAATACGCCGGCGAGGCGATCGAGGAACTGAGCGTCGACGAGCGCGCCACGATGACAAACATGACGGCCGAGATCGGCGGATTCACGGGGATTGTGGCTCCCGACGCCAAAGTGGTTGATTTCTTGGTCGAGCGCCGCGGTATGAATCGCGCCGAGGCTGAGAGACTGATTGCCGGTCTTAGCAGCGATGCCGGAGCGCAATACGCCGAAGTGATTGAGCTCTATGCTGAGCAGATCACGCCGATGGTGGCGACTCCGGGCGATCCCGGAAACGGGAAGTACATCCGCGATCTGAACGCGCCCGTTCCGATCGAGATCGCCTACGGAGGAACGTGTACCGCGGGGAAAAACGAAGACATGGATATGTACGCGCGCGTGCTAGCCGATGCCCTGGCGCAGGGCAAGCGCATAGCCGATTCGGTGAAGTTCTACATTCAGTTTGGATCACAGGAGACACGTGAACACTGCGTCCGCAAGGGCTATCTAGAAATCTTCCAGAAGGCGGGGGCAAAGGTCATCGAGCCGAGTTGCGGAGCTTGCATTAATGCCGGGCCGGGTGTGTCCACACGGCCGGACCAGATCGTCATCAGCGCGCAGAACCGGAATTTTCCGGGCCGCAGCGGCCCGGGACAGATGTATCTGGCGAGCCCTTTGACCGTCGCCGCCAGCGCCGTGGCCGGACACATCGTTGAATACAAGCCAGCAGAAGAGCGCGAGTTGGCACTGGCCTAAGATTTCATGTTCTCGTAGATCGGAGTGCGTTCATCACCTGCAGGGAGCAAGAAGCGCAGGGAATGAGTCAGTATCCTGTGAGGACTTCGTTTCAGAGTCGTGGGGCCGAGATTTATCTGTCCGTGGCTAGCCATAGCCTGCCCAATCGGCTTGCGCGTTTCGAGCTGGCAATGGTGTTGGGTGCCGGTTTCGCCGCGGCAGCCGGCGGACAAGTGGCGCCATCTGCCGCCAAATGCCCGCCTTCGGCACGCATCGACAACGTCACGGACACTTATGGAACCACTGTCGTTGCCGACCCCTACCAGTGGCTCGAAGATCAGAATAGCCTCGAAACCCGCGTATGGATCGACGCGGAGAACGCGTGTACCGACGCCGAGCTATCGAAGATCCCAGGGCGCGACGCCATTGCCAAGCGGCTGACGGACCTCTATTACACCGATATGTACTCGCTTCCGATCGAGCGCGGCGGTCGATATTTCTTCACGAAGCGGACGGCGGGCCAGGATCTGTCCCAGATCTACATGCGCCGCGGCAGAACGGGCCTTGATGAAGTGATCGTCGATCCACTCTCCTGGAGCAAAGACCACTCCGTGAGCGCCACTCTCGAGGGAGTAAGCCGCAACGGCAAGTTGCTTTTCTACGGGCGGCGCGAGGGAGGTCAGGACGAAACAACGGTGCACGTTCTCGATTTGGAAACTCACCGCGATCTTCCCGATGTGCTTCGCTCCGCGGAGTACTTCAGCGTGATGCCCACGCCGGACGATCGTGGAGTCTACTATTCAAAAGCGACTCGTGAGGGTCCGCGCGCGTACTACCACGTGATGGGATCCGATTCCGCTAAAGATAGAACCGTTTTCGGGAATGACCTCGGCAAGGACAAGATTCTCATAGTGGATCTCTCCGAGGATGGTACGTATCTCGTGTACACCGTCCTGTATGGGACTGGTTCCGAGGAAACCGCACTTTACCTCCAAGACGTGAAGGACCATGGCCCGATCGTCACGGTTGTGAACGACATCGCTTCGCAATTCTACGGGTTCCTTGCGGGTGACGCTCTATACATCCAGACGAACTGGAAGGCGCCTCGCTGGCACGTCTATGCAGCCGATCTGACCGTGCCTTTCCACGATCACTGGCGTGAGGTTGTGCCGGAAACGGATGCGCTGCTCGACGGCTTCAAGCCGATTGGCGGCAAGCTTGTGGCGGAATACCTTCGCGATGCGACCTCAGAGATCAAGGTTTTCGACGCCGACGGAAAGAATCCGAAGCCGCTGGCCCTTCCCTCCCTTGGCACCGCAGGCATCACAGGGCGTTGGGGATCGCCGGAACTTTTCTACGCTTTCACGAGTTTCAATTCCCCCACGACTAATTTCGTCTACGATCTCGCGACTTCCAAATCTTCGATCTGGTCGAAACTCAGCGTGCCGATCGATCCCGATTCCTTCGAGACGCGGCAAGTGTGGTACGAATCAAAAGACAAGACTCGCATCTCCCTGTTTCTCTTCTACAAAAAAGGCCTGAAGCTCGATGGCAACAATCCCGTCTTGCTATCGGGGTACGGCGGGTTCGACGATAACGAAACGCCGGCGTATTCGCCCATGAATGTTGTCTGGGTTGAGCACGGCGGGGTGTATGCCCTGGCCAACCTCCGCGGAGGCGGCGAATACGGCGAGGAATGGCACCGGGCCGGAATGCTGGAGAAGAAACAAAATGTCTTCGATGACTTCCTCGCCGCCGCCAAGTACCTCGTTGTCAACAAATACACAAACTCGTCGAAGCTTGCAATCACCGGCGATAGCAACGGCGGTCTGCTGGTCGGGGCCGCAATTACGGAGCGCCCCGATCTCTTTCAGGCAGCTGTTTGTGGATATCCCTTGCTTGACATGCTCCGTTATCAGAAGTTTATGGACGGTCCCTACTGGGTTCCCGAGTATGGCAGCTCCGACGACGCGAAACAGTTCGGATATCTCTACAAGTACTCGCCATATGAAAATGTCACAGCCCGAGAGAAGTACCCGGCAACGCTCTTTATCACGGGAGACGGCGACACGCGCGTGGCTCCGCTGCACGCCCGCAAGATGGCCGCGCGATTGCAGGCAGCGACCAGCTCAAATAGACCAATCCTCCTTCTTTACGACACGAAATCGGGACACTCTGGAGGGCGCCCGGTCAGCAAGATCGTCGAGGAAAATCGAGACGTCCTTAGCTTCCTCTTTTGGCAACTTGGCGTTTCCCCGTGAAAACCAGAACTCATTTCCGTTGCTCTGTGATTGAAGATCGAGTTCCACTGCTATTGCGGATTCCCGCCAGCCTGAAAGCGAAACTAACTGCGCTCACTGAAAAGGAGCATCGGTCGTTGAATAAACAGATCGAGTTCCTACTCGACCGACAGGGCAAAGGCAGGCCACTGTCTGCTTCGAGTTACTGCCACCTAACTGGTGCATGTATGCATATTTCTGCATGATCTAGCGTTAGACGCTGAGCGATCTCTCTTGTTTTCAAGAGACTAACGCTGGCAATGATTGTGCACCGGAACTCAAGGCCTGCCCGCCGATAAGGTCGGACGCTTGGCTAAGGCGGGCGAATCGATACGCTCAAATCATATCGAGGGGAGAAGTGTATAAGCACGGGGCTGTTAAGACGGAAGAAGAACATCGCAGCGATCTCTGCGCCGTCGGACGCTGGATCCACGCGCGCGGCTACGTGGCCTCGACCGACGGGAATATGTCGGTGCGGCTCGGCCCGGACCGCATCCTCACGACTCCCACCTGCATAGGCAAAGGCATGATGGCGCCGGAAGATATGGTCATCACCGATCTCACCGGGCAGCGGGTGAGCGGAACGCGCAAACCCTCATCTGAGCTTCCCATGCACCTGTTGATCTACAGGCTCCGGCCGGATGTGAACGCCGTCTGCCACGCGCATCCTCCCACCGCGACGGGATACGCCGCAGCCGGGATCGCGCTCGACAAACCGATCCTCTGCGAGCTGGTGATCGGCCTGGGATGCATCCCCGTTGCGCGCTATGGCACACCGGGAACTGCCGAGCTGACCGCGGCGATCGAGCCGTTCGTCCACGGACACAACGCGATTCTGATGGCGAATCACGGCGTTGTGACCTACGGGCCGGACCTTCTCACCGCGTTCCAGCGAATGGAAACCACCGAGCACTTCGCGCGGGTCGCGCTCGTGACGGAGCTTCTCGGCAAGCAGAACGTGCTCTCGAATGCAGACGTCGAAAAGCTGCACGTGGCACGCGTGCGTTACGCAGCCGGCGCGGAACACGCGAACGGCTCGGGCTCCGAGGGCGCGGCCGGCTCCGACG
>Ga0187872_10002812_pt1 | contig 14810 bp, 8 predicted proteins | sample June2016WEW_16_4_FD_132973 | JGI IMG/M metagenome (GOLD analysis project Ga0187872, IMG submission 132973) | Peatland microbial communities from SPRUCE experiment site at the Marcell Experimental Forest, Minnesota, USA - June2016WEW_16_40 | ecosystem: Environmental > Terrestrial > Soil >...
ACTCCCCTCTGGGGCCAGACCGCGAGCTTCACCTGCGGCACGCACGATTGGGAACAGCGCCAGTTCGTGCTGCTGCCGGACAAGCCGGTCAAGTCCCTTACGTTGCACTGCCTCTTTCGCGGGCACACGGGCAAGGTGTGGTTCGATGACGCATCGCTGGAAGAGGTTCCAACCCCGGCAGGCGCGGTCTTGTTCCAGGGCGTGCCGCTGCAAGGGCTCACGCCTGCGAAGCCAGATGCGAAAGCCGCCCCACGCACTCTCGCCACGCGCGACGGCCTGAAACTGACGCTGCGCGACAACACCATCACATCGCTCCAGTTCGATGGCAAGGAGTCGAGCACGTCGTCCCCTTCCGGCTTTTTGGTCCGGGACTTCGCCGCGGGTTCAGACATCTATGCGTTCACCGGCGGCGCCTGCAAAGAACTCGGCCTGACCCTGAAAGCTGATCTCAGCCCTGGGTGGGATCATCTTGCCATCGAAGGCCGCGTGACCGACACGACGGGCCGGGACCGCGCTGTCACACTCCTGTTCGCGTTGCCGCTCGACGCGACCGGCTGGCAATGGGGTGACGACGCGCGCGCAAGCCGTCTCATCGGGGGCACCAGTGAATTTGCCAACACCATCAGCCTCCGCTGCGGCGCCAACGGAAAGATGTCGCTTTACCCATTGGCCGCGGTCTGGAGCGAGCGCGCCGGCCTGGCGCTGGCGTTGGACATGGACCATCCCGCCCAATATCGCCTCGTCTATCATGCCGGCACCAGACAGTTCTTCATCGCCTATGATTTCGGGCTGACCAAAGACACTGCCAGGTTTCCAGGCAGCGCCGGTTTTCGCTTCGTCCTGTATCGCTTCGACCCGCGCTGGGGCTTTCGGGCGGCGTTGCAGAATTATTACGACCTTTTCCCCCAGCACTTTGCCAAACGCGTGACCCGCGAAGGCGTCTGGATGCCGTTCACCGACATCGCCCAGGTGCCGGGCTTCGACGATTTCGGCTTCGCCTTCCAGGAGGGCGCACCCAACGTCGCGTTCGATGACCAGCACAGCATCGCCAGCTTTGTTTATGTCGAACCGATGAGCCACTGGCTGGCGATGCCCCACGACGCGCCGCGCACTTACGAGAGTGCGCTGTCCGTCTTGAACCAGGACCTCGCCGGCGCGCGGGGCAAGGAAGCCGCGGCAATGGCGGCGGCTACTCTCACCAGCGGAATCGAGAATGCCGATAGCCGCCTCCTCCTTCACCTGTTGAAAGCGCCCTGGTGTGACGGCGGTGTGTTCTCTCTCAATCCCGATCCGGACATTCCCACGACTCCCGAACGCCCCTTCAACAAGGCGATGGTCATGCAGCAAGCTATCGAGGCCGCTTTCCGCAAGAGCCAGCCCAGGCAGGGGCCACCGGTCTATCAACCATCAACTCTTAACCATCAACCACCTCCGGGCGCTGGCCTGGACGGCGTGTATCTCGATTCCCTCGAAATGTCGTCTGGCGAGTTGAACTATCGCCGCGAGCATTTTCGCACGGCGAGCGTTCCGCTCGTCTTCGATTCCGAGGGCCGGTCCTGTCAACTGATGATCTTCAACACCTGGACCTTCGAACGCGACATCGCCGCCCGGATGCGCGCGCGCGGCAAGCTCCTGTTCGCGAACGCCGTGCTTTGGCAGTTCGCCTTCTCCGCCCCGCTGCTCGATGTGCTCGGCACGGAGGTCAACTGGCTGCATCATGGCGAATACCAGCCCGACTCCGACGCAGTCATGAACTTCCGCCGCGCCCTCTGCCGCCAAAAGCCCTACTGCCTGCTGATGAACACCGACTACGCCCGGTTCACGCCGGAGCTGGTCGAGCGCTATTTCCAGCGCTGCCTCTTCTATGGCGTCTGGCCCGGCTTCTTTGACGAGGAAGCCGCCTCGAAAGACCCGTATTGGGCCTCAGCGAACAAGTGGTATGAGCGGGACCGCCCGCTCTTCAAGAAATACATCCCGCTGCTGCGCCGCCTCACCGCGGCGGGCTGGCAGCCACTGACCCATGCTGCGTGCGACAATCCAAAGATACTGGTCGAGCGTTTTGGCCCGGAGCAAGGCGGCGCCGTGTTCCTGACGCTGCTCAATGACACTGCGAACACGCAGAGCGGAACGGTGACGGCGGACCTTAAAGTGTTGGGACTGAAGCAACCCGCTTCGGCACGGGAGTTGGTGTCCGGCAACGCCGCCACGCCCTCCGGGCACGGCTGGCAGATTTCCCTGCGTCCACAACAGGCCGAAGTGCTGTGCCTCAGCCGAAAAGCGAACTGAGCCTCGCCGCCAACGCCGCCAGCAAAACCGGCACGGAAGGAGGCTTCGAGTTCGAAGAGGAGTTCGGTGCGTGCTGTCATGGGCTTGGGGAAGTCTTGCTGGCAACTGGTGCGGGGTCACAACCTGAAAGGCCGGTCCAGCGGCGGAATCCAACCGGGGTTGATGGCCAGTTCGATGGCCCGCGCCTTGCCGGGGATGCGTCGGATGAATCCCCGCCGTTCGAGCCGAATCAGCATGGAGTTTACCGACGGGGGTGTGAGGTTGAAGAACCGCTGGAAATCGGCATGGCGGGGAGCCGCCCCGGCCTCGTTCCGCATCATGTATTCGCGGATGAAGGCGAGGAACTGCCCCTGCTGGCGAGTCGGTCCGCCGGGGGGCGGCGCAGGGGATGACCTTTTTGCGGGCGCGGCAGATTCGAGCCAACGGAGCGCCGCGCCGATGGCATCGAAGGCGGATTCCATCACGGCCTGGGCCTCCAGCGGGGTTTCCGCCATGATGGCTTGGTTTCGGAGGACGGCGCGCAACTTCCCGGCAGCGCCGCCCAGCAGCGCCCTCGCTTCGGCGCTCGTCTGGCGGAGCTGGCGATGGTTATCCTCGACCTCCGGGGCGTGGTTCATGGGGCGGTTGAGGCTATGGCGGCCTGCCGGGCCTGATCGAGGAACTGGTCCACGGCAGTCTGCAACTCGTCCACGTTCACTTCGCGCTGGCGGAGCCAGTCGGCCAGCGGGCGGAAGGCGGGGTCGGCGAGCAGTTCGGCTACGCGGGGCACCATCAACTTCGTGCCGGCGGCGTGGGCCCGGCGGAAAGCAATGGCGTAGTTGCGCAGCGAGGTCTGGAGGTGCGGTACCAGTCCAGCGACGAGGCCGTAAACGAGGGCAACAAGCTCATGGCGGGGCGCTTCCGCGAGGGCAGACGGGGTGCCGCTACGTTCGAGGTAGTTGGCTAAGTTGCCATGCGAGATGGCGCGGTCTGTGGGATCGGGCAACTGCTCGCAAACAGAAAGCGCACGACGCTGCTGGGTGATGGCCTGGCTTACGTCCCCCTGTTTGTTGAATAGGTCGGCGAGGCAGCCAAGTACCCTGGCACTCGCGACAGGATTGCCCTGGGATAGACGGAGACAATCCTCCAACTCTGCCTTGGCCTCGGCGAAGCGCCCCTGGAGTTCCATCAGGACATTGGCTCGGTTCATCCGGGTGGCGGCGATGTCTTCGGCAGGGCGCCGCAACGCACACTCGACATCCAAAATGGTATCAAGGCGGCCAAGGGTGGATTTCCAGTCCTTCCGGACAAGGTCGGCTTGTGAGGCGATGTTGAGCGCGGCGATATACACCCGGGCTAGAAATTCGACATTGGGGGCCTCGGGCACCGGCTGGCCTGAGCGGTGTTGTTTCCACCAAGCCTCGGCCTGCGCGAGCCGCGCCTCCACCTCTGGCAACGCTGTTGCCATCTTACCCTGCATGATGTCAATGCGCAGGACCTCCAACTCGCTGCCGATGACGACGACTGCAGGTAGCCTTGCTTCCTTCGCTACCTCTGCGGACTCGAGCTGTCGTTGGCGCGAGGCGTCGAGGTTGCCGACATCACCAAGGGCGTTCGCCCAGTTGCCAGTGATCCCGACAAGGTCCGTCCAAGCATGCCGCGAGCCTTGGCCTCCGGCCTCGGCAGCGGCGCGGGCCTGAGTAGCGGCCTGTTCGAAGAAGGGTAGGCTGGCATCGGGACGGCCTCCGCGAGCCAGCGCATCGGCGAGGTAGCGGAGGCAAGTCCAACGCGGCTGGCCCTCCGGCGCGGACTCGGCGGCGATCTGCAGATGCGGGATCAGCCCTTCCAGCAGGCGCGGATTCTCTGAGCTGGTAACGAGGTCGCCCACGAAACCGCCCAGCCGGCCCCAGGCCCCGGCCTGGACGCGATACGCGAGGGCGCGGCTGCCGGCCTGGAACGCAGCCGTCATGTTCTGGTGTTGGAGGGCCATGAACACGGCTTCCAGCCGCTCGGCGTAAGCGAGGCGAATGCCGTTTTCCGTCAACTCACCCCGGTCGGGGGAATGCTGCTTCATCCAGGCGCGAATCCGCTCGCGGACCAGTTCGTGGCAGGTGAGATGTGGGTTGCGCTGCTCGGTCACTAGACCGATGCTCACAAGATAGCGCAGCAGCGGCTCGATCTCCGCTCGCGCTGGAGGCCCTCCGCTCCACACACTTTTCAACAGCTCCAACTCGATCGGTTCATTGGCCACGGCGATGATCCAAAGCAGGCGGCGGGCGTCGGGGCTGGCGTCGCGGATAAGTTGGTCGAGCGACGCGGCGAGGGCATCGTTGAGGTAGGCGAGTTCCTTCGCGTCATCGCGAGTCGTGGCAAAGAGCGCCGGGAGCTGGGCGAAGTCCTTGGTCTTCTCCAGCGTATCGAGGGCTTGGAGGAGCTGGGGCCGCAGTTTCTTGTCCGCCGCCAGCCGGGCGAGTCGGTCCATGAGCAGCGGGTGAAAGCGGCTGGCACTTAGCAGGCGCTGGGCGAGCAGCTTCTCCTTGCTGTCGGCGCCAAACACCATTTTGCTCAGGGCCGGCTGGGCCTTTAGATACAGGGCCGCTTCCGCCGGGGGTAGCGGGCCGAGCAGCACCGCGGCGTGGCTGACACCGTCCGCAAGCGCCGCCAGTGGCCGGCGGGAGGTGATGAGGACCCGCGAGGGCGAGCCGGCGAGTTCCTTGGCCAGCGATGAGAGGCAGCAGTCCCACACCGGGTCCTGACAGGCCCAAACCGGTTGCCCGGCGGCGGTCGGGGGCTCGGCCAGCGGCTTGAGGTTCGTCTCGAAGTTGTCCAGCACGAGCAGGATGGGTTCGTCCTTCAGCGCGCGGACGAGGTTGCGCGTGAGCCGCTCCAACCGCTCGGAACTGGTGAAATCGGGAGCGGCGTCGCGGTAGATAGCATCAGCGGGATTTGCCCTCACGTGGTCGTGGTAGAGCTTCAACTCGCCCATGAGCTTCAGGTGGATGTCACGGAGCGTGGCGCTGAAACCGAGGGCGTTGGGCTTGGCCTGATAGAGGAGCACCCACTCGAAGCGCGACTCCCACAACGCGAGGGCCTCGGCCACGAGGGCGGTCTTGCCCATGCCGCCCAGCCCGGTGATGACGGCGACGGGCTTCACCTCCGCGCCGGTGGTGGAGCCGATGAACTCCGCGCCCAGCCCCGTCAGTTCCCAGGTGCGCCCGACGAAGTGCTCGTGCGCCGCCGTGGTCAACTCGACGATGTGGTGCAAGCGGGGATTGCGCAGATTGAGGTCCGGGCTGCGGCCCTTCGCCAGCGTGAGGCCGGGCTGTTCCGCGCCGTAGAGCACCGGCGTGGCGTGATCGCACACGGCGAACCGGGCGCGGTCGTGCTTCTTTCCCTCCAGCAGGGACCGCCGGGCCTGCGTGAGGGCGGCGGAGGCGTCCTTCGGCTGGGGGTGGGCGAGCAGCGCGCGGTAGAACTCGACGGCCAGTTCGCGGGCGTAGTCATCGCCGACGGAGTAGCGCATGGCCACGACCGAAGGCACGCCGCCTTGCAGGAGGGCGTGGGCGGTGCCGGTGAAGCCGGGCTGCGCTTTGAGGTCGAGCTTCTTCGTGTCGGCATCCTTCGTGCCCGGCTCCTTGCCCTGAGCGATGGCAAGGAAATCCGTCCAGTCTTTCACCCGCAGGATGTCGCCGGAATGGCAGGCGCTGAGGAACACGAGCCGCGGCAGAAAGCCGCCGGCGTGTGTGAAGAGGTGGAGCAACTGGCCGCCGGAGAGGTGGTCGCTGGCGCCGCCGGGTTTGGCGAGTTCCAGCAGGTTCAGGTGTCCATGCCCGCTCCAGTGGACGACGTGGTAGCCGTTGTTTTCCCTAATCTGCGCCTCCAACCGCTCGCGCGTGACGCCGTGCGTGAGGAAGTGCGCGACGACGCGGTGGTGCGGGTAGATTTCTTTCTCAAAGAGCCGCAGCAGTTCGCGCCGCTCCTGCCGCGCGCCCAGCGGACGCGAACCCCGCGCCTCGGCGAAGACGAAGAGCACCCGCAGGCACTCGTCCGGCGCCAGTTCCACGGGCTGGGAGACGGGGGCCTGCATGTCGTGGACGACACGGACGAGGAGGTTGCGCTCGCCCAGGGTGGGCTGGCCGGGGCTGGGGCGCGCGATTTCCCACGGCACACGGGCCAGGGCCGCCGCAAGGTAGTTTTCCTCCTCCGAGGCTCCCGGCAATTGAATGCGCAGTGTACGCTGGGACTCTGACCGCCAGAGCTTCTCAAAGATCTCCTGCCCGAGCACCTCCTCGGCGATGCAGACGCCGATCTCGGCGACGCTGGCTGCCTCACGGCCCGCCTCGACGTAGTGGCGCAGGAAATTCCGCAGGTCGAACAGCCCTTGCTGATGGGAAACGGCGATCTTCTTGAAATCCGTCTGCCGGAAGGCGAGTTGCGAGCCATGCGCGTCGAGCAGGCGCAACTCGGCCGTGCGGCTCGGGTAATCGGCAGTGATGATTAGGTCGAAGTGGGTAGGCATAGCGAATGTTGGGACTCTTCATCCACAAGGCCAGCTTGAGACCAGCTTGACTGCGACGCCTATTGGGATAGCAATGAGAATCTGGACGCGCTCGGGAAACAACGGGCCCCAGAGAATCTTGTTCGGGTTTAGGTCTTCCGACTTCACGGCACTTGGTCTTGCTCCAACAAATTCCTGCGGTATGGTTTATAGGGTTCCAGCAGGGAGTGCACGAAGAATTTTGCTTCACCGTAACCGGCCAGACACGGCAGGCGTAGGATGCCCGCCCGCTTTCTCTCACTTGGCCGCCGCGATAAACGCCCTGAGGTTCTCCGTGCTCACACCCGGCGGCATTCCGCCGGCACAGGAGAGGATGAGTTTCGATTTGTCAGCCGTCTCCGCCAAAAGCTTGCTGACCGCCGCGGCGACGTCGGTCAGCGAGCCTTTGGCCAGCACGTCGCGGGGCGGGATGTTGCCGAGGATGGTGAGCCGATGGGCGGACATCTCCCGCAACTCCGCGAGCGTATTGAAAATGCCGGGGTTGTAGAGGTTTATTCCGATCTCGGGGTAGCAGCCGATGGATTTAGCGCACTCGGCGTCGTTGTGGAAGAATTTCACCGCCACGTCAGCGGAATAGAGTTCCTTGAAATAGGGCAGACCGAACTCCTTGAAGTCCTTTTCGCCGATAAAGCCAACGATGTCGTCCAGCAGAAACATGCCGTTGATGGAGGGCAAGGTCTGGCGCTGGAGATCGTGCCATTTCTTGAGGAACCGCGTGATGATGCGGAGGAGTTTGTGCGCTTTGTCCGGGTCGGTCTTGAGGGCCATCAGAAACTCCGTGGTGCCCATGAGGAAGGTGGCGACGTTCAACGGACCGCGCGAGACGGAGAACCGGATCTTGTGGCCCATGTCTTCCAGGCGCGGGCGCACACTCTTGAGCCGGTTTAACATGAACGGCAGCAGACCGTCGGTGGCCGGGTCCGGTTCGGCCAAATCGTCTATTTGCGCCACATCGCGGATCGTCTTGTCGGCGAACGGAAACTCGTTCTGGTGAAACACGCACTTGGCGCCGAACGCGGACGGCTCGGTGCACATGCCGAATTCCGACCAGAACCCGGGCAGGAATGTGACCTCGGGAAATGTCTCGATGGCCTTGCGATTGGCCTCGAACCACAGGGCTTCGTTGGTGAAGTAATCGAGAATGTCGATGCCAAACCAGTTCGGCAGCCACGGACAATCAATGATGAATCCGATGGGCGGGCGCGGGAGGGTCTGGCCCTCGATGACCGCGCGCAATTCGTTCCATTGACGTTCGGTCATGAGGCCATCGGGGACGCGCTCCGACGCTTCCCACCGCTCTGTTGGCCGGGCGAAGCCGGGCTAAAACCGCTTGGTCAGGGTCAGCGTGAAGGTGTGGCCCTGGAACCGGCTCTCCGCCATAAACTCGTAGGCGTAGCGCAAGGACACCCCGAAAGTGGCCGAGGGGAAGAACGCGCTGATTTCCGGACCGATGCCGGCTACCCGGTCGCGTGTAGGCGATGCCCCACTGCCGCTGTCTTCCGTCACCTTCTGCTGGTAATAGCCGATCGCCCCAACATCTACGGTTTTCAAGACCCCATAGCTTAGGCCGCCTTCGACCGTATAGGCATCACCAGGGGTGATGTCGGTGTCTCGTTTCTCCTGGTTGAACTCGTAGCGGTTGAGCACCGAGAGCGCCCATCGTTTCGCCTGATCCGGATACCACGTCGCCCCGGCGGTGAGCATCTCATCCCAATAACCCAGGCCGGCCCTCGTGGTGAGCTGGCTGGATGAATCGCCCGTCGGCGCCCAGACACCCGCACCCAGCGAGAAGTCAAACTGCTGAATGTGCTTGGACCAGGTCCCTTCAAAGAAAAGGTCGCCTATGCCGAAGGTGTGGTCGTTGAAAGGCCCGCCGGGCGTGTTGACTTTCAGGTCCGTGTACTGCAACGGCAGCAAGGCATCCACCCCGATATTGCCGCCCAACACTTGCAGGTCCGTAATCCAGATAACACGGGGAAGATTGGCGTAGAGGAACAGCTTCGCATTAGCGCCGTTCACTTTATTGCCGTTGGCGTCGTTCAACTGATCGGAATAGTAGAAGTAGTTGTAGTCGCGAACATAGACGCCCGGAGGCGGCAGCGTCGCGGCCTTGAGTCCTTCCGCACCGGGCGCGTAGTGATCGGTGGGTTGGGCCTGGACGATGGCGGGCGCCGCCAGCAGGCCCGCGAGAATGAATCCTGTAATGATTTGCTTGGTCTTATTCGGTTTCATAATGAGTTTGATTTGTTGGTTATTGCTAAAAGGATTTGGTTACACATCCTGCATTTTGCCAGTCTGATAAGTTTCATAGGCGCTCAGGTCGAGCAAGCCGTGGCCGGATAGATTGAACAGTATCACGCGCTTGCGACCGGCCTCGCGCGCCTTGAGAGCCTCCACCACCACCGCCGCGATGGCGTGGGCTGATTCCGGCGCGGGCACGATGCCTTCCGTCTGCGCAAAGAGCGTCGCCTGCTCGAACACTTTGGTCTGGTGGTAAGCCTCGGCTTCGATCAGGCCCAGCTTGAGCGCGTGGCTCACCATCGGGGACATGCCGTGGTAGCGCAGCCCGCCCGCGTGAATGGATGGCGGCATGAACTTGTGGCCGAGGGTGTACATCATCAGCAACGGCGTGGTTTCGGCGGTGTCGCCGAAGTCGTAACGCAGCTCGCCTTTGGTCAGCGACGGGCAGGCCGAAGGCTCCACGCCGACAATCCGGTATTTCTTCTTCTGGGTGATTTTCTTGCCAATGAAAGGGAACGTCAACCCGGCGAAATTACTGCCGCCCCCGCAGCAAGCGAAAATCGCGTCCGGCTCCTCGCCGGCCATTTCCATTTGCTTCATGGCTTCCTGGCCAATCACGGTCTGGTGGAGACAAACGTGGTTGAGCACGCTGCCCAACGAGTATTTCGTGTTGGGATGTTTGACCGTGTCCTCGATGGCCTCGCTGATGGCGATGCCGAGGCTGCCGGGACAATGCGGGTCTTCCGCGAGGAGCTTGCGTCCATATTCCGTCTGGTCGCTGGGGCTGGGATGGACCGTCGCGCCCCAGGTATGCATGAGCATCCGGCGATAGGGCTTCTGTTGGTAACTGACCTTAACCATATAGACATTGCATTCCAGGCCGAACAGCTTGCACGCCAGCGCCAGCGCCGCGCCCCACTGGCCCGCGCCGGTCTCGGTCGCCAGCCGTTTGGTGCCGGCCACCTTGTTAAAATAGGCCTGCGCGACGGAGGTATTCGGTTTGTGGCTGCCGGCGGGGCTGACGCCCTCATACTTGTAATAAATATGGGCGGGCGTCTGCAGGGCCTTCTCGAAGCGCACCGCGCGCAGCAACGGCGTCGGCCGCCACAGCGCGTAAATGTCGCGCACCGGCTCGGGGACTTCGACCCAGCGCTCCGGGCTCATCTCCTGTTGCACGAGGTTCTCCGGGAAAATGGCCAGCAAGGCTTCCGGTGGAATGGGTTGCTTGGTGCCGGGATGCAGCGGCGGCGGCAGAGGCACCGGGAGATCAGTCAGCAGGTTGTACCAACTCTTGGGTATGTCGGCTTGTGTCAGATCAAAACGTGTTTGCATGGGCAATCAGATTCAATTTTTAGACCGCGAACCTGGTGAAACTAGCGGTTGCCTTGACCCGAGTCACGAACAATTTTTGCAGATTGTGGCGAATATCCTGGCCGCCATGCCTCGCCGATTTATCGCTTCTCCGGGGCCTTTTTGCGTCGGTCGCACTCACCCGTGCAGCGCCTCCGCGTTCCAACGCCCTCTGGCAGAACCATGCTTCCCGCCGGCGGCTGGGTTCCTGGCGACTGGGGTGAACACCCTATGGCAACCTGGCGGAACGCAGGTATATTGAGGTGGCATGAGTGTGCTTCTGCGGAATGCTAGAATTGGCCTTTACTACGCGGGCCCCAAACACTGGGTCGGCAGCCCCGACGCCGCGGCTGATTTGGGAACCATCGAGCGCGCCGCCGAACTGAGCCGCGACGAGAACTTCGAGCAGATGGAGATTGTCGTAGATTGCGAAGACCCCGTTTGTGAACTCGTGCTTCCCCTCAGGACCAAAAAGGAACCCGGCAACGAACCGGCGCTCACTCACGGTTAGCGCGCGGGCGAATGGCCAAGTCAGAGCCGGCTGGCGACGCGGCGGAAGTGGTAGCCGATGATGGCCAGCTCGATGGCGCAGCGGAGCTGGCCTGGCCGGCGCAGCAGCGTGCTCCAGAAGAACCGCCAGTAATTGTGGCGACCACGGTCCCGGATGCCCAGCAGCCAGAACGATTTCAGGAAAGCCTGAACATCCGAGGGCGAAACCCGCAGTCGCGGGCCGCTCGGCCGGTGATGTTTCAGAAAGGTGCGGATTCGCTGATAATACACCTTCGGCTCGTAGAGCTTCTTCATCAGGTCGCGATAACCGGACTGCAGGAATTCCCGGTTCAGCTTGGGTTTGAAGTTGAGCACGGCCTCGGTGTTATTGCCGGTGCTGTCGCCCTCCAGGCGGCCTTCCTTCTTGAGCCGATGATAGAGTTTGGTCTGCGGCAACGCGCTCAGCAGCCCCACCATGGCGGTGACGACGCCCGAGCGCTGGATGAAGTCGAACTGCTGCTTGAAGATATCCTGCCGGTCGCTGTCGAACCCGACAATGAACCCGCCCATCACTTCCAGGCCCGCGCGCTGGAGGGTCTTGACCGTCTCGACCAGGTCGCGGCCTTTGTTCTGCACCTTGTGGCATTCCTGGAGGCTTTCGGCCGACGGCGTTTCGAGGCCAACGAAGACCTTCTTGAATCCGGCCTTCACCATCAGTTCGCATAGCTCCGCATCGTCGGCCAGGTTCACCGAGGCCTCGGTGAAGAAGCCCATGCCGGGCCGGACCCGTTCACGCCAGGCGATCAACTCGCGGAGCAGGGCCTTGGTCCGCTTCTTGTCGCCAATGAAATTGTCGTCCACGATAAACACCATGTCCTTCCAACCCTGCAGCCTGAGGGCCTCGAGTTCCCCGATCAGTTGGGCCGGGGTCTTGGTGCGGGGGACGCGCCCGTTCATGATGATGATGTCGCAAAACTCGCAATCGTATGGGCAGCCGCGCGAGAACTGGACGGTCATGCTAACGTAATCCCTGAAATTGACCAGGTCCCAGCGTGGCGCCGGCACCCGCGTGATGTCTGGCCGGTCGGCGGGGCGGTATTGGGGCTGGAGGGTCCCCGCGCGCATGTCGGCCACCAGTTGCGGCAGGATGTCCTCGGCTTCGCCCAGCACAAAATGTTGAATCGCGGGAAAGGCCTCATGGCCGGTCGTGAAGAGGGGACCGCCGGCGACAACCGGTTTCTTGAACGCAGCGCAGCGGGCGACGATTTCATGAACGGATTGCTTGTGGATGATCATGGCGCTGAGCATGACGTAATCAGCCCAGCGCAGGTCGCTGTCTTTGAGGCGCTCGACGTTCAGATCGACCAGCTTGAGCTGCCACTCGGCCGGCAGCATGGCGGCGATGGTGAGCAGACCGAGCGGGGGGAAAGCGGAGCGCTTGGAGACGAAGCGCAAGACGTGCTTGAAGCTCCAGAACGTGTCCGGGTTGTGCGGATAGACCAACAGTATCCTCATGAGTGTTTACGGTTCGCGAATGAACCAAGACACCATAGCACCTCATTGCCTTGGCTTCACCAGATTTCTTTCTATCACCCACTCACTTCGCCCGCAAGCGGACGAGCACCACCCCGTGGCGCGGCACGGAAGCCTTGAATTCGCCCTCGAATTCCCCCAAATCCTGTTGCCGCCACAAGTCGCGCACGATCCGCTTGCCTTTGAGGCCAAGGTCGGCCCATTGGGCGGTCACGGTGGCTGCGTCTTCACCGCGATTGAACAGGCCGACCGCTTTCGTCCCGTCTTCCATATCTCTGGCCCAGACCTCCAGATCGTTCTCGATGGCCACGCGGCGGCCCGGTTTGCCGAGCGGGTCCTGGTCCACCTCGATGACCTCGTCATTGCTCAGCAGGCTCAGGGTGAAGTCGTCCAGGCGGGTGATGTCGCCGCTAAAAATCAGCGGGGCGGCCAGCAGGCACCAGAGGGAGACGTGCGTGTATTGCTCGTTCGGCGTGAGCGGCGTCAGCGCGGTCTGGCCTTTCCAGTTGCTCAGGTGACCGAGCAACAGGTAGTCGGGATCGTTCCACCCGCCTGGGCCGCCATACTTGTGCAGCTCCTTGCCGGCATAGACATCAAAGCCGTCGCGGAACAGCGCGCCGGGAATCCCATAAAAGGAGCCGCCCAGGTCGCCCGCGGTGCGCCAACTGTGCCCGCCGACTTCTTTGCCCCATTCCCAAACGTTGCCCATGCCGTATTGGCACAGGTTCAGCACCAGGTCCCGGTCCTGCCGGCGCAGGATACCGCCCATGACACGATACGGCTTTTGCAGGTCAGCGCGATTCGGGTTCTTCGCAACCCCGCCATACGAACACCAATCATATTTCAGGAAGTCAAAACCCCACTCGGCAAAGCGCTGCGCGTCCAGTTCCTCGTGTTGATACGCGCCGACGTGGCCGGCGCACGTCGTCGGCCCCGGCGAAGTGTAGATGCCCGCCTTGAGGCCCTTGGAGTGGATGTAGGCGGTGAGGGCCTTCATGTCCGGGAACCGCTGGTTGGCGTTGACCATGCCCCACATGTCGCGCGGCTCGCCGCCGAGGCTCGGGTCGGTGGCGCCCGGTTTCACCGCCCAGCAATCATCAATGTTCACGTATTGGTAGCCGTGATTGATCAGGCCGCTGCTGACCATCGCGTCGGCGGCGGCGCGTATGATCTTGTCCGTCACGCGACTCTCCCACACATACCAACTGTTCCAGCCCATGTGCGGCGTCAAGGCCAGCGTCTCCCCGCACACGATCTTGAACTCGCGCGCCACCTCATCCATCAGGTTCGCGGCCCGAAACGTCACCACGTATTCGCCCGGCTCCTCGATCCGGCCCTGGATTTGGCCGGTCTGGGCATCCACGGTTAACCCTTTCGGCAGATGATCCACCGCAAACTTCATCGGGCGATCCCCCGTCGCCGGAATCGTGAACAGGAACGGATGCCCCGGATGGACGCCGAAGATGCGCGCCCCGTTGATCCGCGGCGCGCGGGGTGGCTTGGGAGTGAGGATGACGGCGTCTTCGTGCGGCGCGCCGACAATGGCCGGACGCTCGCCCGTCACGAGCAACTTGGCGTCGGCCCAATCGGCGTGGGCGAACGAGATGTCCTCCGGCGTGTCCGCGATCAACAGCAGCATCTTGATGCCCTTAACGTTCACCGCGACCTTCTTAGCGGGCTGGCCGAGTTTCATCGGGCCGCTTTTGAACAGGGTCTTGCCGTCGCCGATGACCCTGAACGAGATGCGCGCGTGGTCGCTGCCGGCGGCATCGTCCACGCCAACGAACGCCGAGAACTCCTCCGAGCCGCCCTTGAGCAGCAGCCGCACCAGGCTGGCGGCGTGGGTGCCCAGCCCGCGCTCGAAGTGCTTCCCGCCAATGGACAGCGGCTTGCCGGTGACCGCCTTGTCGGCCTGCGGCTGGCCCCAGCCTTGCGTGATCGGGGAGAGGTCCAGCGACGAAATCCAGACCGTTTCGGGTTCGGCAGCCAACGCGCAAGTGGTGAGCACAGCGAGCGCCAGCGCAGGGCAAAGGGCAGACAGGTTCAGCTTCATGGCTGCGCATATTCCGCGATGCGGAAGATGAGTTCCAGCGCAAAATATCACAAGGCAACGCCGTAACTGCTTGTTCGGAAGAGCGAGCCTCCCCGCAAGCCCAAACTGTTCAGGTGGGCGTCCCCGCAGCACTTCGCGCAACTGCTGACGAAAGCGCTTCTGCTGGAGAAAAGGCGCGGCGGGTAAACACCGCGCCCGAACGCCGGGACTTACTCCCGGCAGCCTGGCCGGCGAACCCAAGCTCAACCCGGTTCGTGTAACCTTTCTTGTGTGCAGAGCGTCTCTAAAACGGGTCGGCTGGTGAGCGAGAGCGCGGTGCTG
>Ga0187872_10002816_pt1 | contig 14805 bp, 13 predicted proteins | sample June2016WEW_16_4_FD_132973 | JGI IMG/M metagenome (GOLD analysis project Ga0187872, IMG submission 132973) | Peatland microbial communities from SPRUCE experiment site at the Marcell Experimental Forest, Minnesota, USA - June2016WEW_16_40 | ecosystem: Environmental > Terrestrial > Soil >...
AGGTGGCGCCCACCGGACAGACCTGGGTGCAGGGCGAATCGGCGCAGTGGTTGCACAGCTTGGGAACGAAGAAATACTTGCCCGAATCTTCGCTGGCGGAAGAGAAGCCCTCCTCGCCGCCGGCGCTTTGGGCCACGGCAGGAAACCCCTCCTTGCCGCCGTCGGGCGAGATCACCTCGGGGCTCTCCATGTGCCAGTCGTCGACGTGGTAGCGCTCCACCCAGGTGCGGAAGTGTCCCTCCGGCACATCGTTCTCCGCCGCGCAGGCGCGCACGCAGTTGCCGCAGCCGATGCACTTGGGAATGTCGATCAACATGCTCCACCAGTGATCGGTCATCTTGTAGTTCGGCGACTCCTCCGGCGTTCCGGCGAGCACATACTTCCAGGCGATCGCAGCCGCAGGCAGCATGACGAGAAAATGGCGTCGGTCGAGGTTCACTTGGCTTCTCCAGTCTGAATCACAGGCCATTATGCGGCTGGTGGCAGGTCTCGCAGGGCACGCCGCCGGAGTGTTGCACCGGGTCGATCTGCGGAAACCCGCCGGGTTTGGCGGCGCTCTCCGCATGACAGCGAATGCACAGCACGGTGGTGTCGATCTTCACCGGCTGGATCGAAGGGTCGTCCGCGTGCTTGGCCAGCGGACCATGGCAGGCCTCGCAGTTCACGTTCTCGTGCTTGCCCGCCTTCTTCGCCTCGGCAATGTCCGCGTGGCAGGTCTCGCAGGTTTCGTGGCCGGCGTAGTGCAGCGGGTGGGCGGCGATCTCCGCAATGGCTGCTCCGCGGTAGTGGCCATACTCTCCGAAGCTCCTGGGCACAACGAAGTGGCGAACCACAAGAAACACCGCGAACGCCACAACGAAGAGAAGGGCAAAGCGGAAGAGATGTCCTGCATCCTTGTAAAGACTCATTGCGTAATCTTACTTCCTTCCGAATTGGGGCCTGCCGTTGCCGCCGTTGCGGGCCGGAATGGAGGAACAGCAAGCCGCGTCCGCTGCTCGTCTCCGCACCGGCAATTCATTCCTACGGGGCGGGAGAGAGGTTTGTATGTGAGCCACGTCACAGCTTGCCGGGTAGAGGCGGGGGGGTGAGCATGGAAGACGGAAAAAAGATCGTCGCTCGCCTGGTAGAGTGACTATAATCACACAGGCTCGCCACCCCACTTTTTTTTGACCGTACCTTCATTGTGAGTGACGGCGGTCACATCCAAATCGCCATTTTGCACTCTATCGTACCTTTATTGTGAGTGATGGCAGTCACACATAATATGTGATTTGACTCTCTAGTGTTTCTCAACCCGCTTTATTTTTCGCCAATTGAATTGGTGCTTTCTTTAGCAACCGGAACGAAGTCGCACTCATCGAACACAAGAACCAAGCAGTCATCGAACACAAGAACCAAGTTGCAATTCATGGGCGAGCAATCTGTGCGGAGGCACTCCGCGGAGGGGCTGAATGAAACGGATTTTGCTGTGCATGGCTTTGATCGCGTTGCTTCCGGGGCTTTCGACGAAGGCCGGTTCGCTCTATGCTGCGGGCGCAAAACAGCAGGCGGCTGTGGCGCAGAACGCGCCTGCTCCCAATTCTGCCGATTATGTCGGTTCGGATGTGTGCGCGACGTGCCACGCCGATATCGCCAAGAAGTTCAGCGACAACCCGCACTCGAAGCTTGCGCTAAGGAACCATGGCACGGGCGCGACCTGCGAGAGCTGTCACGGGCCGGGCAAGGCCCACGTAGAGAGCGGCGGGGACGTTACCAAGATCGTTCAACTGAGCAAGCTTTCGCCGAAGGACCTGGATGCGACCTGCCTGGGCTGTCACGCGGGCGTGCATCCCAACTTCCTGCGCTCACCCCATGCCAAGGCCGGCGTCAGTTGCACCAGTTGTCACAGCATTCATGAAGGGGACACGGAGGCGAAGCTGCTGAAGGCCGCGCAGCCGCAGCTTTGCTTCCAGTGCCATGCCGATGTGAAGCCGGCGTTCGACATGCCCTTCCACCACCGGGTGAACGAAGGCCTGGTGAAGTGCAGCGACTGCCACGACGTTCACGGCACCTTCGGCAACAACAACATCCGGTCCACCGCCGACCAGAACGCAATCTGCACCAAGTGCCACACGGAGACGCGCGGGCCGTTTGTCTTCGAACATGCCGCGGTCAAGGGGGAGGGATGCCTGGGGTGCCACACGCCGCATGGCTCGCAGAACGCCCGGCTGCTGAATGTGCCCAACATCAATCAGCTATGCAACCAGTGCCATAGCCCGGTCTCCGCCGGAACGGTCCATGGGATGAACGCAGGATCGGCGGACCGTCCTCCCTGCGTCACCTGCCACACCATGATTCATGGGTCCAACGTCAATCCGGCTTTCATCCGGTAATGGAGTTTGACGCGCCGTCCAATACGGTTTGGACGGCGCGTTGCATAACGCGCAGCAAGAGTTGCAAAAGATCGAAGGATTCAAAGCTGGCAATGTTTTCTTCCAACGAGGCTTGAGATGACGAAAATTGACGGGCCCTCTCTGCACGCCACGGAACAGCTCTCTCACGCGGCCAAACCCCGGCTCGCGAAGTGCATCGGAACCGCCATTCTGCTGCTGACGGCGGGAGTCGCAGCCGCCCAGACCCAGCCGCCGGCAGAGGCGGTGCAGGATGGGTATACGGTCCACCAGACGGCGGATCTGGGCGGCCACATGGTCGGTCTCTCCGGCAGCGGAGCCATGTATGACACGCTGGTCAACATCCAGTCCGGGCCGCGCGTGCTGGGCGAGACCTTCACCATGCATGCCGTCGAGGGCACAAAGCACCCACTGCTGGACGACCTCACCGCCTTCAGCAGCGGCTTTGGCGGCGATCCCAACAACTTCGCCAAGCTGGACTTCTCCAAGGGCAAGCTCTACGAGTTCTCCGGAATGTTCCGCCGCGACCGCCAGTACTCCGACTACGACCTGCTGGCAAACCCGGACAACTCCGGACTGACGGTCCCCTACGGAGTGGTCAACACTGTTCCCACCGCTGCGGCCCTCACCTGGCCCCAGAACAACGATTCGCCGGTGATGTTCAACACCGTGCGGCGAATGACGGACACCAACCTGACGGTCCTGCCGCTCTCCAAGGTCTCCTTCCGGGCCGGGTACTCGCAGAACATCTTCCAGGGCCCGACCCTCAGCCCCGCCCGGTCGGTCGGAAAATACGATTCGTTGGTGATGGAGGTCCAGCGCAACAGCACCGACGATTTTACCGGCGCAATCGACTGGAAGCCCGTGCAGCACACCAAGGTGACATTTGAGGAGCAGGTCACCCACTACAAGGCAGACTCGTACTTCACTCTGAACCCGAACGGCTTCCTGGCGCAGGAGGCGGACGGCACCCCGGTCTCACTTGGCGATTGGGACGCTTTGGCCTCTCCCTACTCGATTTCCGCCTGCAATACAGCCAGCATGGGCAGCGCGTACAGCGGTTCAGGCAGCACGCTCACCTACACCATCTTCTCGGCCCCTCAGACGCCGGGCGGCCTGCCCATCGTCAATCCAGCGTGCGATGTCATCACCAGCTACCTGCGCTCGCAGCCGACGCGCTCGATCACACCCACCGAGATGCTGCGCCTGCAAAGCTCAAGCATCCGGAATATCGCCATGAACGGCGACATCCGCTTCACCATGGCGGACACCAATCTTCCCAACTACTACGAGAACTGGACGGGCCTGGACGGGACGATCCGTTCGGCGACGTTTACGGGCAACGCGCAAGCCAAGAGGCAGGTGCTTGGCATCGACTATGGCCTCACATGGCAGGCCACAAAGACGTTTGCCCTCTCTGAACAGATCGACTTCTCCAATGCCCACCAGCCCGGCATCTCGAACATCTCTACTGGAGTCACGCAGAATACACTGACGAACCCCAATGAGACCATCAACTACTCGGGCGCGCTGGTTTCGGGAGCCGCATACAGCATTACCGGAAATCCCAACGGCACGCCCCTGCCGGCCTACTTTGGCCAGTCGTTCCTGACCAATAACGTGACCGGAAGCTGGGACGCCACGCCGCGCGCCACGGTCGCGCTCACCTATCGCGTCAGCCAACACGTCATCGCTCAGGGATTTCCCCATAACGTCAAATTGGTCTCGGGCTCAAGCGGCACGGTTACCATCAACGAAAACGGCGCGATCTTCAATGCCGCTCTGCGTCCCACCAACCATTGGGACCTCAACGGCACGATCGAAGCGTTCTACGACGACAACGTATTCACCCCGATGGGCGCGCGCCAGACGAGACACTACAGAATCCACACCCTCTACCGGCCGAAGCCCTGGGCGACGCTCTCCGGCGCCTTCAACGACCTGGAACGGCATAACAACACCAACAACACAGATACTCCGCCCGCGGACGGCCCGCTGCAGCACGTCGATCACAGCCGCACTGTGGGCCTGGGCGCTGTGCTGGCTCCCAACGAGCGCTACGGCTTCGATTTCAACTACTCCTACAGCGATGTGTATATCTCCACCAACGCCTGCTACCTGAATGGCGCCACCGCCGCCTTGCCCGGCGCGGCCTCAACCACAAGCGCGGGCGCGCCCAATCTGTGCCCAAACCTGCTGACGGACTGGGGGCCGGTCAAGGACTTCATGGATGCTCCCACGCAGTACGCATCCTTCGGCGTCACCTACTCCCCGAACAAGGTGCTCCGCTCCGGCCTGGGCTATCGCATCAGCGCCGTCAGCGGCAACCAGTTCTTCAGCGATGCGCAACAGGTCAACGGCTCGCTGCAGTCCGCCTATCAGTCGCCCTATCTGAATCTTGCATGGACGGTCCATCCCGGACTGGTATGGAGGGCGGAGTACAACTTCTATGGATACGGCGAAGGCGGACCCTCCGGCGCGCCCTTCTGCAGCACTTCAACAACTGCGACGTCAGCCGTTGTTCCCTGCAACTCTTCCACTCTGACCGGCCCAACCGGGCTGACCGAGCCATCTTCCGGCCTGAGCGCGCCGCGCAACTTCCACGCCAATAATTTGACCCTTGCAATCCATTATGAGTTTTGAGTATGAGTTACAGTGAAAGATGAGTTCCAGCAAAACAGGAGATTGCCCATGAAGATTCGGACTGGAATTGCGCTTGCCACCATCCTAGCGGCCATGACTGGCACCACCGCCTTTGCCCAGGGTTCGGGAGCGGATGTCTACACCAGCACCAAGTGCGCGATGTGCCATGGCGCAACCGGGACAGGAAATGCCGGAATGAAGGTCCCGCCGTTCAAATCGCCCGAGTCCATTAAGGCCACGGATGCAGCTTTGATTGCCGCCATTAAAAACGGCACAGGCACAGGACCCATTAAGATGCCGGCCTACGCCGGCAAGCTGACCGACGCGCAGATCAAGAGTGTCGTTGCGTACATCCGCACCCTGCAGAAGTAGTAGTCGCGGCTGAGTGGGCTGTGGCCGGACCGATAGGGCATCAGGAGCGAGCGGCGGATTCACGCTCTCCTGAATCTGCCGGGCTGTCTGCGGGGCGCACCCGCATGTGCGACCGGGTTTTCGGATGTGAGGGTGTGGCATGGCTGGGCCGTTATTTGCGCTCCCGGGAGTCGCTTGCGTTGCAGGAAAGCATCGCGCCATGAAAGCGGTTCTGCCCGGAACCGGGGCGCATGGAATTGGCCCAGGCCGGAGAACTCTGGCTGCGGCGCTTGGCCTGTTGCTGCTTGCGGGCTTCCCGTCCATGTTGCGTGCACAGACCGACTGCCTCGCCTGTCATGCGGACAAGACGATGCAGGACGCGGCGGGACACAGCGTCGGCGTGGATGCGGACGTCTTTCATTCGAGCATTCACGGCAGCCTGGGCTGCACCGATTGCCACACCACAATCAAGGAGTATCCCCATCCGGAGACGCCGGTTGCGGTGAAGTGCGCCGCATGCCACGCCGATCAGGCAACGGGAATCGCCGGCAGCGTTCATGCGTCGGCCAGCGCGCATCCCTGCACCGGCTGTCATGGCGACGCGCACGCCATCTTCCCCAAGAGCGATGCGCGATCCGCGGTGTACCCGCTGAACATTCCGCGCACCTGCGGGTCATGCCACGCCAGCGAGGCGCTGGCAAAGAAGTACGGCCTGCAGAATGTCTACTCGGTGTACATGGACTCCATTCATGGGTATGCCGTCAGCAAGGAGGGGTTGCTGGTGGCGGCGAACTGCATGAGCTGCCACGGATCGCACCACATCCTGAGCCACAAAGACCCGCAGAGCCCCACCTACAAGACAAACATTCCCAACACCTGCGGAACGTGTCACGGGGGAGTGGAGGCGGAATACTCCGCGGGCGTGCATGGCAAGGCTGTGGCCGGCGGGGACCTGAACGCGCCGGTATGCTCGGACTGCCACACGGCGCACGCGATCCTGCAGCCGACGCTGGCGGACTTCCGCATGCAGTCCACGCCGATCTGCGGCTCGTGCCACAAGGGGAGGTTCGCCACCTACCAGGACACGTTCCACTCGCAACTGGGGCTGCTGGGCGGCTATGTGCAGACGGCGCGCTGCTGGGACTGCCATGGAGCGCACGACATCCGGCCCGCGTCCGATCCTGCTTCGCCGGTCAACAAGACAAACCTGATCAAGACCTGCGGCCGCTGCCACGCGGACGCCAATGCCAGCTTCGTTCAGTATCAGCCGCACGCCAATCCACGCAATCGCAGACTGAACCCGGCGCTGTACTTCACCCGGTTCTTCATGAACCTGCTGCTATGGGGCGTGCTCGGGTTCTTTGCGCTGCATACCCTGCTGTGGTTTATCCGGGCGAAGAGGGAACAGGGCAGGAATGGGCCAACGGGGGAGGCAAAAGATGACTGACGAGACGGGCGCTCGACCCGCGCAGCAGCCGGAAAGCCAGCCGCAAGGCGACGGCCAGCCGCAGGAGAGCGGCAAAGAGAAGTACTATGTGCGTTTCACCTTGGCGCAGCGGTACCTCCACGTGGTCCTGTTCACGTCGTTTCTGGGGCTGGCGGCGACCGGTTTGCCGATGCGCTTCAGCGACAACCCAGCGGCGCGTTTTTTCGCGCGCGAGGTGGGCGGCTTCGGCGCGATTCTGTTCCTGCATAAGTTTTGCGCCGTGGTCCTGACGCTGGCGTTTCTCTATCACCTGAAAGACATCGCGACCCGCGCCCTGGTGCATAAGGAGAAGGGGATCTTCTGGGGGCCGACATCGATGGTGCCCAACTGGAAGGACGTGCAGGACGTGGTTGGCCACCTGCGCTGGTTTGTGGGACTGGGGCCCAAGCCGCGGTTCGAGCGCTACGCCTACTGGGAGAAGTTCGATTACTGGGCAGTCTTCTGGGGCATGATCGTCATCGGTTTTTCAGGATACGCGATGTGGTTTGCGCCATTTTTTGCCCGCTTCCTGCCGGGCTGGGCGTTGAACGCCGTTCTGGTGATCCACGGCGAGGAAGCCCTACTGGCCATCCTGTTCATCTTTTCCATTCATTTCGTCAACACGCACCTGCGCCCCGACAGTTTCCCCATGGACATGGTGATCTTCACCGGCAAGGAGACGGACGAGGAGTTCCAGAAGAAGCGCACGCTGGAGTATCGGCGGCTGGCCGCGGAGGGGAAGCTGGAGGCAAGGGTTGGGGACAATCCGGTATATTGGTGGGTGAACTTCGCCCGTGTCATCGGGTTCACCGCCATTCTGATTGGGCTACTCCTTCTTGTCTTGACATTGATCGGATACTTCGGCAACGCATAACAATCTACAGAGGCATGCATGTTCGATTACGAAAAGCTGAGGAAGAGCCTTCGGCTGGTCCTGTTCTATGGCAACAACTGGACCAGCCTGATCGGCGGCGCAATCACCAGCGCGTCAGCCGTTGTGCTGGTCGGTTTCTGGGTTGTCAGCATCTTTGGGCACGGCGGCTCCTCCAATCCCTACCTGGGCATTCTCTTCGATGTGTTTCTGCCCGGGCTGTTCATCTTCGGGCTGGTGCTGATTCCCATCGGCATCTGGCTGCGGCGAAGGCAACTCACGAAGCTCGGCCAAATCCCTTCCATCTATCCGCGGATCGAACTCAGGGACCCGGTCTTCCGGCGCGGGATCGAGATCGTTCTGGTGGCCACTTTGATCAACTTCATCATTGTGGGCACGGCGAGCTATCGCACTGTCTCCTACATGGACTCGGCGAACTTCTGCGGCCAGAGCTGCCATGTGATGGCCCCGCAATGGGCCGCATACCAGGTGTCTCCGCACTCGCATGTGGCCTGCGTGGAGTGCCACATCGGTTCTGGATTCTCGGCGGCGGTCGAGGCCAAGGTGAACGGGACGAAACAATTGATCGAGGTGACGCTGGGCAACTATCCGCGTCCCGTCCTGGCCCCGCTCTCCGTGCTGCGCCCGGCGCGCGCCACCTGCGAGGAGTGCCATTCGCCGACCAGGTTTGTGGGCGAGAAGCTGCTGGTGGAGACGGCGTATGGCGACGACGAGAAGAACTCCATCACGCGTACGGTGCTGGCGCTGCACCTGGGAGGGGTGGACTCGCTCTCCCACCTCAGCGGCATCCACGGCCATCATCTCGACGACTACGAGTATGTGGCCACCGACACCACCTTCCAGACGATCATCGCGGTCAGCAAGCACAATGCGGACGGATCGACCACGCAATATGTAAGCTCCGACTGGAAGGGGCCGGTCACGGGCGTCACCCGCCGGATGGACTGCATGGACTGCCATAACCAGGCGACCCACACCTTCCAGACCGCCGAGGACGCCATCGACGAGGTGATGGTGGACGGCACGCCCAGCGCCAGCCTTCCCTTCGTCCACAAGGAGGGGCTGCAACTGATTCAGGCGGAGTACGCCTCGCAGGCCGAGGCTGCCGCAAAGATCGCCTCGGGGCTGGACGACTTCTACCGCACGCAGTATCCGGCGGTGTGGGCGGGCCAGCGCGCCCAGGTGGACGCGGCGGCGAAGACGCTGGTCGCCATCTACCGGCGCAACGTCTTTCCCGAGATGAAGGTGACGTGGGGCACCTATCCCAACGGCATGGGGCACAGCGCGCCGGGGCACAATCCATCGCCGGGATGCTTCCGCTGCCACGACGGCAACCACGCGTCGAAGGACGGCAAGACGCTCACCAACGACTGCGCGACCTGCCACAATCTGCTGGCTGTGGACGAGGCGAACCCCAAGCAGTTGGCCGACCTCGGGCTGCAGTAGTGGCTTGGCTCGCAGCAAAAGGCATAACGCCGATCCTCACCGACGAGCGCCGATCAATAACAACACGGACAAGAAAAACAACTCTGATCTCCTTGGACGAGAACGAGCAAAAAAATCAGGTGCCATTCACCGGGTTCAGAATGACGGCCGTTGAAATAGAAAGGTTTTCGATCTGTGGTCCATCGGTGTCGATCGGTGTTAAGCCGTTCGTTCTTTTTGGGATTTAGAATGGATGGATGAGCGACGCTAAGGTAGTATCGCGGACGGTGGCGGAGTCGCAGGCGGAGCGCAGCGAGATCATCTTTCCCGCGGACACCAATGCCATTGGAAACCTCTTCGGCGGGCGGTTGATGCAGTGGATCGACCTGGTGGGCGCGGTGGCCGCGGTGCGCCACTCGCATGCCATCGTGGTGACGGCGAGCATGGACCACCTGGACTTCGTTGCCCCGGTGCATGTGGGCGACCTGCTGATCCTGAAGGCAAGCGTCAACCGCGCCTTCCACACCAGCATGGAGATCGGCGTCCGCGCCATGGTGGAAGATGCGCGCGGGCAGACGCTGCGCCACGTCTCCACAGCCTATGTGACCTACGTTGCGGTGGACCACGAGGGGCATCCCATCTCCGTGCCCTGCGTCATCGCGGAGACCGAGCACCAGAAGCGCCGCTTCGCCGACGCGGGCCGGCGCCGCGAGTTGCGCGGCGAAGAGACGCAGCGGGCAAGGGAGATTCGCGCCGCGTTGGGGGCCGGGTGGCACGTGTAAGGGATAAGTGGTCGGTGGTAAGTGGTAAGTAAGAACAAGAACAAATGCAATGACGAAATGCGGTGGTTTCTCCACTAGGGAGGCAAAGTGCGCCGCCTTCAGTCGAGATGACGGATTCATCGAAAGAAAGGGAGGATTGTTGATGGGGCACACAGGAGCAGGAGCGGTGCAGGGGCCGCAGCCATTGCCGGGCGTGACGTATGTAGTGGCCGTGGGCAGCGGCAAGGGCGGCGTGGGCAAGACGACCGTCGCGGTGAACCTGGCCGTCGCGCTGGCCAAGCTGGGCCATCGCGTGGGGCTGCTCGACGCCGACATCTATGGCCCGAATGTGCCCATCATGATGGGCATGTCGCGAGCGCCCAGCATGGTGGGCGAGGACCGCATCGGGCCGCTCACGGCGCACGGCGTGAAGTTCATCTCCATCGGGCTTTTGGCGCCGGGCGACCAGCCGATGGTGATGCGCGGGCCCATGCTGCACCAGATCGTCCGCCAATTTTTGCAGCAGGTGGAATGGGGCGAGCTGGACTTCCTGATCGTGGACCTGCCGCCGGGCACCGGCGATGTGGTGCTCTCGCTGGTGCAGACGGTGCCGCTGACCGGCGCGGTGGTCGTCTCCACGCCCAGCGACGTCAGCCTGCAGGACGCGCGGAAGGCGATCGAGATGTTCCGCCAGGTGAAGGTCGAGGTGATCGGCCTGGTGGAGAACATGGGCCACTTCACCTGCCCGCACTGCAAGCAGGGGATTGACATCTTTTCCTCGGGCGGCACGGAGCGGACGGCGGCGCAGTTTGGCCTGGAGTTCCTGGGCTCGCTGGACCTCGATCCCGCCATCCGCGAGGGCGGCGACCGCGGGCTTCCGGTGGCGCTGGCTGGGCCGGAGAGCGCGGGCGCTAAGGAGTTCTTCGAGGTGGCGCGCAAAGTTGCGGCGCGCGCGCAGCAGATCGCCGCCGCGAGCGAGCAGATTCTGGAGATCAGCTAGAGCAAAACCAGTGTTGGTGTGGTCCTTTGAAGCCGGAAGGCCAACGGCAAGGCAAAGACGAAAGGCATGATTCCTGAGCTGTAAGCTATCAGCCATAAAGCTGTCAGTTAAGGCGATGGAACTAGCATCCCCGGTTAGCTCTAGGAACCCGGCCTCGCCGCACTCTGTGGTTGAAATGAGTTACGCGAAGCGCAGGCTGACCTTGCCGGCGTGGGCAAAGGCGACCTCGACCAGCGAGCCGGGGCGGGCGGGCGTATTGCCGGTCCAGCTTCCGGTGGTGATCCACTGCCCGGCCTTGAGGCCTCCGGTGCGCGCCGCGCCCTCGTTGGCGAGGTAGGGAAGCAGGCGCATCAGGTCGCCCGATGTGTTGGAGCCGGTGCGCTCCACTTCCAACTTGCCGTTGATGGAGAGCGTCACGGTCTCTGTCTTGAAGTCGATCTTCTTCCAATCTTTGCAGGCGGGGCCGTGGATGAAGCCGCCGTGCATCTGCAGGTCGGCGAGCATGGAGAGGTGCGCGGCGGCCTTGGGGTCGATAAGGCCGGACTCCAGCTCCTCGATGATGGGATGGCAACTGGCGATGGCGGCGACCACCTCTGCGCGCGTGTAGGGCTTGGCGCGCGGGGGCAGGTCTTTGCCCAGCAGGAAGGCGATCTCGGCCTCCAGCACGCGATAGCGGAAGCGCGGGCCGGCCAGCAGCGTGCCGCTACGGGCCATCCAGGCCAGCGGCATGGGAGCGAAGAAGGGCGTGGCGTCGGGCGAGCCTGCGCCGATCTTCCAGCCTCCGATGGGGCCGAAGGCAGTGGCGATCATGCCGTGGATGATGGCAGCCTCTTCCGGCGACTTCGGCTGCACTTCGGCCGGCAGGTCGGCGATAGGCTTGTGGTTGCGGCGTGCGTTGATCAGCAGGTTGGCGGCTTCGAGGAGTTGTTGCATGCGCTTATGGGTCATGGTGGTACCAGTGTCGCTCAAATGGGCGGCTATGTCATGAGTTATTCAACGAAGGAACGGGGAAATCCCTAGCGCCGCCGTTCCCGCCGCCGCGCCCGCACAAAGCTGCTCACCGAAAAGTAGCCAAAGAGCGCCAGCATCGCCAGCGCGCCCAGCAGTTGCCGGTGTCCGGCCGCGTTGGAGTGCCACTCGCCGCGCAGACGCCACACGCCAGTTGCGGCGAAGAGCACGAAGAGCCCGAAGACGACGCCTGCAACCTCCAGCCACAGCACCCCCCAGAGGCGCACAAACGTCCTCCATGCCGGGCCAAAGCGCCGTCCCCCGCGCTGCAGCCCCCGCCTCGTTCCACGCGCCTTGATGACGGTCTGGGCCGCGCCATGGGCCGCAATACTAGCTGCCTTGCTCATCGCCGCAGGGGCCGTCGTATGGGGCGGGTCCGCCGCGCCACTCGCCTGCGGCCTGGGCGACGCCGGACCGGCATTCTCCCCCGCGCTCGCGCTCCTGCCCGCACTCTTGCGCGAGGGGTTCTCCGCCGTGGCCGCGTCCACCGCAGCCGTCACCGTCTTCACCGCCTGCCGCGCTCCGAAGCCAAGCGCACGCCCAAAGCGAACCACATCCATGCTCGAAGTGTAGAGCAGGTTGCGCGCGCGTGGGTGAGGAAAACCAACCGCAAAGTGGCATTGCGGCGGCTTTCGGCGCGGCGTATCCTTGAGTTCAGAGTCAGAGAGAACGGACCGCAATGCCGTTCCCGCCGGTGGGCGTCTTCCGAGGGCAGGGAATACCCAGTGCGGTCGAATCGCAGGCTGGATTAAAATCCCAGGGCAGCGCGGAGGCGGCATTGAATGCAAAAGTGAAGAACCTGATCCAGAAGCTGGGAGAGGCAATCCACGAATCTGTCTCCGAGTCGGAAAGCATCGCGGGCGTGGTGAAGAACATCCGCGACCAGGGATTCGACGTTCTGCTGATGCTGGAGGCAACCATCGGCCTCAATGAGGTGGAACCCGTCAGCGAAGCGGGCCGAGCCACGGACTCCGACAGCGCAGCCGCGATGGGCGCCTTTACACGCAACGACCTCAACTTCCTCAAGTCCCTGCGCATCACGCTTCCCGATTCCGATTCTGAAGAGCACTCCAACAGCCTCGGCATCGGTTCCGCTGCCGATTCGGCCGCGGGACCTTCAACCGACGCATAACCGGCAACTGCTGCCCCCTCCGCGCCCGGCCTGCGCCGTCCGCGCTGTCTCTACCCGCCCATGGGAACTGCTTCCGGTCCCCCTTGGGCCGCCTCTGCCCCTCACCCCGGCAAAATGCAACACGCGCGTGGTAGACTCTCGATTCGCACCACTCATGCATCTGTTATTTCGCATCCGATACTCTAGGTTCATGACGTTCAACAGCAGATTTGCAGCAGAGCTGCCCGAAGCCAAGAAACCATGCGCGGTCTGCGCGCAATGAAAGCCAGGCGGAGAGAGTCTTGCGCTCCACCGGCAACCGGAAGTTCGCTCTGAGATTGTCGTAGGTTTGTTGGCACTTCGCTTTCGAGGTAAAGGACGATGAGAGACACACTCGGTGTACTGCTTGCAGGCGGGGCCGGCGAACGGCTCTTCCCCCTTACGCGCGACCGCGCCAAGCCCGCCGTGCCCTTTGCCGGCCAGTACCGCATCATCGACATCACGCTCTCCAACTGCATCAACAGCGACCTGCGCCACGTCTACATCCTCACCCAGTACAAGGCGCTCTCGCTCAACCGGCACATCCGCGAGGGCTGGGGCCCGGTGGTGGCCAGCGAGCTGGGCGAGTTCATCGAGATCCTGCCGCCCATGCAGCGCGTCTCCAAGTCCTGGTACCAGGGCACCGCCGACGCGGTCTACCAGAACATCTACTCCATCGGGTCGGAGGAGCCGCGCTACGTTCTCATCCTCTCCGGCGACCACATCTACAAGATGAACTACGGCCGCATGCTGCAGCAGCACAAGGACTCCGGCGCCGATGTTACGCTGGCGACCCTGCCGATCCGGCCCGACGAGGTCTCCCGCTTCGGCATCGTCGAGGTCGCGCGCACGGGCGAGGTCACGGGATTCGTGGAAAAGCCCGCATCCACCGAGATCCGCTCGCCCGTCGATCCCAACGTGGTCGACGCCTCCATGGGCATCTACCTCTTCAACACAGACATCCTGCTGCCCGAACTCATCCAGGACGCCGAAGACCCCGACTCCACGCACGACTTCGGCCACGACATCCTGCCCAAGCTGCTCGGCCGGATCAAAATGCACGCCTTCAACTTTGTCGACGAGAACAAGCAGCGCGCCCTCTACTGGCGCGACGTGGGAACGCTGGAGGCCTACTACGACGCCAACATGGACGTGGCCGGCATCTCGCCCGTCTTCAACCTCTACGACAAGAGCTGGCCCATGCGCACCCGCCCCTACCAGTACCCCCCCGCCAAGTTCGTCTTCGGCGAGCCGGGACGCACCGGCATGGCCATCAACTCCATCGTCTGCTCCGGCTCCATCGTCTCCGGAGCGGTGGTGCGCAACTCCGTCGTCAGCCAGGACGTGCGCGTCAACTCCTACGCCGACGTGGACTCATCGGTCATCTTTTCCCACGTCAACATCGGCCGCCACTGCCGCATCCGCCACGCCATCATCGACCGCGACGTGCACATCCCGGACGGCACCGTCATCGGCTACGACGCCAACGAGGACAAGAAGAACTACTTCGTCTCCGAGAGCGGGCTGACCGTCGTCACCCGCGACTACTCCGTCTACGAGAACCCGGTGAGCCCCGAGTTCCTCCAGCCCGGCAACACCTGGTAGGCATCGCAAGCCACACAAACAGGGTGCCCCATTCATTCGCGCCTTTTGCGAATGGGTGGGTTATGCCACTCAAACCCGGGACACCCCTCCGCGGCACTCAATATCCCTTCGTATG
>Ga0187872_10002818_pt1 | contig 14799 bp, 13 predicted proteins | sample June2016WEW_16_4_FD_132973 | JGI IMG/M metagenome (GOLD analysis project Ga0187872, IMG submission 132973) | Peatland microbial communities from SPRUCE experiment site at the Marcell Experimental Forest, Minnesota, USA - June2016WEW_16_40 | ecosystem: Environmental > Terrestrial > Soil >...
GTGCTCAACTCATACTCGAAGAGCGGCAGGGAAAGGGTCAGGCCATTCAAACGGCGTTTAAGTGCATCACTGCCGACTACTCGATTATGATTGACGGTGATGATACGTACCCGATCGAACTGGCGACGGAGATGACACGCCTGCTCCAGACACACGACGTTGTCATCGGATCGCGACTCAAAGGCACCATAGAGCCGGGAGCCATGACCAGACTGAACGTCGTAGGGAACACCCTGCTCTCGCTCCTCGCGCGAGCGCTGTTTGGTGTGCACATCAGCGACGTGTGCACTGGTTTCTGGGGCTATCGAAGCGACGCGGTTCAGCGCATGGAGCTCGCAGCGCGCGGCTTTGAGCTCGAAGCCGATATGTTCGCGGAATGCGTGAGGAACGACTTGAACATAGCGGAAATCCCCATAACCTACCGCGCTCGAGAGGATGAACCTAAGCTGTCGTCACTGAGGGACGGCGTCAAAATCGGTCTTTTTTTGTGCAAGCGACGTTTTGAGCGGGATCGCTGGTAGGGGCGCTATGAATAGGCGAATAGTTTGTATAGGGATAGTCATCATCATACGATCGGCTGGGCTGAGCGGCATTTCTGTCAGCACACGGGCAAATGGCACTACGCTGTGGGCCGATAAATACCCACAACTGTGACTAGTCGTAACAGCGACCTGCACCTAACAAAGACGTTTGGATAGACGATAGACAAGTCAGTCACGTTATGTGGCTTTTGAGGGATTGAGCAATGATGGGTACTAATGACGATCTGGTACCCCTGAACTCAGAGACAAACGATACACAAGTTTTTAGCGCACGAGTAGATGCCAAACTAACTTTTGACGTAAGTTTTTTATTGTTTTGATATAAAATAAAACTATTAATAAATAGTAGCAACTTTTAAATACTTTAATAATAGTTAAGAAGTAGCGCGGCAGCGCGGAGAAAATCTTCGCAGCTGTAACGTAATTCAAGGGAGAATAGTACGAGGAGGGCCGAATTCTGTTGGTATGTGAAGCGAACTGCCTCGCAGCATGTATGCCCCATATACTGCATCGACGGCTGAGCAGGAGTTGCCGCTGTGAAATCTCGCGTGAACGGCGCGATAACGGCGTCAGGGCTTGAAACAAGGAACATATAAAAGACAACTAACTGACGATTTGGGGGTCTATCTGTGGAAGATGAGGAAGAACGAGCGGAAGCTCTCTTAAAAGAGACACTGGCTTATATTCACGCATTGGACGAGGCTATAAAGGCGGATGCACGTACGCGTGGCAAGTTATCTGCCGCGCTGTCAACGAATTGCAACTGCGCGTGAGGGCGCATGAGAAGAAATTCAGTAATAGAGGTGATTGGGAATGGCAGAAATGGAGCATAATGTTTTTTGCAACTATGAGGTCGCAGAAGTCCTCACCCAGTTCATAGACGACTTACCGTCAACGACGTGTGTGAGCATGCGACGGGAACTATCGTTAGCTGAGTTTCGGGCGTTTTTAGACTGGTATCTAGAGGACGTTCAAAAATAGAAGATTAAGAACTGAATGCACTGCTTGGCAATAGCGATAGGCGAGTCCTGAAAAGCACTCGGACGCATACTCGCGGCTATCCTGCTGGCACAGCGCTATTTGGCGTTATCCACCCACTCTCGTGAATCTTCGGACTCAGCTCGCGGTGGTGTTCGCTCCCGTTCTTATCCAGCTATTCGTCGTCGTTCCGAAAACAGACTCAAAACCGCATCTTTTTATAAACTGTCGTACTTGTTGCGTGCAGCAACTTCTTTCACGGTTCATAGCTTCTGCTAACTCGGTGTGACTCCATGACTCATTGCTTCAGCAAAGCCCGATTTGCGTGCGTGCCCCTCTTTGTCGCGTTGGTGATTACGGCTGGTTTTGCGGTTTTTTCCGGCCCGCCGTGCAACGGCGTGCTGACCGTTGCGGCACAGGCACCACCCGCGTCTGCCAACACACCGGTGGTGAACAACGTAACGGTCGCAGCGGACAGCATATCGCTCGGCAGCACGGTGCAAGCCACCGGGAAGGTTACTGTAGGAGCGAAACCACTGGCAAACGCGGCCGTATCGCTCCACATGGGCGATGTGATTTTAGCAGACGCCCAAACGAACGCAAGCGGTGCGTACGCCTTCGCAGCTCCCGTCGGCGTGAACTACTTTCCAGCAGCATTTTCGAGTGGTGCCACCATCTACACGGTGGTTGAACCTGGTAATGCCTCGCTCGCAATCGCGCCGAGTGCGGTGACCACCGTTTCCGTCAATTTGCTTCCTTTATACCTCATTATCGCTGCGGTCATCGTAGCGATCCTCATTGTGCTTTACCTCATCGCGCGCCGAATGCGCGGAAAAGCCGTGCTGGCACGAAGAGGCAGGAGACACGCGAAAACGGCCGAGCAAATGGCCAACGCGCAAGCATCGCTACCCGAAGCGAGCTCGCAAAATCAACAGGAACTCGGTAGGGGAGTAACGCCAGCGGGGGATGCCATGGCGGAAGCCTCGCCGCACGAACCACCTGAATTAAAACCCGCTTTGCCCGCCGAACGCGCGGCGGCACTCCTCGACGAGGAGCCGCAAGCGGCGGAGCCGCAATCGCCCGAATCGGAGGAAGCGGAAAGCGTTGCCGAAACGGGTGTGCTAAAACAAGCGCGCGACTTTTTTGAGCAAGGCAACGATCGGCAGGCGGTCAATGCGCTCTATGATGCGGCACTAACGGCTCTCGCAACGACGCACGAGGTCAAGATCGCGCCGAGCGCGACGCACTGGGAGAACTATTACGCCGTTGAAGCCGCTGTGCCGGACGTGCAAGCGCCCTTGCGCACGCTCACCCTCGTGTACGAGCGTGCCAACTACGCGGGCAAAACGCTCACAGACGAGCAGCGCAATGCGGCACTTGAGGCGTTTCGTGCCATCACGGCGCATGTTGAGGGCGTGAAAGAGGGTGCGTAAGCGGGGACTCTCGCTATGACTTTCAGACCGGAGTCTTTATCATTTCCTCTGATTTTTTGGGCAACGAACGTTGTTTTGGCAGGCAATCATGCGCGCATAAAAAAATCGTCTCATTTTCCGCGGTTATTGTTCTCATTACCGTCTTAGTCGCAAGCGTTGTGACCGTTCCTGTAGCAGCACAGTACGATACGATGCAGTTGCGATATAACGCTCAGCACACGGGTGATTACAGCCATGTGGCGGGTTCACGCCGCCAAACAACGTATTGAAGTGGCGTTTCACGACCGGAGACGAGGTGTTCTCCTCTCCAGCCGTCGACAACTGGGGGGTCTACGTGGAGGGCTATGGAAAAAACGGCGCCAGCCACTGCGAATTCCCGGCGAGCGCGGCCAGTCAACGCTGGACTGTGTGCAACTTATAGGTTTTGGTACGCGTTGATCGATTCTTGTCAAGCGTGTGAAGCCGTTGGATGATTCGATGGCGGCTCACGTCGATGACATCACGATGGGTGGGGTAGCTCCGGTGTACGCTATCTGTGTCGGTTGCGTCCCGGTGGGCACCGAAAAGAGCACAAACATATCGCTCGTGAAGGTCGCGTTTAGCGTACGGTTTGCGAGTGCTTGCACGCTACAGCCCGTGTTGCAGACGGCGTAGTTGGCATAGTAAACTGTGCCGTCGTGTGCGATCAACACGAAATCTCCGTAGTCAAAGGGAATTTCTGTGTGGTGCACGTTCGTGACGGTGACGTTGGCGACGAGGTAGCGGCTCGCAGGAGGGGGGGTCAACGAGAACTGATACACGCCGGCCGGCTCGTTTGATTCATTGTTAAACTCGATCCACGCGCGGCTCGTCGCAGGGTCTGAAGCGTCGCTGATGCTGTTCAACCGCAGTGCGATCGTCCCGTCGTTCGCAGTCTCGCCCGACGACGCGCGCACCGCCGAAGCCGGCACAGTATACGTAACGTTGGCGGGCGGAGACGAAAGAAACACGCTCGCTGCGAACACGACAACTATGAGAAGAACGATGAGTGCCAGAGCCGCGCCTTGTTTCGCGTTCACAACCGACCCTCTACATATACACGACGCTCACGTGCGCGTCGCCGTCAAACACCTGGTTCGAGCCAACGTTTTCAGCGTGGATCATCGTCGCCCCGGCCGGGAGCTGGACGCTGACATTGAGGACGTAGCTGGTGATGCCTTCTTGTTTTTGAATGGACAGGTCGTAGTGGTGTGCTATCCCGCTTGCGGTTACCACGCTTGGCTGTATATACGTGTACGTCACGCTTCCGGTCGTGTAGGCAGACACATTAAGGCTCGACGAAAGAGCGGTAAAGCCGTCCCCGTTCGTCACCTCAGGGCCTTTGAACGCGTGCGTGGTGTTCTGCACAGCGATGAGCTGAGCGCCAGGTGGAACGAGTGCGGTGGAGAACACGCCATAGCTCCACCAACACCCGTTTGTGTACGTGAGCGTCAGCGTGGAGATGGCCGAACCGTCCGAAAAGAGTTGAACGTGGTAGTCGATCGTCCGGTTCACGCTGAAATCTGCTTTTCCCGCGCCTAGGTTGGTGTCGACCACGGAGATGGAGTCTGCTCCGGGTGGCGCGCTCTGGCTGGCGGCGCTTCGGAACCAGAATCCCTGATTGGGATAGATAAGCACGTGTCCTTCATTTTCTAGCGTTTGCAACGTGGTGTACAGCGCCAGTTTCTGTGGAACGCTCGAATCGCGGATGAGCCCGGCGAGGTCGAACGTCAGCGTCGACATTAGTCCGGGTGTCGAGTTCCAAAAAGGCCCTGCATCGAAGTGGAGGCGATCAACCACGTTCCTGCTCGTTATGACCTCGCCTGATACCGTTACAGGGCCCGTTATGTTCATGACTGCTTCAACTGCCGTGAAGTCAACGGCTATGATGCCGTCGACCGTGTGTCCCGTCACGTTGTAGAAATCTGACTCCATCTTGGGCGCGAACGACGCGAAATTGTACTGCACATTTGAATCGGACAGCTTAACGTCGTTCACACCGAAGAAGTTGGTGAAGCTCGCAGGTCCATCGAGTTGGACGAGTGCCTGCAGCTGCGGTGAACCACCGTAATAGTACTGCAGACTCGCGATATTTCCGTCATGCATTGTTACCAGGCCCATAACCGTCGTTAACCCGCCAGTACCGCGGATTTCGGAGTTGTCCTGCAAGATGAGCAGGTACGTCTTGTCACCGAAGAAGCCGGCAACGCTCAGGCCATCCGCTATCGGGAAGAGGAGTGCTACTACCACGAGAACAATGGCAGCGAGCGCGACGCATCGGACGATACGGGACCTATCAGGATCGGCCATGGTGATTCACGCTATGCTTGCTCCCTTATTATAACGTTAACTTGACAACCCCGTCGCGCCGAAAGCACGTCGTGCGTGTAAACGGTGCTCTTCAGTGTGTTCCAACGTATCAGATCCACAAGTGACCCTACCCGACGCCGTCACGTTTCCTTCGCATTGGGTGGCGGTAACGGCGGCTGACCGGCCGACGCGTTCTCAACGCATAGCACGCACACGGCCTGTTGGCATCACGCACGTTAAACGGCGGCACGCCCGGCGTCGACGCGCACAACGATGAGGTGGCAACCTGAGGTGGTTACACTTCTATATCTGCAAAAGTGCAACACGACGCGGGTATTGAGATTCAGTGAGATGGCGCGTTGGTTGCGAGTGCTTTTCATGCGATGACATCCGGCGTCTTCGTCCAGCGTTGTCATTTTATAACAATATGCGCATTTCTTGACAATATGAATAAAAGCGGGCAAAATATATATACCATCTCTCAGAATTATAAGCAGCCAAAGAAGTTCAGTACACTTCCACGAAACTCGCGTGAATGCACGCCGACGACAGATATGCGAGTAAGCGAATGATTGAACGGCTTGATCCTAAAAGGAACAAATTCAAGCCCATCATATAGGAGAAAAGAACATGAGAAAAATAGTCGTTCCGGTATTGGCGCTTTTCGCAGTACTTTCACTTTTTGCGGCGATGAACGTGTCGGCGCAATGTTCCGCTACAAACGCCGCTACAACCGCTGCTACAAGCACGAGCTGCGCAGCAACGACATGCGCTCAGTGCACGAGCTGCAAGACCTCAACGAGCTGCAGCGATCCGTCCGCCGTCACGTGTCCGACTGCGAGTTCGACCACACCCTGTCCGGCAGTCGCCTGCTGCATCGTGACCTCTGCTTGTCCGGTGCAATACAGTTCTGCTCATCCGGTTCAACACACTTGGGACCCATACCTCAACCGATATATCTGAGCAGTCTTTCCGAGGACCGCAGTAGAGCCAACTGAGGTATTGGGGGTTGGTCGCACGTCGACTGGTAACACATTCGACGTGCTTAGTGAATTCTGAAGACAGCGCTAGTGCGGGGCTGGTCAGATCAGTGGCTCAAGTGCTGCATCATTCACCGTACAGACCCGATTCGGTGTTGATGAATTTCTGATTTTTGCTCCTGAGAGCTGGGGATCGGGCTGAGCACTGTCTGTTTGCCGTGCTCCGCAGGCAAATGTCTCTATGGTTCTTTTTTCCGTGTACGGTGCTTTTTTTTGAGCAGTGTACCTAGGTTTGAGATCATTATCTTGGAAAGTTTAGCGTAGACCTCAAAAACCTGGCTTAGTCATAATTATGGAGTTGTTTTAAGCAGGCGCTCGCGGGTGGGGTGCTACGCATAGTGAATAGTTTGTGTAGTGTCAGTTATCGTCATAGACTAGTTGGGCCGAGCAGCGTTTCTTAGGGGCTAACGACCACCTGATACCTCCGATCGTTGAGACGAACCACACGTCTGTCACGGACAGCACGAGTGATATCAAAGTGACCAAGGCCTCATGTTGTTCATATAAATTAAAACTATTGATAACTTTAGACAACTTTTAAATACTTTAATAATAATTAAGAATTAGTGCACTAGCGCGGAGAAAGGTCTTCGCAGCTGTGGCGAATTCAAACGTGATGATCATGCGGAACTTGACGCTGCTGAACTGAGCAACCGCCGAGCACATCGGCGTGATCAAAGGGGGAATCGTCAATGCCAAGGACGATATCACACGATAAGCAAACAGACGAGGCGATGGAGACAGTAGCGGTAATCATTCCGACGCTGAATGAGGGGCGCTCAATCGGCAAGGTCATTGACGGCGTGCCTGTGGGTGACCTGTTAAAGAACGGGTTCAAAACTGCCGTGTACGTGATCGACGGGCAATCCACTGACAACACGAGGGAGATCGCCGCCGAAAAGGGTGCTACGATTATACTCGAAGAGCGGAGGGGAAAGGGTTCGGCCATCCAAACGGCGTTCAAGTCCATTAATGCAGACTACGCGATTATGATCGACGGGGACGATACGTACCCGATCGAAATGGTGACCGATATGGCCCGCCTGCTGAAGAAATACGACGTCGTCATCGGATCGCGGCTGAAAGGATGCATTGAGCCCGGAGCCATGAGTAAGCTTAATGTCCTTGGGAATACCCTGCTCACGCTCCTTGCGCGAGCTCTTTTTGGCATCAATGTTACTGACGTGTGTACAGGACTGTGGGGATACCGAGGCAATGCGATCAGACGCCTTGAGCTCGAAGCACAAGGGTTTGACATTGAAGCTGATATGTTTTCCGAGTGTGCGCGTAAGGGGCTTAGCATAGCAGAGATCCCGATCCGTTATCGCGCTCGAGCGGATCAACCCAAGCTCTCTTCGTTGCGGGATGGTTTACGAATAGGCGCTTTCTTATGTCGAAAGCGGCTTATGGCCAGGATAGCTAACCCCGCGGCAAACGCTCACCCGGAACGAGCTGGCGTGCCGGACGGCCGACAAGAGGCGCTCGTGCAGCGGCACGACGTACTTAATCGTCAGCAGACGCGGACCCACAATCCGAGTTTTCAGAGGAACAGTAGTCCGATCCAGAAGCATCGGATTGAAGTTGGTTCGTCTGATTCAGATAACGAAGAAGGACAGGTCACCATGAAAACACAGGGGATCTTGCCGACGGGCGGCGCAGGGTTTCTGGGCATGAGTCTAGTTGAAGAGCTTCAAAAACGCGGCCAAACTGGGTGCGAGTATCTCGCAGGTGTGCGGTCGAAGCCGTGAAAGCGTTTCAGATCGTTCAAACCTTACGACAGGGAGGGTTGCAACAGGTCGTGGGCGTTCCTCTGAGCATTGGTGGCAGCCGCTATCGGCTATTGTGAAAATATCGTAAAGTCTTTGTCACCTTTTAGTCAATTTTTTTTCAATCCTTTATCGGGATATCTGCTGATGATTCTCGGCCAACGCATCACTTAGCAATTTTCGCTGGCACTTATCTGCTCTAGCCTCGTCCTCATCTCTGAACGCAATCTTAGGCAACGTGTGCTGGGCCTCTCGAAAGAAGTGTGCGACATCGCAAACAGCTTTTCAGTGGGAACCTCAGACAACTCCCGCATCTCAAGTTCCCGCTGCTTCCGACTCAGTAGATCCTCAAAAAAAATTGGATCCGACCATAGTAGTGCCCTGTGGACGCGTGGATAACGACGCGCACGTATACCGTTATCGCTCCAGGCACGAAACCCCCGTCTGAGCTACGTGAGAGGAAGCATCGCGATGATCGTCTCAGCGTCGTTCGCGTTGAAGCGCTGCAGTCGGCGGCAGCGCGTCTATCTGTCCGCTCACGTCAGCAGATCTCCAAGGTCCTTTACAATGAGCGACGGGAACTCGTCTTCGCTCAGTTCGTCTATTCGTTCGCGCGTGGACTCCCCGCTTAGTACGCAGATAAAATCGCATCCCACGTTGCGCGCCATCTGCCCATCGGTGTACAGTCGGTCGCCGACGACCGCCATCTCGCTTGGGCGGTACTGAGCGGTCACGCGCTCCAACAAAAGCGGGTTAGGCTTACCAAAAACCGTGTCCGGCGTGCGGTCCGCTGCCTGTTCGAGCACTGATAAGATACAGCCGCTGTCGGGGACGAAACCGTGCTCGGTGGGACATACGAGATCGCTGTGCGTCGCGAGAAACGTCAAACGGGGGTTCTGCTGCAGCAACAGCGCGGCGTCTTTCAGCTTGTCGTACGTAAGCTCCGTATCGTAGGCCACGACGAGCGCCTCGCAAGCCTCCGGATCGGCGGTTAGCTCGAGCCCCGGAAGCGCCAGCCGCAGATACGCGGTAATCCTCGCGTTCGCGAGCAGGTACACGTGCGCCAGCGCGCGCTCGCGTAGGTACGCGACAAGGGGCGCAAGCGGCGTGACGACGTGCTCCGCGTCAGCAGGTATCCCTAGCTCGTTGAGCCGCGCACGATAATCCTCTGGAAGCTTCGAGGTGTTATTCGTGACAAAATAGAACGCACGATCGTCCGTATTCCGGTTGATAAACTCAACAGTGCCGCGGATCGGTCGGTTCCCCACGTACACGGTCCCGTCCAAATCGAGGACGAAACACAGCTTCTCGGCCAATGAAAAACGACTGAATCGCTTGTCGGCCGTGTGCACGTCTCCCATCGTACGCAAGGCGGCCCACTTCGTTCCCGTGATGTCGACGAGCGTCAGCCGCGCGCGGCGAATCAGATCGCCAAGCGCTGTTACCATCGGCGCATCTCTTTTTCCGGCAGTGAGCTCTGCCACGATGTCAGTCAGCACGGCGCAAGCATGAGCGTCCAGCTTGCACAAGCCAGCTGCGACGCCGGCGGCCGCGTGTTTCGGAATACGGGTGCCGATGACCACGACGTTTCCGTCCTCGACGATTACCTTTGTCGACGCAGCATTGTAACGGTTGCTATCCACGACGATGGCGCTCCCAGAGACGCGTGACACGCGCTCGATTGCCTCGTCTTCATACACACAGGCTCCACTGCTTATGAACAGCCCTTCGCCGGCGGCGTGAAGCTCTGTGCCTCGCAAGGCGAGGCCCAGCGAATATACGGCGCCCGTGGAACTATAGTCGGGATTCCTCACGAGGTGTATGTCGGGGTGCTCGCGCTTTAAGTAGCGTTTGATCTGGCCATGCTCATAGCCAGAGACGACCGATATTGAAGCCGTTTCGACGCCCGCACGATTGTACCCTCGTATCTGGTGCTCGAGCAAGGGAATCCCGTTAATCTTAATCAACGCACCCGATTTTTGGAGGTTTAGGGGGCGGAGCTCCGGGTTATCGTTCGCCGCGAGTATGATTGCCTTCATGCGCTCACTCCTACACGTCTCGTGACTGGTGTGCGACTAACAAGAACGCGCTTCAGGCTTATAACCATAAACGACTCTGCTCGCTTGCACGATCAACACGAGAACGTTCGTAGTGCGCTGTGCTGCTGGCGCCTCCGCCGGGGTTTTAGCTGAGACGCGAACCCCACGTGAGACCGTTGTGGCATCATTTCCACGCGCACGTAGTGCACAAACGATCTGGGTAGTTAGGCGAGCACTAAGGAGCCGATTGCACGAGACGGTGAACTCATCATTTCCTGATAATCTAGTGAACGCAAAAGCCACCTCAGCTCAAACTAAACTACTGTTGTGATATCAAGCCAACCTCAAACCCCGAACGAATGAATCAGATTCATCTCCCCATTATTCCAGAAATTATCGACTCCAAGCCGAAGATCATCAAGGACAGTGTAATCAGTGCTGCAACGTTTTCCGGGTAGTAGATGACATCTGGGAATATTAACGCGACGAGGCCTATGAAAATGGCGAGGAGGCCCACGATTTTTGGGAATATTGACACGATGATGGCCACGAAAATGCCGAAGATGCCCACGATTTTGCCGCCCACGGTGCCGCGTGCTGCGCTCGCGATTCCTGCAAAGAGCAATCCTAAGGCCAACAGGTAGATTAGGGTCAAATAAAATCCGTAGAAAGACAGAGCGATGACCAAGACGGCGATTAGGATCGCTAGCACTGACAGGATCAAGTTGAGGCGCCGCCGTCCCGAAATGCCTTTTGCAAATATTCGTATGATATTTGCAGTTTCAAGGATAATTAGCGCTATAGCTAGGAATGCAATGAATGTTGGCCAACCCCAATCCACCCCCGGGTAGAAGGCAGCGACGCCCAGGATAAGGATGATAAGTCCTGCGCTGATCTCAAGTATTCGGAGCCAGATAGGACTCCTTTTTTCTTTGGTAGTCGACGGTGGGGGCAGCAGCGATGCTGACGCGCTGGCAAACGCCTTGCCGCATTTTGTGCAAAATGAGATACTGGGGGGATTAGCCGCGCCGCAGTATTTACAATATTTTTCCTTTTCCATTTTGTATCCACCCCCTTGACGGAAAGATAAATCAAAAAAGTGCAACATCGGTGTAGTAGCTTAAGTCCTCTCTTTTAGCTGTATTTAAGATGGGCGCGTTATGTGGAAAAAGCTTGGCCTCATCACTTAGCAATGTTAGTCTCAAAATGTGCTTGAGATTCAGCTCTTCGAAGGACTTGCAGGGCCGATTGGGCAAGCACGAAAAAGGAGCCTAATACAGGCTCCGATGCAAGAACATAGGTGGCAACTGTCGAGATCCGCTTCATGAGCACTTGACCAATGTCTGCATGAAGGATCAGGGAAATGCTCGACTCGTTAGCGCGCTGAAGCACTTCCCCGCGCCAAACAACGACAACGTCGTCGCGGTCAGCAGTCAAAACAAAGCTTTCATCAGCTTCAAGCAAACTGGTACCGATTTGGCGAAGCATCAAGAAAGCTGCTGAATTACTCGTTTCAGGAAGGCGTAAAGCTTGCAATCCTAACGAATGGGATCGCGTGGTGGTTCTATCTCCCGCTGCACGAGGGCAGCGGGGAATATGGAAGTTTTTCACTAAAACAAACTTGGCGTCACTTCGCGAAATCGTGACGAAGTACGTTGAGGTGCTTCTGTTCTTTTGCCCGCAGTTTCTTAGTAATCATCGGCTGACCCAGCTGCTATACGCCTTCGGTTCAAACGAGAAATATAAATCATAAATATTATATGCCTATAGGCCGCTGTCTTATGCAAGCGCGCAGCCGGCTGGGGGAATTGGGGTTTAAGAACTGAGGCAGAATGAGCGTTAATAAGATTTGTGATTTGGTGTTTTTAGTGTTTCTTGCGGTAGACGAGTTTTTTGAGGGGTTACGTGGGCTGCCGCCGAGCATCGACGAATTATAAGAAGGAGCACCCACGCAAGAGATACGAGAGAGATAAACAAGAACCGCATTGACACCGACTGCTTCAAGCTGTTTATTAACGTGTGGAATTTGAGCGCGCTTTGGCAATGGCGCGGCTACATCAGACCGCGAACGGGCAGCACCGCGAAGACGTGAAAGCGTGAAAAGCCATTAATATCACTTGAGATGGCTGCCCTTCTCGTATGCACCGTCTTTGGCACCTCTCACGAGTGCATGAAGATTGGCGCAGTGCATTCTACCTAACCCCACTACCCCCAAGACGGCCCCGCCGTCAATCCGACCTTCACCCTCTTCGCTACTCTCAAGTCCGACGGCACCCCCCCTCCGGCAGACAGATCATCCTCCTCAGTTAATACCCCCCCGACATCTGGAACGACCTCGGCACCGCCACCACCCTCGCCGACGGTACCAACAGCCCCACGAGTACGTCGGGAGCGCAACCCGCGCCCCTCGACGGCGACTAAGTAATCCACGGTGACGGCAAAAGCGAGTTAGTAAAGGTTGCGAAAGGGGGTTCTTTCCCTTTTTCTTTTCTGTCTTTCACTTTCAAACACTTCTAGCAGTTGGGTTAGCACCGTCTGCAATGCAGGCGACAAGAAACGGGCAATCTAAAGCGTCTTTGCTGCATGCATCCCCACGGTGCCGCTCGAACGGCTGATAGAGAGTGCGGAACGAGCGCGGCGGGACGTCCGACTAAAGTATGTAGTGCTATACGGGGCGGTCAGCAGCTCTGCTTCGGTAGAGCCGAACAGCTTTAAGGATTGTGCTTGCGGACGTTTGCGCTTGAGTTCTAACAACAGCTTGCCAGACCTTCGCTGCATTTGTCACATCGACCGGCAAGGCCGCGTCGTCGCGCGTCCGTGAAGAAGCGAACCGGGCGGAGTACATGGCAGTGCGGCTAAAGCGGCACAAAGAGCAGCGTGAGCAGCAATCTATCCCAAAAGCTAATGGTTACTAAGGGCTTTCTGATGCCCCCGAAGGTGGGAGAAGAACGATGACGCAAATCTTTAGCGAACTAGATGAAAAATTAACTCTTGACTCACATTACATTTTTTCATATAAATCTAAATTATTGATAACTTTAGATAAGTATTAAATACTTTGACAATAATTAAGAAGTAATGCACCAGCGCGAAGGAAAGTCGTGCTGCTGTGGATCTAACTAAAAACGTGAATCATCATGCGGATATTGATACTGAATTTGCGGGATCACACGCATCCGCGCGCCGGAGGCGCAGAAGTCTTCACGCACGAAGTCGCGAAGCGTTGGGTCGCTCACGGGCACGCCGTCACCCTCATCGCGTCGAATTTTGCGGGTGGTGCGCCAGAGGAAGTAATTGACGGAATCAGAATAATCCGTCTGGGCAACTACTTGACCGTTCGGTCGCAGGCGCGAAGCTACTATCGCAAGCACCTGAGAGGGAACTGCGACGTTGTGGTCGATGAGTACACGAACATACCGTTCTTAGCCCCACGGTTTGTGCAGGAGCCGGTCATCTTCCTGGTGCACGAAGTGGTGGGCGCAAAGCATCTTGTGGTGCTTCCGCCTGGCGTTAGTCACCTTATGCACTACGTCATGGAGCCACGATGGTACGAGTGCTATCGCAACATCAGCACCGTCACGGTCAGCAACTCCACCAGAGATGATTTGCAAAGGTTTGGCATCACCAAGGTACGCGTTGTGCCTCAGGGACTTAGTAACGAGCCTTTGGAGACGGTGCCGTGCAAAGAAGACGTGCCCACATTTCTCTTTGTCGGTCTGCTGAAAAAGGCGAACCTTGCGGATGAGTGCATACGAGCGTTTGAGACCATTGAGTCCGAGATACCTGAAGCCCAACTGTGGATTGTGGGTCGCGGTGCGCAGCGTGACAAACTGGAAGCGATGGCGAAAGGACTGAACGTAAAGTTTTTTGGGTACGTGGACGAAGCTCGCAAGCTTGGCCTTATGCAACGAGCGCAGGCGGTGCTGGTTCCGGGAATACGCGAGGGGTGGGGAATGGTCATTACCGAAGCGAATGCCTGCGGCACCCCGGCCATCGCTTACGACATCGTCGGCTACCGGGACGCGGTCAGAGACGGCGAAACGGGTCTGCTGACAGAAGCAACCCCCGAAGCGATGGCGCGTGCTGCAATCCGTTTCGCGCGTGATACAGACTTGCAAAGCCGATTGTCAGAGAGCGCTTTGTGCTGGAGCAGTCAGTTCTCTTGGGACGAGACTTCGGCCGCGTTTCTCAACGAAATTGAAGCTGTTGTCGGGCGGGGCGAGAGACGCCAAACTGCGCGAGGAATCGGTACCAATGCGGGCGCGGTCTGACCCCCTTCGAGTCTTAAACGAACTGAGAGTGAACCTGCGTGCCTACGTCGCTGCTGGGACGAGGCGCTCACGTTTTTTTGCCGTGCTTCCCGCTGAAGAGCCGGCGACTTCAAAGCTGAATATGGCTGAGATGATCAGGAAGCGCGTTTTAATCTCATTTTTCACCCTCTAATTTTTTCGGCCACCCCCATTCGCGTTGATGTATGCGAACAGGGACGGATTATTAGGCACTACTTTGCCAAAATAAGGCAATTCTGATAATTTAAGGCAATTTAGACTCCATTTTGCAAAGGAACGCTTAAGACGATCTAAACTCCTCTATCGTGTACCTATGTGCTCGGAGCAGACTTGTGGCCCGAGTACGGGGTTAACGTTCAAGGTGAGGAGGAATGTTTGCAGAAA